>Ga0172379_10009034_pt1 | contig 12386 bp, 10 predicted proteins | sample GrowelOW334metaG_FD_119756 | JGI IMG/M metagenome (GOLD analysis project Ga0172379, IMG submission 119756) | Groundwater microbial communities from an aquifer near a municipal landfill in Southern Ontario, Canada - Groundwater well OW334 metaG | ecosystem: Environmental > Aquatic > Deep... | reverse complement strand
GCTGGACACTGCGCTGGAGCGCCAGGCCGAAATCCAGGCCTCTGCGGAAGCCAAGGCCAGCGACGCCGCAGCCAGCGACGCAGCCAGCGCCGCGACCAAGCTGGCCCTAAGCGAGCGCCAGGCCCAGTACCGCATCTGGTACGAGAAGCTGGCCGAGGCCGCGTACTTAAGCCAGCTGGAGCTCCAGAGCATCCTGGAGCGGGCGCTCCGGCGGGCGCGGTTCCCGCTGTCCTTCAGCGCGGGCTTCCACCCCATGCCGCGCATCTCCTTTGGCCGCGCGCTGCCCGTGGGCGTGGAGAGCATGGCCGAGTGGTTCACCCTGACCCTGCGCGAGAACCTACCGCCGGAGTTCGTGCTGGACACCCTGGCCGCGCAGATGCCGCACGGGCTCACCCCCATGCGCATCGAGCCCATGGGCCTGCTGGAGCGCACCAGGCAGGCCGTGCGCGAGAAGTTCCTGGTGCGCTACAGCGGCAGCGCAGAGGACATCGCGCGCTGGCTGGGCCACTGGGCGGAGCTGCTGACGCGCGAGAGCTTCGTGGTCGAACGCAAGAGCAAGAACGGCCCCAAGCCTACGGACGTGCGCGCCATCCTGGCCGAGGTGAGCCTGGAGGGCCCGGACGCCGTGCGCCTGACCTTTGACTGGTCGCGCGAGTACATGAGCCCGGTGAACCTGGTGCACGCCGTGAACGCGCCCATCTCGCCCCTGGCCGCGCACCTGACCAAGGTCGGGCAGGAGTTCCCGGCGGGCAGCTAGCCCCCTCTTCCCCCAGGGCATCACTCCTCAGGACATCTTGCCCTCAGGACAGCTTCACTTCAGGGCATCTTGCCCTCAGGGCAAATCAGGGCATCACTCCTCAGGGCGTCTGCCCATCAGGACACATCAGGGCACCGGAACGCTGGTGAAGGGCCGGGACGGGTCCGGCTTGAGCGTGCCCTTGCCAGGGAAAATCGCGTCATACTTGAGGTTGTCCCCCGGGACGGTGAAATACCCCTCCGCCACGGTCTCCACCTTGCCCAGGCGCAGCAGTTCGCTCACGGTCACCAGTTCATAGCCGCGCCTGCGCAGACCCTTGAGCAGCCGCTCCAGGATGTCGAATGTCTTCTGCGGCACGGCGTTGGCGTGCAGGAGCACGATGGAGCCGGGCCGGATGGCGGCCAGAGCGTTTTTGGCCAAAATGGCCGGGGCGTTCTCCTCCTCGTCGCGCTCCCCCTCCACATCCCACTGGATGACCGGGTACCCTGCCGCAGCCAGCTCGCCTACGGCCAGCTCCGAGCTGCGGCCATAGGGCAGGCGCATGACGCGCAGGGCCTGCGGCACCTGGGCCATGTGCGCGCTTAAGCCCCTGGCCTCGGCCCGGCGGGCCAGCTCCTGGCGCAAGAGCGCATACTGGGCCTGGGTCGGCTGCATCTGGGTGCGGATCTGCGCCGGGTCCATGAGCGCCAGGTTGCCGTGGGTCCAGGTGTGGCTGCCCAGCTCGAAGCGCGGGTCGGCCATGAGCTGCATGGCCTTTTCCGGGTGCGAGCGCATCCACTTGCCGCCCGCGAAGAACGTGGCCCTCAGGCCCTTGGCGCGCAGCAGGTTGATGATCTGGTTGTTGTACCCGGCCACGTTGTTGGCGCGCTCGCAGAGGTCGAAGGTGATGGCCACCACCTTGCAGCCGCCTCTCGCACGCCCCTGGCCCGCGCGCACCCGGTCCACATTAACCCGGCGGATGACCCCGCGCAGCTCCGGCGGCACCGGCGGCAGGGCGATGGATGCCAGCAGGTCCGGCGGCAGCGGGGGCGGCAAGGAGGGGTCGGGCGCGCCCACCGCGCCGATGACGCGGTCCGCAGCGCTCCCGGCCAGCTCTGCGGGGGTCCACAGGCCGTTCAGCAGCGCGGAGGAGCCGAAGGTCAGGGGCTGCCCGTCGACCGCCAAGACAGGGTCGGCCGCCAGGCTGGTGCCCGCAAGGGCAGCCCAGAGGCACAGGCAAAGCGCGAGAATCAGGACGCGGGAGGGATGGTTCATGGGCCGGGGCTCCTGGGGTTGGTGGCTTTGGCCTGCGGGGCAGGTCGGGCTCACTATTCCAGAAGCGCCGCGCCAGGGCAACCGCCGGGCGACCCCGGTTCTTGCCTTTGAGACAACATTACCGCATAATGCGCTTAAGATGGACAACTGCCAGCCAAACATGCGGAGGGAGAATGGACGGACCTGTGAACCTGTGGAAGCCGGAATACATGCTCGACATCGACGTCATCGACGAGCAGCACAAGGGCTTCTTCGACCTCTGCCTGAAGGCGGCCATGCTCTGCGAGTCAGCCCGGAAGAAGCCCATCGAGCTGCACAACGTCATCCACCTGATCTACGGCATGCGCGCATACGCCTTCAAACACTTCCACACCGAGGAGACCCTGCTGCTCAAGTACGGGTACCCCAAGATCTACGGGCACATGAGCCTGCACGACATCTTCCTGCGCACGCTACAGGAGTTCACCGCCGAACTGCACGTTGAGCTGGCCAAGACGGAGAAGGCCGGGCAGGACGGGTTCCTGGCCTGCGCCAGCCACATCAACGACTATCTCACCAACTGGTGGGGCGAGCACATCCTGAACACGGACCAGGACTACGCGCGCTTCCTGCGCGAGCAGAGAGGCCACAAGACCCAGGCGTGATGTTTCAGATGGCGCCAGCCCCCGCGTAGCCAGCCTCGGGCTGCGCGCCGAGGAAACGCTCCGCCAGCTCCCGAAGCTGGCCGGGGCGGATATCCTGGAAGTGCAGGCCGAAGCCGTGCAGCGGGCGGCTTTGGGCCTCGCCCTTGCGCCAGCGGATGCTGGCCATGACCGGGGTGGGGTCCCCCATGTCCTGGATGCGCAGCCGCACCTCCTGCCCGTTATCGAAATCGCCGGGGCAGGACACGAAGCCCCCGCCGGTCGAAAGGTCCAGGATGTTGGCCCGGACCGGGCTGGCGAAGGTCGCGTCATCGCCTGCGGCCAGCAGACCATGCAGCAGCACCGGCACGCGCCCGCAGTGGCGCACCTCGCGCGGGGTGAACTCCCGCACTTTCGAGCAGAACCCGTCCGGGTCGTCCAGGTAGACGACCGCCCTGTCCTGGCCCCGGAGCAGCACGCGCAGCACCGGGAAGACGCAGGCCAGCTGGAAGAGCTGGTCACGCTCCGGGCCGGACGAGCGCATGACCTTGTCCACCTCAAGCACGAAGCCGCTGGCCCGCTGCTCCGGCGATTGCTCCAGCAGATGCTCCAGCAGAGCGGCTGCGGACGGCGCATAGATGGGCGTGAGCCCCAGCCGCCGCATGTCCGCGTCGTAGTCCCAAGGCCTGCCGGTGAGAACAAAAACTGTCCGGTGTTGGTCCTTCGCTCTCATTGGTCCCCCCCAAATACTGACTCGCAGTACGTACACCTCATAGCAGACTTTGGGCGAAAAGGAAGCACGAGAGACCATTTTTGGCCTGTGGCGCCCAAAAAAATGTCGCGGAAACCCGGCGCGGTGCAGAAGCTGCCGGGAAATATCGCTGCAAGGTGGTCGATTCAGAGGGGCTTCGCCCTCCGGAAGGGAGAGGGAGCGGGGTCACGAGCTCGTCCGGTTGGCCGGGGCGCATCTCCACACAGGGCAGGCCCAGGCGGCCAAGGTCCCGGCTGCAGGCGTCAGGCGCTCGGCGAACGCCGGACCCGCCCGGTTGTTGTCCCCGCCCAGGCCCTGCTTTGGCCAGCCGAGGCAAGGACGCAGGGCGCGGACAGGAGGCCAGGGAAGGACAAAAGGCCGGAGTTGAAGGCGCGGTGACCTACTTCACGAGCGGGCCAGGGCTACTTGTGTTTGCCTGCCTGCACCAGCAACGCCTGGAGATTGCGCGACAACTCGGCGTCGTAGCCGGCGTCCTGGACCAGGATCGCTGCGGCCTTCATGGGCTCCATGGCCTCGGCGTAGACCCGCTTGACGGTCATGGCGCAGTAGGAATCGGCCAGGGCGCAGAGCCTGCCCACTTCGCCCAGGGCAATTTTCTTCTGCGGGTACCCGGTGCCGGTGAGGCGCTCGTGGTGGTCTGTGACGCACTCCTCCACCTCAGGAAACTTGAGGTCGAGCTTGGCCAGCATCTCGTAGCCGATCTGGGTATGGCGCTGGAGCTTGCCGCGCTCGTCCGGGAGAAGCTGCTTGTCCTTCTCGCGGATGAAGTTCGGGACCTTGCTCATGCCCAGGTCGTGCAGGAACAGGCCTGCGGTCAGGTGGTCGAAGACCTTGCGCTTGATGTCCCCGGCCTCGTATTGCGCGGCCCTGGTCCTGGCGTGGATGGCCAGGCCCATGATGCCCGCGTTGAAGGAGTGGTTCTCCAGGCTGTGGGTGGCGTGCAGGCGCCGGGTGAGCGCGCGGATGCGGTGGATGTCGTGGTACAGGTACTCTGTCAGGACCATGATGTCGGTCCAGAGCCTTCCGAGCACCATGGGCACGGGCTGGTCGAAGAACTCAGCCAGCCGCCGCGTCAGGGCCTGGGTGAAGATGTCGGCGATCTCGGTCTCGTGCAGGTTCTTGTCCACCAGCACCAGATCAAGCTGGTAGCTGATGTGCTTGACGTAGATGGGGTGGTCGGCGCGGGAGACGAAGATCAGCCCCTCCTCCACCATCTGGGCCAGGGTCTCCACCTGCTCGTTTGTCAGCCGCTCCCCGCCCCGGCAGAACAGGACAATGCGCGCCACGTCCTCCTTGAACAGGAAGAGATCCAGGGGCGGGCGGTACTTGCTGAAGCTCTCCAGAATATCCAGGTTGATCTGGTAATATTCCTCGTCCAGGGCGTCCGGGATGTCGGCTTTCTTTTTCTCAACCATGCGTAGGTGTTCCCGCCTTGAGCCACGGCGGGCCTGCGCCCGCCCTAAGCCCAGGCTGCCGGATGGTTCCCGCCCAGGCCAGAGGCCTTAAAAAAATTTCCTCCCGGGCCAGACCGCCCGGCCCTTCTGGCCGGGTCTGTAACCACCACGCATCGCTCACTGTTCCGAACGATGACGCTTGCGCCGGGAGACCTGGATTGAGCAGTACCCTCATTTCCAGTGGAAGAAAATGTTTTTTGTGTTGACTTTCCCCTGGAATTCATAAAAAAGTGGGCCGAAGTGGAAATACGTGGAAATTAGTGGTATCAGCAGGGGGAATTGTGCGTCTACTTGGTCATGCCCACCGCAGTCTGGACCCGAAGGGACGGCTCATGCTGACCCCGGAGTTCCGCGACCAGCTCCTGGCGGAATCGCCCGGGGGCACTGTGGTGCTGACCCTTTTCCAGGGCCAGATCATCGGCATCACCCCGGCCCAGTGGGAGGCCTTTGTGCTGGAGCTGGAGACCAAGCTCGCCGCGCCCTCAAGCATGCTCCAGGACATGCGCCGCGTGGCCTACGCGGGCTACGTCGAGGTGGCGCTGGACAAGCAGGGACGCATCCAGCTGCCCACGCACCTGCGCAAGAGCGGCCGCATCGACCGGGACATCGTCCTGGCCGGCGTGGGCAAGCGTTTTGAGATCTGGGACAAGGACCGCTTCGAGGCGCTGCTTGAGCAGAGCCACGCGGATGTCTCCGAGGAAATGGCCAGGGCGAATATCGCTCTGCCCTTCTAGCTGGGCGGAAACCGACCATGAGCGATGCACAGGAGGTCCCCCACATCCCGGTAATGCTGCAGGAAGTGGTGGGATATTTGGGCCCCAAGCCTGGCGGCCGCTACCTCGACGGCACCCTGGGGCTTGCCGGGCACAGCCTCGGCCTGCTCAAGGCCGCAGGCGGCCAGGCCGAGCTTGTCTGCCTGGATCGCGACGAACAGGCCCTTGCCCTCGCGCGGGAGCGCCTGAAGGAATTTCCCGGCCAGGTGCAGAGCTTCCACCTGGCCTTCAGCGAGTTCGAGACGGCCCTTGCCGAGGCCGGGTGGGACAAGATCGACGGCGCGGTGCTCGACCTGGGCGTGTCCTCGCTCCAGCTGGACGAGGCCGGGCGCGGGTTCAGCTTCATGGCCGACGGCCCGCTGGACATGCGCATGGACCAAACGAGCGGCATGGACTCGGCCCGGGTGCTGGTGAACAGGGCGCACTTCGAGGAACTCAAGCACATCATCCGCGACCTGGGCGACGAGCCCCTGGGCGGAAAAATCGCCAGGGCCATCGTGCGCATACGCGAGCAGGAGGAGATTTCCACCACGTCAAGACTTGCGGAGATCGTGGCCAAGGCGTATCCCCCCGACCGCCGCCGCGAGGCCCGCAATCACCCGGCCACGCGCACTTTCATGGCCCTGCGCATGGCCGTGAACAACGAAGTCGGCGAGATCAAAGATTTTCTGGAGCGCATCGTGCACTATTTGAACCCCGGAGCCCGGCTGGCCGTCATCTCGTTTCACTCTGCGGAGGACCGCGAGGTGAAGGAGGCCTTTCGCCATTGGGCCAAGGGCTGCCGCTGCCCGCTCACGCAGCAGATATGCACCTGCGACCGCACCCCGCTGGCCCGCATCCTGACCAAGAAGCCCCAGCTGCCGACCCAGCTTGAGATGGACCGCAACCCGCGCAGCCGCAGCGCCAAGCTGCGCGTGGCCGAGCGCCTGGGCCCGCCTGAGGCCGGGGGACGGCCATGAGCGCCTCCAAGGGCTCGGTGCTGATGTATTTCTGCGCCATCAGCGGCGTGCTGCTCCTAAGCCTGTCCTCGGTGTGGCTGAACATCGAGCGCATGGACCTGGCCTACGACTTGAGCAAGATGGAGAAGGAGCTGGGCAGCCGCACGGCGCTTGCCTCCAAGCTCGAACTGGAGCGCAACAACCTGATCTCGCCTTACCGTCTCAAGCGCCTGGCGGCCACATACGGGCTTGGGCCTGTCGGGCCGGGACAGATGCGGCTGATGACCGGGCAGGATCAGGGGAAGTAACCGGCAGGGGCGGGGATGACCAAGCGCGTGTCACGCAGCCGGGAGGGAGCACCGACCAGGGCCAAGACAGACACCGGCAAGCTGAAGCTCCTGCTGGTGGGCCTGTTCTTCGCCGCGATCTGGCTGACGCTGTGGGGCCGGGCCGCCTACGTCCAGCTGTACCTCGGGCCGGAGCTCAAGAAGGGCGCCGACAGGCAGAGCCTGGCAACCGGGTTTGAATTGGGAGAACGGGGCCGCATCTACGACAGAAACGGCTCCATACTGGCCACAAGCGTGGAGAGCAAGTCCGTGTACGTTTCGCCCATCAAGGTCGTCAACGCGGCCCAGACCGCCCAGATTCTGGGGCAGATCCTGGATGTTCCCCAAAAGAACATCGAGCGCGACCTGTCCTCGAAGAAGGGCTTTGTCTGGATCAAGCGCCAGATCGGCGACCGCGAGGCCCAGGCCATCGAGGCCGAGAAGCTGCCGGGCGTGTTTTTGACCAGCGAGTACCGCCGCATGTTCCCCAACCACCACTCCGCCGGGCAGGTCATCGGCTTTGTCGGGGTGGACGGCGTGGGGCTTGAGGGCATGGAGAAGCATTTCGAGGAGCGCATGGCCGGCCGCCAGGCCAAGTACGTGGTTCAGCGCGACGCCACAGGCCGCAGGCTGTACCTGGACGACCAGGGACGCGAGATGGACATCCGGGGAGCCGACGTGCGCCTGACGCTGGACACCGTGATCCAGGACGCCGCAGAGCAGGCCCTGGCCGACGCCGTGACCCGGTACAACGGCCGCTCCGGCATGGCCCTGGTCATCAAGGTCGAGAGCGGCGAGATCCTGGCCCTGGCGCACTTCCCCTTCCTGAACCCCAACGCCGCGAGCCTCTCCAAGACCTCGGCGCGCCGCTTCCGCGCGGCGCTGGACATGTTCGAGCCGGGCTCCACCATGAAGCCCTTCGTCTTTGCCGCCGCGTTGGAGCAGAAGGTCATCGACCAGAGCAAGATCTTCGACTGCGAGAACGGCAAGTGGGTCCTGCGCGGCAAGACCATCCGCGACACCCACCCGTACCACTGGCTCTCGGCCAACCGCATCCTGCGCTATTCGAGCAACATCGGCACGGCCAAGATCGGCCTGGCCCTGGGCGCGCAGCCCTATTACAACACCCTGCGCAAGCTGGGCTTCGGCGAACGCTCCGGCCTGAACATCCCCTCCGAGTCCCCCGGCCTGCTGCGCCCGGCCAAGGAATGGGGCGAGTTCGACCTGGCCACCATCTCCTTTGGCCAGGGCATCGGCGTCACCGGCCTGCAGATGGCCAAAGCCTATATGGTCCTGGCCAACAAGGGCGTGGCCAAGCCCCTCAAGCTGATCCTCGAGCCCTTCGCCACAGAGCAGCCCCCGGCCGTGCGCATCTTCAGCCAGCAGACCGTGGAGACCGTGCTCTCCATGATGCGCGAGGCCGTGGAAGAGGACGGCACGGGCAAGCTGGCGCGCATCCCCGGCGTTGTGGTGGCGGGCAAGACCGGCACCGCGCAGAAGGCCGCCGCCACCGGCAAGGGCTACGGCGAGGGCAACGTGGCCTCCTTCGTGGGCCTGTTCCCCGGCGACAAGCCCGAATTCCTCATCATGGCCATTGTGGACGAGCCCTCGCCCGTGGCCCTGGGCGGCATCGTCTGCGCCCCGACCGTGCGCGAGATCGCCATCAAGACCCTGTCGTACTACAACCGCCTGCCCGAGGCCAAGGCCGCCGCTCCCCAGGCCGAGCCCTCCGAGTCTTCCGTACACGAGAAGGCCACCCGCGCGCCCTCGGCCCTGACCGGGGCCAACGTGCCCGACCTCTCCGGACTGCCCGTGCGCCGTGCCCTGGAGGCCTTGGGCAAGCGCGGCATCGTGCCCACGCTCAAGGGCTCGGGCATGATCATCTCGCACCAGAAGCCGCTGCCGGGCGAACCCTGGCCAGAGGCCAAAAGCAGCGGCAAGGGCGACGGCTTCGTCCTCTGGCTGCACGAGGGGACAAAGTGATGCCCGCCACGCGCAAGGCCCGCTGGAACGAACTGCTGACCCTGGTGCGCCGTGGGCTCATGGTCCGCACGGACTCCCGCGACGTGCGCCCTGGCGAGGTCTTTGCCCTCATGCCTGCGGCAGCCGAGCACAGCGGCGCGTTCCTGGCCCAGGCCCTGGCCAAGGGCGCGGCCTGGATCGTGGCCGGGCCGGACGTGCTCCTCCCGCAGAGCGAAACGGTCAAGCTCATGACCGTGGCCGACGTGCCGGACGCCCTGGGGCAGCTGGCCGCCAAATATTTCCGCACCCACAGGCAGGCCATGCAGGTGGTGGCCGTCACCGGCACCAACGGCAAGACCACCATCACCTACCTGCTGGAGGGCCTGCTGGCCGCCGCAGGGCGCAAGGTCGGCGTGCTGGGCACGGTCAGCTACCGCTGGCCCGGCACCAGCATCGAGGCCAACCTGACCACCCCGGGCTGCTGGCGGCTGCACGAGCTCTTCGCCAAGATGTCCGCCGACTCCGTCGACACCGTGGTCATGGAGACCAGCTCCCACGCCCTGCACCAGAAGCGCGTGGCCGGCCTGGAGTTCGACGCCTGCGCGCTGATCAACCTGACCCAGGACCACCTGGACTACCACGGCGACTTCGAGGACTACTACCAGGCCAAGAAGCTCCTGTTCACGAGCTTCCCGCGCGTGGACAAGTTCAAGGCCGCCAACGCCGACGATGCCTACGGCCTGCGCCTGCTCTCCGAGCTGCCCGACGCCGTGGGCTTCACCCTCGCCAATACCGCCGCACCCGCCGGCAACCGCATGCTGCACGGCGCCATGGTCTCCTGCACCGGCAGGGGCGTGTCCCTGCGCATGGAGTTCGAGGGCAAGTGCTGGAGCCTCGACTCCGGGCTGGTGGGCGCGCACAACGCCTCCAACCTCATGGCCGCCCAGGCCGTGGGGCTGGGCCTGGGCCTGGGCCCGGCGGACATGCAGGCGCTGGCCCCCTTCACCGGCGTGCCCGGACGCCTGGAGCGCGTGCACAATGACCAGGGCCTGGATATCTTCGTGGACTACGCGCACACCCCGGATGCGCTGGTCAACGTGCTCCGCGCCCTGCGCGCGCTGGATTTCTCGCGCGTGCTCACCGTGTTCGGCTGCGGCGGCGACCGCGACCGCACCAAGCGCCCGCTCATGGGCCGGGCCGTGGCCGGGCTCTCGGACGTGGCCGTGCTGACCAGCGACAACCCGCGCCACGAGGACCCGCTGGCGATCATGGCCGACGTGCGCCCCGGCCTGCAAAACGGCCCCTCCGGCCTCACGGTCATCGAGGAGCCGGACCGCTACAAGGCCCTGTGCCAGGCCTTGAGCCTCATGCGCCCCGGCGACGCCCTGCTCGTGGCGGGCAAGGGGCACGAGAGCTACCAGCAGATCGGCGACGTGAAGCACCCCTTCTCCGATGTCGAGGCCGTGGGCCGCGCCATCCGCGAAGTGCATGGCGAGGTGCAGCCATGAACATGACCCTTGACGCCATCGCCCGCGCCCTGACCGGAGCAGGACTGCCGGATACGGAAAGAGCGGAAGATTCGCGCGTGATCACGACCGTGCGCACGGACTCCCGCGAGGTCACTCCCGGCGACCTGTTCGTCTGCCTCAAGGGCGAGCGCTTCGACGCCCACGAGTTCGCTGTTCAAGTTGCGGAGGCTGGCGCAGCCGCCGTCGTGGCCTCGCGCCCGCTGGAAGGCCTCGGCTGCCCGGTCCTCCTGGTGGACGACACGCTCAAAGCCCTGGGCCAGCTGGCGCGCTGCTGGCGCGATGCGACACAGGCCCGCGTCGTGGCCGTAACAGGGACGGCGGGCAAGACCACGGTCAAGGAGCTGCTGGCCCAGACCCTGGCGAACAGCCTGAGCGTGGCCAAGAACCACAAGAATTTCAACAACCAGGTCGGCCTGCCCCTGTCCATGCTCGCAGCATCCGGACAGGAAGCCGCCTGGGTCATGGAAGTGGGCATCAGCAAGCACAGCGACATGGCCGAGCTGGGCGTCATCATCGCCCCGGATCTGGCGCTGGTGCTGAACATCGGGCCTGCGCACCTGGAAGGCCTGGGCAGCATAGAGGGCGTGGCCAAGGCCAAGGCCGCCCTGCTGGCGCACGTGCGCGCTGGCGGGCGGGGCCTGTGCAGCATGGACTATCCCGAGCTCTGGGCCGAGGCCCAAACCGCGCTGCCCGGCGTCATCGGCTTCTCCGCGCAGAACAGTTTCGCCACCTACTACGCGCGCTTCGAGGAAGCCCTGCCCGAAGGGCGCGGGCTGTACGAGATCATCACCGACGGCCAGGCCTTCTGGGCCGAGCTGCCGGCCTGCGGCGCGCATTTCGCCGAGAACGCCGCCGCCGTGGCCGGGGCCTGCCACATGCTGGGCCTGACCACGGACCAGATCGCCGAGGGCCTGGGCAAGGCCCAGCTGCCGGGCCAGCGCTTCTGCTGCGTTGAGGTCGGCGGCTGGTGCGTGGTGGACGACTCCTACAACGCCAACCCGCTGTCCATGCGCCGCAGCCTGGATGCCGCCAAACTCCTGGCCGGAGACGCGCCCCTGGTGCTGGTCCTGGGCGACATGAAGGAGCTGGGCGCGGGCGCGGCCACGGCCCACGAGGAGCTGGGCGCGCTGCTGCCGGGCCTTGCGCCAGCCGCCGTGTTCTTCCAGGGCGAGTTCGCAAGCGCCGTTGCCCTTGGCGCTGGCAAGGCCGTCGCCGTGACCGAAATTTCCGGGCCCGCCCAGGTGCTCGACCAGCTGCCTGCCCTGCATGACGGGCGCGGCGTGGTGCTGGTCAAGGGCTCGCGCTCCTGCCGCATGGAGCTCTACGCCCAGGCGCTCCTGGCCGGGCTCAAGGCCGGCCACAGCGAGACGACGAAGGGAGGCCGCGCATGATCTATCATCTGCTCTACCCCCTCGCCGCCAAAATCTCGCTGTTCAACGTCGTGCGCTACATCACCTTCCGCAGCGTGTACGCGCTGCTGACGGCGCTGGTGATCTCCATCCTCCTGGGCCCGAAGCTCATCGAGTGGCTCAAGGCCCTGCGCTGCCGCCAGCACATCCTGGAAGAGGTGGCCTGCCATCAGGCCAAGGAAGGCACCCCGACCATGGGCGGCCTGCTCATCGCCGTATCGCTGGTCGCAAGCGTGCTGCTCTGGGGCGATCTGACCAACGTCTACATCTGGCTGACGCTGTTCGTCTTCGTGGGATTCGGGGCCGTGGGCTTCCTCGACGACTACACCAAGGTGGTCAAGAAGCAGAACAAGGGCATCTCCCCGCGCGCCAAGCTGGCCGGGCAGATCTTCGTGGCCGGGGCGGCCATCGCGCTCTTGATCTTCCAGCCCGCGTACTCCACGCAGCTGGCCGTGCCCTTCTTCAAGCACATCCACCCAGACCTGGGCCTGTTCTACCTGCCCTTCGCCGTGCTGGTGCTGGTCGCCTCCTCCAACGCCGTGAACCTCACCGACGGCCTGGACGGCCTGGCCATCGGCCCGCTGGTGGTCTC
>Ga0172379_10009033_pt1 | contig 12386 bp, 18 predicted proteins | sample GrowelOW334metaG_FD_119756 | JGI IMG/M metagenome (GOLD analysis project Ga0172379, IMG submission 119756) | Groundwater microbial communities from an aquifer near a municipal landfill in Southern Ontario, Canada - Groundwater well OW334 metaG | ecosystem: Environmental > Aquatic > Deep... | reverse complement strand
ATTAATGGTGGGATGTTGGCATAACTGACCAATTTATCATTACTGCCGGAACCGCCGCCGCCAAAACCAAAGTCGGGGGATTGACGGCCTATTAAAAAGCCCGGTGTATATTCAGCACCGCAATCCGCAACTTAAGCAGAGTGGATATTTCTTCAATATCATTGGCTACCAGCTTGCGCGGCATAGCCATATTTGGCATTTTAATTTGAACACAATCGAGCATTTCCTTTAGCAGTGGCTCGATCAGGTCATAATCCAGCTTTAGCAAGTTCTCAAGAATGTCCATACCCTGCGATTCAGCGGCATTGGAGAGCGCCACCGTCGCCGCACCCTCAAAGCCCTTGGGAAGCTTGCCGCCTGATTTACCGAAAGCCAAAAGAGCGCGCAACGCCCACTTTTCAGTGGGGAGCGCATTCATTTCAGTCACGATAAAAACTTTGCCACTATCGCGGTTATCCGCTTCGATAGTGATCGTTTCAACGCGTCTTTCGCCCATGTTTTAAATCCCGACCGCGGTAAAATACTTGCTGGGGAACTCAATTTTGTAGTCCTGAGCTTCCAACACCTTTTTACCGTCTGGAATCAACTTAGCCTCTACCAAGCTGCCCTGTTCCAGCGTGTACACATAGCCGGTTGATAGCAGCGTGATAACCAGTGTTGCATCCACGGCGTCATGCTTAATCAGGTAATTGGCCCACATGTTAAAAATGTCGATGCTGGGGGAATCCGGCATTAACGACAAAGTGATTGGCAGGATAGAATAAATCTTGCCTTTTGCCATCTCGCCGTCAACGCCCAATCTGTTTTCTGAGAATTTGATGGCCTCACTCATGAAGCTGGAATCAACCGAGAACTTCTCGATGATCTGAGGAACTGGGAAAACGTCCGAAATAGAAAGCGCTACAATCGCGTCCGCACTGGTAATAGTTGCCATGATGATTCCTTACTGTACGTTAAGTGCAGACAAATGAAGTGTGTTGATGCCCTGAGCGCTGGTGTACCAAAGCGTTCTGGATTGGATACGGTTCGCCCGTGTTGCGCCTACGCTGGGGATAATTTGCAGGTAAAAGCCGTTATCAAAAATAGCCTGGTCGATTTTCAGTCCCGCCGCGTAGTTCACTTCGGCTTTCTGGCCCAAGGTCAACTCAATGCCGGTTTGAATGGAACCGAATTTAATCGCTGCGCGGATAGGGTCCATTGTGGAAGCCCTTAAAATCTCGATGCCGGCCTGATCCGCTGGCAACGCTTTAAGGTTGGTCAGCAAGGTAATGTCGGCCACCTGGATGCTGTTCAGCAATACGATCTGGTCGATAAAGTTATCAACCCATTTCCAAGGGCCTGAGATGCTGCCAGGCTGGAAAAAGTTCCACATGTTAGAGTCGAGCGATACTTTCGCGTAGCAGTTGTAGCCGTTTGACAGCAAATTAACATAGCTGGTTTGGTCGGTTACGTCCGGGGTTAAGCCAGTTTGCTGTTTATAGGCATAGTTGACCCAGCCGCGCAACTCAGTGTAATCCGTTGAGCCGATAGAGCCACACAAGAACGCTGCCTTGTCAGCAGGCCCCCATATCGCGCACACGCCACTATAATCGTTAGCCGCCATGATGTTACCGAAACAGATCGCGTTATTGGCTACGCTGGCCGCTGTCACGTCTGAGTCATAAGCGACATATAAATAACGGTTAGTCTGCGCGTTAGCCCAGGCTGCAAAGTTCTCTTTAGAGCCAATCAATGGCTCCCACATGGTCATGAACGTGACCCAATTGGTTTCCACATTGACGATAGCATTCAGGAAATTCGCCTCAACCGCTGCGTCTGCGCCTTGTGACAGAGTTGCGCCGGTGGCTGTGGTCAGTTTTAAGCTGGTGGCAAGTGTGCCAGTCGCCACGGTAATGCTGGACGCGTTTGAGGTTACTGAAACACCGGTTGCCGCTATCGTTGCCGCTTGGCTCAATATCACGGTGCCAGTGCCAGCCGCCACGGTAAATGTGCCGAATGAAGCGATATAGGTATCCGCCGGGATGCCTGCGCCCACAACAGTTTGGCCGACCTGAATCGTGCCGGACGTGACTGAGTTGATAGTCAGTGTGGTGGTTAATGCAGTATTAGCCAGGAACGCAACGCCACCGCCGGTGGTTGGCGAGTTAATCAGGAATGAACCGCGAACGCTGTCATAGGTCACAACAGGTGGGTTGACGGTGAATCCAGCCTGAATCAATGCCGCCGCTGCGCTGAAACTGGTCGCACTGGACAGGTTGATCGAGGCTGATGTTTTCAACACGCCGTCCACTGTCGCAATCACCGTGCCGGTCATGCCTTGTAGGGTCAATAACGGGGTAGACGATATTTGACCGGAGCGCAAGTAAGCCGAAACTGCAGTACGGTTAAACTGTGCAAACAACAGGCCGTCGGGCTTGATGTTGGAATTGTCAAAACCGTTGAAATAAACCGCTGCCAGTGTCGCTTCGGTTGAAGTCGCGCCGAAGAAGTTAGCCACCGATAACTGGCTGGGGAAATTCTGGATGCTGCCAATAGGCACAGCGGTGTTATCAGTCAGCCAGAGTGAATTGAGTGATAAAGGATTGCCACCGGCAGCAATAACGCCCGAAGTGGTTGAGGTAAACTGACTTGCTGGTATAGCTTGCGTCATAGTGGTTGTCCGATAGAAATGGGTAAATTGTCAAAAAAGTACATCGGTGTAACGGTTTGCGGGTTGTATTGCAGAGTTAGCAGCACAATCCAGCGTTCTTCATAATTCTTGCTGGAATTTTCCAGCGCCATCATTCGCGGGTTTTCCGCGTATAGTGGGGCGGCTCCGATGGGTCTAAGTAGATTTGTCGCGTACTGGTCACGCCATACTGTGACAACCGAGTTCGCCCAATCCGCCGAGGCTGGCCCGTAGCAATCAACCTGTATTTCAATCGCTGTACTCTGTTCATTGGCTACGGTCCCCACTAATGGATCAAGATCGGTATAAATGTGCCGGTTAGTGGCCAGACGCCTCATGCCGGTAGCGGTCATGCTGATAAAGCCCCCGTTCGGCATGGATACGTCATTCCCCAAGCCCCTGACCACTTCGACGTTAGGCACAATCGCCATCAGCATCGAGCGGACAGTGGTGTAAAGGTCAACAGTAGCTGTCATTGCAGCGCCACGATAACGCTAGTCCAATCCGGCCACGACTCCTTGACGGTGGTAATCTTCCACGTTTTAACTGCGCCACCGGGCACCATCGGGAACTCTAAAAGATCCCCGCCGGTTTCATCGGTACGGATAACCCCCGCCCAATTGCCATGCAACCAGACAGAGCGTAAAACTGCCGCCTGATTTAGGTTATTGACGTGAACCAGATCAGAATTGTTAATGCCCTGTACCTGAATCATGCCGGTGAGCGTGGTATAAGCCGGAACCCGTGTGCCGTCGGTGCCGGTGGTATAGCCTGTGCTACGCTTCAAGGTTGCCGAAATATCCGGGTTAATGCTGCCAATCAAGCCCCTTACCATCAAATGCAGGTTCATTTGCTTTCAACGGTGTTGGTTAAGGTGGCAATCATGTAGCCGGTATCATTCAACGGTTTAACACTGTTATTGCCGCGCTCTTTCCGCTTGGCTATGGTGGACGCCGCCAGCTTCGGGTTATTGATACGCCCGATCATGTCCTTGAAATCTCCCACCATTTGCAGGCCGACGCCTTCTAAAACATCCTCGTCGGTCGTTCTTTTCTGCCTAGCCAGTCCTTTTATCGTCCTGATCCAGTCGCCTTTATTATTGGCAATGGTAGGGCGCAAGAAAGGCCGAGGCGGGATATGCTGCGCCGGGCTGCCGAATTCGTGCGTCAATGCCACGCCTGCCACATATTCGCCGCCATCCTCAGCAGGATACTGAGCCGAGGGAAACCAGCCGATTTTTGCCTGCTTCTTCGACATAGCACTGAAAAGCTTCCGGTATTCGTCAACGCGAGACATTAACTAAACGCCCCGTTATATTTGCGGATGTTGCCGGTAGCCGGTGATCCGCCGACATAAAGCCCGAACGCCGCTTTAGCGCTCAATAAGGCGAGTAATTGTTGGCCATAGGGGGATTGATTCAGCCAGAACTTAAACTCATTGTTAGCCGTTGGTTGTAACAACGCCACGGTGACACTGCCCTCGGTCGCACTTATGATGGTTCCTATGGCTGTGCCGGATGCCGCTGCACTTGCAATCTGTAACAAGTGAGCGGTAAGCAAGTAAAGCGCCAGTTGCCGCGCTGAATCTTTCAATAGCCCGTAGTTATTAACGCTGATGTAATTGGCCGCCATCTCCCAGTAAAGGGTGATAGTCGCGTCAGAACTCGACGCAAAGGACGGGAACTGTGCGCGGAAGTCAGCCAAAGTCAGCGTTAAGTTTGCCATTAGTGATTATTGCGTTTGCGTGGCTTGCCTTCGGGCGTGTATTCTTCCAGCGGAACTGGAATCACGCCGTCATCATAAAGCGCGTCAACGTCCTCTTGCGTTACGGGAGCAGAACCGTCACGCTGTGCCAAGTTGCTGATCGCCTTTTCAATGTCGATTTTCTTTTTGTCGACAGTGATAAAGCCATTTTTAACGTGTATCTGGAACGTGTGGTGCTCTTTCAGCAGATCATAATCTTCGTCGCTGATCTCAGTAACCGCGCCCTGCAACAAAATCAGGTTACGGTTAGTCAGACCATGACCGCCGTTAATGTAAATGCGCTTAACTATCTCAGTGCCGCCAGCCGGTAATTCTTTGTGAATACCGTAGGCTTGCGGTGCGGTCAGCGTTGAATAAATGTTGTAACTCATAGATTACATTCCACTCCAACGAGTGACCAGGATAGGCCGCTTAACAAATACGCCAGCCTGTGCGCTTGCGTAGTTTTCCATTGAACCGCCCGATTTAGTCGGTAAAGCGGACAACATAAACATGCGCTGTTGTAACAAGTTGGTAATGGTTGAGCCGTCATCAGTTGAGTTATCAACATCAACAGTGGTTTCTTTGTACATGTACCACACGTCCGCGCCGCCGTTGGCTGCGTCAAATTCTGGAATAGTGATAATGCGGATGTTCGGGTATTGTTCTTTTACCCATGAGCCCAGCGTGTACGCTACCGGAGTGCCTGATACTGCAATGATGTTAGCCAAAGCCATTGCCACGTTAGTGCCGACCGCCCAAGTAAACGCCTCTTTGCGCGGATCGAATGCTGTTTTAGTTTGCTGATACAATGTCTTGACCGACGTTAAAATATCGGCCATTTGCAAGGCAGTTGTTTTAGTAGACCACAATGGGCTTGAGCCTGTGCCGGTTGCCGCTACTGTTTCGTATGCTGGCAAATTAGGATCATTAAGCAGGCCGTAGCAGCGAACGCCAGTATATCCATTGAAGGCCACCAAGTTTTCAGTGATAGCGAATGAACGGGCCAATGAAGCGCGTTTTTCGTCAAGGTCTGAAATGCCAATCTTTGACATACGGTCAGATTCAAGTTTGTCCGTCTGAATGCCACCTTGGAAGCGAACCACTTGACGACTCAAGAACTCCATGTTGTAGCCAGCTCTTGGGACGTCGGCCAGATCGCCGTATGTCTGGACAAAGCCGAACATCTCAATAAACCGAGCCACAATGCTTTCGTCAGCAAAGTCACCGGCCTGGACAAAGCCCAGCAATTCTTCTGCGCGTCTTGGTGCTGTGAAAGCACGGACCGCACCGGGCAGCCAGTTTTGCAGGAATTGGTTTAACACAGGCGTGTTATAGGCTGAATGAGGCGCTGTTTGGGCGTCCATCGTTGCCACACCAAAACCTGCATTCTTGACGCTGATCGAGTCCATCGTGGCATGGTTTTTAACCAAGTCACCGTAATAGGCTTGCAGCTTGCGCGGGTTGACCGAAAAATCTTTATTGCTTAATACATGCTGAGACATTCTTATGCTCCGATAATCTTAATGACAGCAGTACCAGCGGCGGTCAGGTTGAAATAGTCCACTTTAGCGTTTGGAACCCGTTGTTTACCGACTGGTACATTACTGTCTGCGGTCATGGCTGCACTGCCTACAGTCGCCGATGTATTCAGGTTATAAGTGCCTGTGCCGCCTGTGCCAGTACCTAAGCTGATAACGGTGCCGATGATAGCGCCGGATAACTTAATTTCTGAACCGATACCGATAGCACCAGTGCCGGCCGTTACAGCGGATACCGTTAATACAGTCGTTGACTGAGCAGCGGTGAACTGAGCCAGTGTGGGCTGTGTAGATAGGGCGCCTGTTGTGTTATCGAACAATACCTGATCGCCAATGTTAGCCGCCGCTGGAGCCGCAACAAAGAATGCGCCAAAACGACCTAGTGACGCATAAGTGTTGTCAAGCAGGGCGAAAGTGGTTGATAGCGAGCCAGTTGTGCCGCCAGCAGAACTTTGAGTCTTAGGCGAAAGCAGGATGCCGGCAAATTGGCCTGTGCCGCCGACTTTGGCAATACCGGTTGTTGACTCGGTGTAAGCGTAGCCAAAGACGTTGGCTTGGCCGTCACTGTCAATCAGTCGTTGTTGGACGTGGGGTGTAATGTCATACGCAACTTCGCCCGGAATGCCAACGGGGAGGCCGTAGTTTACAGATGCTTGTGGGGTTGCCATTAGTTATAAGCTCCGGCTCTGAGTTGATTGTCACCAACAGGCTCGGCTTGTGCGTCCTGTGTAGCGGTTGGTTTTACGTTTAAGCCCTTGGCGTAAGCGCGTAAGGCTGTTTCTGGATCGCCGGATAGGTTCAATTTTTCAGCGGCATAGACAGCCACCTCAGTTGAACTCATGGCAGAATGGTCAAAGGTGCCGACTAAAGGTGCGGATAACTTAACCAGTTCGTCTTTAGCAACCATTTCCTTACGAACTAAGGCAGTGATCGCGGCGGCGTCCATTGTTTCTTTCTTGTCATCTTTGTCGTCCTTTTCTTCTTCTTCCGCTTCTTCGTCTTCAGTAGCGACCTTATCTTCTTCCTTTTCCTTTTCTTCTTCCGCTTCGGCGTCCAAAGTGGCTTGGAGTTTGGCAATAGTGGCCGCTTGTGCGTCCATTGTGGCCTTGAGCGGTAGCAATGCCGCCGCGACTATTTCAGTAATGGTGTCTTTATCGACGGTCATTTGTAGTGCCTTATGGTCAAAAGTAATGGTGAGATTGTTGGGTGTAGCATGATCTAATACGGATACGGTGTCGCCCATGCGTCCGCTATCGACGAGGGCAATATGGTTGCCTGAGATAAAACGCTGAACCGCGTCATAGGTTTGGCCTTGCCATGTGCCTGGGGTGAAGTCGTAGCGTGAGTAGTAACCGAGCGACAAATCCTTTTTGCCGTTGGCAACCAACTTCTTGATCTTGTCGGTGTAAAGTCGCAGGTTGCCGTAAAGGGTGCCGTCCTTGAAATAAACCTTATCGCCAATGGTGCCTTCTATGCCTTTCTTGGCCGGATCGGTTTGTCCTTCGCCTAACATTAAATGATCGTTGACTAAGGGAACGCCACGGAATGATTGAATACACTCGTCACTGGATAATTCCTCAGCCGGACGATAAACGCGATACATGCGACTTTTATCAGGAGCGTCAATTTCTGAGCCATGATAATCAAACACACCAACCCGGCTTAAGGGGTTATCGCTTATTTCCACATAGCCATTGTTATCTTTTACTTGTGCGCTCATTCGTCGTCGTCAAACTCAAAAACTGGCTTCATGGCGCAACGGCAATAAATAGCCTGTCCGGGGAGGCCACGAACTTCATTGCCATGCTCTGTATAGATAACGGGAGGCTTATCGAACTCGAATACCTTACCGTCATAGCTTTCGTGCAACTTTCGCGGCTCGTTAGAACCATGACTGTGCATCCAAATAAAAGATTTCACGCCTAGTTTCTGCATCCTTGCCGCGTTAATACTGGAAAATGCCTTGCGAGTCTGGTCAAGCGCCCTTAACCGTCCATAGTTCTTGGTGCCATTAGAATGACCATCAAAGAACGGCTTTAAATCCTTTAGCCCGTTGCCGCTCACGATCGAGTTCATAACCGCCGTTTCCACCTTGTCGAAATGGGTGGATGCTATGGTCTTGAACAGGCTCACGTTGTCGATGGTCATGGCCTTAAACTGTTCCTTCATCGGTCCAGTCAGGAAATCGGCCTTAACCGTCAGCGCTTCGCCCATCTTTGATAATGAGCCGCCCAATGACAACGCGCTTGATCTGTCCACGCCCGCCATCATATCCAGGACGATATTTCCCAAGTCACGATTGAATATGCGCGTGTACTTGTTCATTAAACGATCTAACAAGGACTTAGCACGTTTACTGATGCTCGGCGTATCATCCATTGTCGGAAGCCCCGCTTTTGCTGCGATAGGGCTATCAAACAGCGCCTTGACTTCGCGCTCAGTCTCGGCAAGCATGGCGGATAAAATAGGATTAATTTCACGCCAATATTTCATTGCTACCGCGTCAGGGTACAGCAGAGGCAGACCGCTTATAATCGGCGGTTTCCGTGTACTTGAGCGAACAGGAGACAATGTTTTCGTCATGGTCGCATTGTACTCTGAAATCAGGTGAAAATATTTATCGCTTGTGGTAAAGTAGCACCTTGTGATACCGATAAGGAACAGTGACAAATGACAAGTGTTGAGTTTATCCAGGCAGGTTACAAAATAGCGGGCAAAAAACGCGGGTATCAAGTCCCGTTTTCAGAAAAAATAGGCGTGAGTGTTATCACCGTTAAGCGATACGCCGCCGGTGAAAGTGTCATACCCATGCCGGTTCGATTGTTGATTAAGGAATTGTTGAAATGAGTGAAGATAATTTATTAAGCGCGTTAAAAGCAATGGACGATCAAAATTATAGACTTATCCCTTGCTGCGTATATTGCTCGAACAATGAAACCATTGAAGGAAGCGATACCCCGCTGATTTGCGGGGTTGGCAAGTTCCTTGTTAAGTCGTTAGGCGTTTGTGATAGATTCAGTGAGCGTCAAGCAGATCATAGATTTGGTGGATGGCTGAAATAACAGTTGACCCAAGCCATGAATGGGCGTGAAATTGGTTGCGCCTATTCCTGGCCACACAACAAAAACAAGGGGTTCCTATGAATATCATTATCGCCTTCGGGCTGATCGCTCTCGCCATCTATCTCGTCTTGCTGCCCAGTATTATTGCCGGTAACAAAGGCCGGTCTTTTTGGGGCTACATCTTTCTCGGCTTCATCGTCACGCCATTCGTGGCGGCTATTGCGGCGGCCTGTTCTTCGCCGGATCACCAAAGCCTTGAAAAACAATCCTCACTCGACAGTCCTTATGCGCCCGGCAAGAAAGAAGCTAAAGCGGATGAGGCAGCGCGTAAGGCGAATGTCTATCCTTATCGCTGGAATGAATGATGAAAGATAAATCAAACATAGAAGCACTTGAGTTTGGCTCAGACACTAAGCTGCCAGAAATGCCTACCAAATGGCCCGAGCCGACCAAATGGGTGTTAGTGAGTGCTACGGTGACGCATAGTTATCTGGTTGAGCTTGAGTCTAATAAACCGATAGAATCCGCTAATACGGTTGTTGAGCATTGCGGTGATATGATTTACGATATATTGATCCCGTTCAATATAGATACAGAAATTGTTGAGCACTACAAAAATACCACTGATGTTAATCGAATAATAAAGCTGCATGGGAATAAATAAACTCATCATTGGCGATATAGTTTCTCAGCAGGATGATGATGAACTGATGGTGGTGGTTAAGATCGAGAAGCATACGGTTGAGTGTGTATGGTTTGACGGCGAGCCTTTTTGGGATGATGTACGCTACTTTAGCCCCAATGAACTGGTCAAGCGCGTGGCCGTGTTCTCGTTTACCGAAGGAAGAATAATCTATGAACTTTAAACCGATCATTATTCCCCTGATTCTAGCCTCTGGCGTGACTTTAGCCGATACCTGCACCGATATGGCCAGGACGGTGATAATCGCCTCCTACGCGCGTCAGTTGTGCCATTTACCCGATAAACTGCTTAACAATCTGGATAGACTGGAAGCAAGAGTGGATAGACAGTGCGGGACGTCTTTGCTGGATGACAAGTTTAGCCAAGTCTACACGGAAGCGCGGTCGATAGCGGATTATGATCTGGATAGCAGGAAACACTTATACGGGGACGCAAGGGGGCTGGATGAATACTGCACTCATGCGAGGGGATATTTGAAACGATAGGCATTAAAAAAGCCCCTTTCGGGGCTTCGCTTTAATTATCCCGCCACAGGATAATCTTAAACTTAAATCGGCAAAATCTAAGTTTATTTATACATCTTATAGAACAAAATACAGAAGATAGTTTTGAGGTTTCATACTCGCAGTTATATTACCACCAAACGCATAAATCGCAAAGCTATTCTACAAAGGTACTCGGTCACTATCATCCAGATCAGAGCCATGTTTTTTATTGAATGACTCTATCACCTTTGACGCTTCTGTTTTCTTAGGCTCAATCTTTTCCGGCTTATCTGCCTTGTAAACCGATCCAAAGTCATACCATACCCCATTAACCTTAACTTCTCTATTGGCGTGTGATATGCCTTCTATTTCACCAAATCTTTCTTTGCCGCCCAGCTTATAGTTGACATATTCGCCATGATTAAAAGATTCTTTTTTATTTTCTCCATTACTGAATCGTTCTATTGAGTATTGTTTGCTGTTGCTTTGATTATCACGATCAGCCCACTTTTTAACCATTTCATCTTTCTTGTGAATAGGGTAAATGTCGCCTTGCTTATCCCCGTATTCGTCAATATAGTGATTCGTGCCGACCGGCTTTTCTAATTTCTTGCCGGTTTCAAGGTCGTAGTGAGTGTGTCGGAAATCACCAAGTTTCTGCTTCTCTGCCCGTTGCGGAATTTCCTCTTTGACTTCGGGCTTGACATAATCAGGCTTGCTTCGTGCGCTTAGTTCTTCAACGGCTGCGTCATAATCTTCCTTGCTGGCTTTGTTTGAACTGTAGCCTTCATGCTTGCCTTCGTATGAATCCCTTAATGATTCCAGCTTGAAAGTCTTTTCTGACTTGAATTTGTTTTCAGGTTTTTCAACCGTGCCATGTGTCCCGTAATACTTGCCGTTGAGGTTCCCACCCGCTCCCGCCTGAACCTTTCCATCCCTGCCGATTAAAACGTGCTGACCGTCCTCTAGGGTAATCCAGCTAGAGCCTGCCGGAATCGAACTAGAATCCTGCGTAGGCGTTTGACTATCAGCCGGATCATTATCGTTAGAGTAATCAATCTCTGGCGGGTCATACTTGGCGCCCTGGTAGCCTGAATTCTTATCCTTGGATAACCTCTCGTTGATGTTTTCCCCGGTCAATGCGCCGACAGTCGCGTGGATCTGGTCAGTTTGCGCCTTGGTCTGGTTGATAGTGGCCTGTTCTGCTTCGGTAATCGTATCAATCGGTGGCCATGCCACGGCAAACTCAAACTTAGCCAGTCCCAGCGACCGAATGGCGCAAGTGTAATGGCGTTCCAAAAACTTGGTAAAACATTTCTCTTGCAGCGTTTCCAGCATGCCGTTGTAAATGGCTTCCTCAGCCTCGCCACTGGCGGCAAAGCCTTGTAGTTGTGTCTGCATCAGCTTGTTAGCTGGCATACGCGCAACAGCGGCCACATGCTCGTATTTTTGGGCGATAACATTAGTTACTTCGGCCAGCGCGGTTTCGAGCTGTAACAAGTCCTCGGTGGTATCAATCACCTGTTCGCCGTAGTTGTCCCGGACGCTTTGGAAGAAGTTCATCTTATCTTCAAAGTTTTGCTGGTCCAGCAATGCGGCCTGAACGTCACCCTTACGCACCATCAGGCGCTTGGTCATTAACAGACGGTTGGCTTCATTGCCTGCCTGTTCTGCGCTGTAGCACTTTTCGTAAATCTGCTGTACCAAGCTGATACCGCCGTACATGTACACGGGCTTCATTAAAGTGGGGACCGTGCAATGTCTGAACAGAATAACATGAGATTTGTGGTATTTCTTGCCATGTACCATCCAGTATTCAGGCTCGTAGAAATTAGGATCAGCCGGATCAAAGCCATTACTTGATAACTGAGGCGTCACATAATAGGGATCAGGCATTGAGATGCCCTTATAGCTGTCTTTGGTAATGCCGTCGGGGTTGAATGGGTTCTCGTAATAGTCCGGATCATCCGATTCAATCTTGAATATGGCAATGCGATAGCCGAACACCCGGGCGAACTTGCCGAAGTTGGTCATGCGCTCCATGAGGTCAATGTCTTTATTGAATGCGTTCAGCTTTGATAGTGTGGCCGCGTCCAGATCCGCGCCGTCATCACTGTGGATCTCGTGACCTTTTCTTAATGCGTCATCAACCGGAATTTCACACGCAGCATTAATTAGCCAGTTT
>Ga0172379_10009032_pt1 | contig 12386 bp, 6 predicted proteins | sample GrowelOW334metaG_FD_119756 | JGI IMG/M metagenome (GOLD analysis project Ga0172379, IMG submission 119756) | Groundwater microbial communities from an aquifer near a municipal landfill in Southern Ontario, Canada - Groundwater well OW334 metaG | ecosystem: Environmental > Aquatic > Deep... | reverse complement strand
GCTGTTTTTTTTCCTCAGAAGATGACACTCAGGTGGATTCCGTTTTTACGGTCGAGACATTTGAAGGCACTCTTTATTCTTTGGGAAATCCAAGTGTTTCGGAAGAAGAAGAAAATGTCCCCACTCATTTATTGGGGTTGGAAAATGGCACAATGATTTATGCGTATAGTGCCTCCTCAACTGTGGATTTGGATGATCCTTCTTATAAAGGAGTAAAAGTCAGCGTGACCGGAAATCTTTATCTCGCGTCCGAGGAATCCGATAAAGACACCCTTGGCATCACCAAAATCGAACTCGTCACCCTCGAAACCGCCACAACTTCCGCCGCAGTGGAAATGAGAACTTTCCGTCACAGCACTTTAAATTTCACGATTTCTTACCGCAGTGATTGGGAATTACAAGAAGGCACAGTCAATGGAACCGGCACTGCAGTTACTTTCACCGCTCCTGTTTCTTTGGAGACTGAGACAAACCTCGACACGCTCGACATTCCTCGGGACACCATTTCGATTAAGGTTTTAGAAAATCTTCAATCTCTTCCAATTGAAGAATGGTATGCCATCTATGCCACGGCTTCTTCGTGGTCCGAAGCGGAAATTTACAGCAAGAGCATGGTTTCCAGAGATCAGCTCCCTGCTGTCAAATCTTCCACCTCAGATGCGGATCCTGTTTATTTTGTGGCCTATGAAACCACTATTTTCGAGATCTCTCATTCTGCGGTTCAAACCGATTACAAACTCGAATATTCCACCTTATTTTCCGACATGCTCTACTCGTTTGATGTTCACGGCGTGGATGAAATTATCCCTACAATCGTAACCATTCCAACCACGGAAACCCCAGCGAGCGATTCCCCGACCGAAACAACAACCCCCTCTGAGACAACCCCTACAACTTCAACCTCTTCCGACCATCAAGCCACGATTGACTCCCTCAAGACTCAACTCGATTCTTTAATCCCGGATTCCGGCGATTGGACCCCCACGCAATACTCTTTTGTTGAGCCCGATTATGTTTATGTGGAATATCAAGATTCGACCACCGGTACAAAAGGGCGGCTCCTTTTGAAAGAACTCTCTTCCGATTCTTTTGAAGTCCTTGCGGTGTTCAAAGAAGGTGAAACCACAGATTGGACCTTGGTTTCCGGCACGAATGAAGCTTCGGGTTTATCACAAACTTCAGTCAACGCTGAAAGCGGCCAATCCTACTCCATCCCCGAAGGTTATGCTCTTTTTGAAAGCTCCAGCCTCCAGTTTTCCATGCCTTATCCTTCCCAGTGGTATTACTCACGATCCGGAGATTCTTTTTATTTTAGCGATGAACCTGCGGATGTAAGCAATGCATTGGTGACATTAACAATTCTTTCAACTCCTGTGGCAGCGTATCGTGCGTATGAAACTACGGTTGAAACTCAATCTTTGGACGCTCAACGCTATATAATCGAAGCTCCTCGGGACGATTCCAGCGGATATTCATTTATTGGATTTCCTGACTACAAAGCCATTATGGAAACCATGGCCCAAGGCATTACTTCCACAAAGAGCTAAATCGTTGACATTCACGTCTTAGCACTCTACAATTGAGGGTGCTAACTTTAAGATGTAATCTATGCGTCATTCTCCCCTTTTCCGCAAGACTTTCTCTGTAGGCTTTTACCCCTGTCTCGTGTTATAATAATCGGAATTTAAAAAAGACTTCTTAATCTCTCATCTAAAAATTATGGAAAAAGACAATCGTTTTGAACGCTTTACCAAAGAGGCCAAACAAGCCCTTATTGTGGCACAAGATGTTGCTAAAAAAACAGCAACCAATTATGTGGGAACCGAACATATTCTTCTCGGGATTTTGAGCCAACCGAATTCGCTCGGCGCTTCCATCCTTATGAATTTTGGGGTGTCCATCGACAATGTGAATTTGGTGTTAAAAAGCGTGGGACGCACCGCGGGAACCGCCAAGGGAACCTCTCAAGGCGGAGGGCTCAGCGGATTTGCCAAAAAAGTGATTGAAGATGCCATCAAATGCGCTCAAGACCACAGTCATATGTTTGTGGGCACTGAACACTTGCTTCACGCCTTGGTTCGCCAAGACAATACTGCGGCCACCGTGATTCTCGAGAACATGAAAGTTCGCCCCAAAGACATTCAAACTGAAATCGAAGCCGCGTTTGAAACCTTAAAACGCGGAGCAAAACCCGGACAAATGCCCATGGGCCCCGGAGGCGCGATGCCCGGAGCCATGGGCCAAGGCAATCCCCTCGAATTCCTTTTGAGCGGGTTGCAAGGGGTGATTCAAGGAGGAGACAAAGAATCCTACATGAAAACCTCGACCAAACCCGGCCAAAAAGGCTCCAAAACCCCGGCCCTCGACTACTTTACCGAAGACTTGGTGGCCAAGTGCCGCGCAGGCAAAATGGACCCCATTATCGGCCGTGCCAAAGAGATCGAACGCGTGATCAGCATCCTTCAACGCAAAACCAAAAATAATCCGGTGATCATCGGAGAACCCGGTGTTGGAAAAACCGCAGTGGTGGAAGGCCTTGCCCACGCCATTGTAAAAGAAAATGTTCCGGATACCATGGTGGACAAACGCGTTTTATGCCTGTCAATGGCTTCCGTGGTTGCAGGGACCAAATACCGTGGGGAATTCGAGGAACGCCTTAAACAAATCATTGACGAAGCGTCTTCTCAAGAAAATGTCATCCTTTTCATTGATGAATTACACACGGTTGTAGGAGCCGGATCCGCGGAAGGCAGTCTTGACGCCGCCAACATTTTGAAACCCGCTCTTTCTCGAGGGAATCTTCGTGTGATTGGCGCCACAACGACGAATGAATTTCGTAAGCAAATTGAAAACGATGCGGCCTTAGAGCGTCGTTTTCAACCCGTGGTTGTGGAAGAACCTTCTGAAGAAGAAACCCTTCAAATTCTCAAAGGACTTCGCACTTCATTTGAAGATCATCACAACTTGGTGATTACAGATGAAGCCTTGGAAGCCTCGGTTCGCTTATCTAAACGCTATGTCAACGATCGATTCCTTCCGGATAAAGCCATCGATCTCATGGATGAAGCCGCGTCCCTCAAAGGCATGCAGGCTAAAAATCTCAAACAAGATCTCGTTAAACATCAAAAAGAACTCAATGCCATCATTCAACAAAAAGAAGAAGCGGTTTCAAAACAAGATTATGAAAAAGCCGCCGAACTCCGTACTGAAGAATTGACATTGATGGAAAAAGTCGAAGAAGCGCGAAAAATTAAAGTCCCAAAAGAACTCCGTGGGAAAATCGATGCCGAAGATATTGCTGCGGTGCTCTCAAAAGCTACCGGAGTCCCCGTTACCAAGCTTTTAAAAGATGACATCGCTCGTCTTAAAAATCTTGAAACCCTCCTCAGTCAGCACATTGTTGGGCAAAAAGAAGCCATCGAAGCTGTGGCTAAGGCCATTCGTCGATCTCGTGTTGGGGTTTCCCGCCCGAGTCGTCCGATCGCTTCCTTTATTTTTATGGGACCCACCGGAGTTGGGAAAACCGAGCTAGTGAAAACCATTGCCAAAGAAATTTACAACGATGAAGACGCTCTTATTAAGATCGACATGAGTGAATTCATGGAGCGCCACAATGTTTCCCGTTTGGTGGGAACTACGGCCGGTTATGTGGGTTATGAAGAAGGTGGCCAACTCACTAAAATGATTCGAAGCAAACCTTATTCCGTGGTGCTTTTGGATGAAATTGAAAAAGCCCATCCCGAAGTCATGAACATTCTTTTGCAAATTTTGGAAGATGGAGTTTTGACGGATGGAAAAGGGAAAAAAGTCGACTTTAGAAATACCATTTTGATCATGACTTCCAACATTGGCGCCCGCCAGCTCACTGAGTCCGCGGGTCCGATTGGATTCTCGTTGGAAGCGGATGAACTCAAGCGCGCCGAAGGTGCCTTTAAGAATAAAAAAGAAGACATCATGCGTGAGCTCAAGGATCAATTCCGTCCCGAATTTTTAAATCGTGTCGATAAAATTGTTGTATTTGAAGCTCTGACGCACGACAACATCAAAGCCATTGTTAAACTTCTTGTCGCTGATCTTGAAAAACGGCTCGAAATCAAGAAATTGAAGCTCCAACTGTCTGCCGGTGCCCTCGATTACCTCGCCAAACTCGGGTATGACCCGGATTATGGCGCTCGCCCGGCCCGCCGCGTGATTCAGGATCATGTAGAAGATGTGTTGGCCGAAGCCTTACTCGAAGGCACATTTAAAGAAGGAGACACCATTAAAATCGTGAAAAAGGGAGAGGAGCTGGTGCTGAAGAAATAAAAAATTTGACTTCCCCTGAACCTCTCCTTATAATCACTTCGCTTTCCGCTCTCTCAGGGTAAAACAGGAAGAAAGCCCCTGAAGATTCGCGGATTTTATTTTTTCAGCCTTTCTTCCGCCCTTATTTTTATGACCACGACTGCTGCACAATTCATCCCCATGGATGAACTTTTAAAAGATTCCCCGAAACTCCTGAGCCCAAAGCCCGGAGAATTGGTGGAAGGAAAATTGGTTTTGATTTCCCGCAACCGTATCTTGATTGATATTGGTGGAGTCAAAGTCGGAATCATTTCCGGCCGCGAAACCCGCGACAGTGCGGATACGTTAAAAACCATTCAACCCGGCGACAAAATTCTCGCCTGTGTCATCGATCCTGAAAATGAAGAAGGATTTGTGGTTCTTTCTCTCCGAAAAGCCAGCCAAGAACGTGCTTGGGATAACTTCTCCAAAGCGTTTGAAAAGAATGAAGTCATCAGTGTTAAACCCATTGAAGCCAATAAAGGAGGTCTTCTTCTTGAAGTGGATGGCATCAAAGGATTTATTCCGGTTTCTCAATTGGCCCCTCTCCACTATCCTCGTGTGAATGGAGCGGATGCCAATTTGATTTTGCAAAAATTGAAACTTCTCATTGGACAATCCTTGCAGGTTAAAATCATCAATATTGATAAGGAAAATGGCAAATTGATCCTTTCTGAACGCGCCGCCTTCCAAGAAGAACGCCAAAGTGCGCTCAAGCAAATCAAGGTCGGCGAAGCGGTCTCTGGCCGCATCAGTGGTGTGGTTAAATTTGGTATTTTTGTGGCCTTTGCCGGATTGGAAGGCTTGGTCCATATTTCTGAAATCGCTTGGGGTCATGTTAAGAATCCGTCCGATTACGGAAAAGTGGGCGATGAAGTCCAGGTGAAAATCATTGGCGTGGATGGCGACAAGATTTCTCTCAGTATGAAGCAATTGATGGCAGATCCTTGGGCTGCGGCAGCCAAGACCTTTGAGGTCGGCAGCGTGGTGGAAGGAGAAATCAATCGTTTGGCTCCGTTCGGCGCTTTCATGAAGCTCACCGAGGATATCAACGGCTTGATCCATCTTTCCGAAATGACGACTGAAGCCGGCGATCCCGTGAATGATCCTGCGGATGCGCTCAAAGTTGGAGATAAGGTCAAAGCCAAAATCATCGACATCAACCTCGAAGAACATCGCATCGGTCTCAGCTTGAAAGCCCTCAATGAAAAAGCAACGGCCAAAGCTGAAGCCCGAAAAGAAGAAAAGAAATCCAAAGAAGAAGCTCGAGCTAAAAAAGAAAAAGAAGAGAAAGAGGAAAAGGGTGAGGAAGAAGCCGCGTAATAAAAAATTAGGGCAGGATGTCTTTTCTTGTTATTCTAGTAAAAGCATCCTGCTTTTTTTTATAAATTCGTTTTTATTTTTATGCTAAAACCTAAAGAAGAACCCATCAGAACCTGCATTGGATGTTTTAAGAAAAGTCCTCAAACCGAGTTGATCCGGATTGTGCGTTTGCCGAATAAAGAAGTGGTTTTGGATCGATCGACTTTGCCCGGGTCAGATGAAAAAGGACCGCGTCCTGCGGGGCGCAGTGTTTATTTATGCCAAGATCTCGCTTGTTTCACCAAAGCCGCAAAGGGCCATAAGAATAAAAATGCGTTTCAAGGACGATTGCATGTGCCGGTGAATACCGAAATGTTGGAAAATTTACGTACTCAGATTTTCGACAAAAAATAATATGGAAGACATACTTATTGGGCTCAATTCGGCGCAACGGGAAGCGGTGACTCATGGAGAGGGGCCGCTCCTGATTATTGCAGGGGCCGGAACTGGGAAAACGCGGGTGCTCACGCATCGGATTTTGCATCTCATCCAGACCGGAGCGGCCCGATCCGAACAAATTTTGGCTCTGACGTTTACGGAAAAAGCCACACGAGAAATGCAGGAACGCCTCGATGTCCTGCTCCCCTACGGCTACACCGAACTTTGGGTTAAAACGTTTCACGGGTTTTGTGACTCGGTTTTGCGCGAACGCGGGCTCGAAATCGGGCTCGACACGGATTATCAACTTTTGCCTCAAGCGGATTTTGTGCTTTTCCTCAAGGAGCATGTTTTTGAATTCGATCTCCATTATTATCGTCCTCTCGGCTCCCCTCTCAAGTTTTTAAATGCTTTGGCGGACCATTTTGGGAATTTGCGAGATGAACGAATTCTTCCTCAAACCTTTCTCGATTATGCTGAAAAGCAGATTAAAGAAGCGGAAAATCAAGATCCTGCGACTCAAGAATCCGCCCAAAAACTCCTCGAAGTGGCAAACGCGTATGCTTATTATGACAAGCTCGTTTTAAAAGCCGGGGTTTTGGATTTTGCAAGCTTGCATTTTTTAACGCTTCAACTGTTCGAACAACATCCCAGCGTGCTCAAGGAATATCAGGAACGTTTTAAATATATTTTGGTGGACGAATTTCAAGATACAAACACAGCCCAAAATCGGTTGGTCGGTTTGTTAGCTCAGGAGCATCACAATCTCATGGTGGTGGGAGATGACGACCAATGCATTTACAAATGGCGGGGCGCGTCGTTGTCGAATATTTTGCATTTTGAACATAACTTTCCGCATTCCAAAAAAATTGTTTTGACGGAAAATTACCGCTCCACTCAGCCGCTTCTCGACATGAGTTATGCGGTGATTCAAAACAACAATCCGTTCCGGTTGGAGATCAAGGAAAATATTTCAAAAAAATTGATTGCGAAATCGACTTCCACAGATACGGAGAAGCCATTGCTTGTGCATTTTTCTCATTATCAGGATGAGGCCGCGTTTGTCATAGACCGGATTCAAAAAACGCTTAAAAAAGACTCGGCTAAAACGTGTGCGGATTTTGCTATTTTAGTGAGAGCGTCTTCCCATGCCGCTCCTTTTATTGAGGCTTTGAATCGCGTGGGACTCCCCTATCATTTTTCAGGTGGACAAAGCCTGTATTCCAGACCTGAGATTAAGGATTTAATGGCTCTTTTGCGAAGTCTTACCAATCCGTTGGATGACATTGCCTTGCTTCGTGTGCTTTCGCTCTCAATTTTCAATTTTGAACCGGATTCTTTGCTTGCTTTTCTGGTGGAAGCGAAAAAGAAAGCGCTTTCTTTATTTGAATTTCTGAAAAAAACGAAAGAAACTCCAGATCTGTTTACTGCAGGAAATGATCAGGCGCCGCTCCCCTCTTTTTTCCATTTGTTTTCCAAGCTTCAATCTCTACTCCAAAAGTCCCAGGTAAGCGTGATTTTAGGTACCTTTTTGCGTGAATCCGGGTATCTCGACCGCCTTCAAGCCGAAGAATCTCAGGAGAATCAGGAAAAAATTGCCGCGCTTGCGTCGTTTTCCAATGTGATCAAACAATTTGAAGAAACGCATCCTTCAGCCCGAATCTTGGAATGCCTCGACTATTTGGATGCACGTGAAGCCATTGGCGATCGTTCGAGTGGGATTTCGGAGGAATTAGCGGATTCGAATACCGTAAAAGTCATGACCGTGCATGCGGCCAAAGGGCTCGAGTTTGATACCGTGTTTTTGGTGGATTTGGTGGCACGGCGTTTCCCATCCGGATCCCGTTCCGATCCGTTTGAAATTCCGGAAACGCTTTTAGAGGATCCGCTCGAAGACCCTTCCTCTCATGAACATGAGGAACGTCGGCTTTTTTATGTGGCTGCGACTCGTGCCAAAAATCATCTTTTTCTCACCTACAGCGATCATTATGAAGGGAAATCGACCTGGAAAATGTCGAATTTTCTCAAAGAAGCACTGGATGCCAAAACCGTGACTGCGATCGAGGCCTCGGCGTTGCCCGAACCTGTTGCCCCCTTGCCTCCGGCCCCGGAACAAAAGCCCGAATTTTCCGATCATTCCCCCCTCAAACTCACCCGCGCCTCGGCCCCGCTTCGCTTCAGTTACAGCCAAATCGACTCGTACGATCGATGCCCGCTTCAATATAAATTCCGCTATCTGTTCAAAATCGCAGTTCCTCCTGCACACAGCGCCAATTTTGGGACCAGTGTGCACCATGCGTTGAATCTTTTTTATCGCGATTTTAAAACCGGCAAAAAACCCGAGCTTGTGAATTTGCTCGCGCTTTACGAGAAGCATTGGATCCCTTCCGGCTATCTCAACCGCACGCATCACGATGCACGCAAACAGGAAGGCCGCGAGATCTTGGAACAATTTTTTAACACCCAACAAGCGGTGGGCTGGGTGATCCCGGAACTCTTGGAACAACCGTTCACGTTGGGCGTAGGACCCCAACTGCTCTTAACCGGTCGTATCGATCGCATTGATCGCCTCGCGGACGGCACTTATGAGGTTATCGATTACAAAACCGGAGAACTCAAGGATTCTGTTGAAAAAGACCTCAAAAATAATCTGCAACTTTCCATTTATGCCCTGGCCTGCGACCGCGTGTATCACTTGCCCGTGAGCCGTTATTCTCTCTATTTTCTCAAAGCCAATCAAAAAATTAGCACCACGCGCGACGCCAAGCAACTCGAAAAAGCCCAAGAAAAATTAGTGGACTTCGCGGAAACTTTAAAAACCTCCTCGTTCCCGGCCAAACCCGTTCCTCAAATCTGTACGTACTGCGATTATCGGATTCTTTGTAATAAGGCCAAGGTTTAGCAAAAAATTCTTATTGTTCTATTTTTTCTGAGGTCGACAAAATGCTTTTGGTCACCGCGGTCCGGTCGCTCCCGCGGCGACCGTCCGCTATGCCTCGCGCCAATCGTTTCGCTTCGCGAAAACCAAGCCGATTGGCGCTCCGGAATTGTCCAAAAGCACCTTGCCGACCTCATTCATTTGCACAAAGCTATAAAAAAACTCCTCAAGGAGACGCAAAAACCTCATCGGAAACCAAGGTCACTCCATAATAAGATTATTATTGTGGAATGAAAGGAAAGAACTTTAAGTATGGGCAGACCAACTCTCAAAATCCATGTCCTCTATAACCTTTATTCAAGGGGATGAGCCCTCAAAAGAAGATTACACCCTGCGTCCAAACCTTCCATGCCGGTGATCAAAGCCCGAACCGGAACAGAGAATTCAGTCGAAAGAACAAAACGTCGGGAAACCTTATCCATCGACCGATGCAGGTGTTAAGCGTGCCCTTAAGGAGGAATCTGCAGAGTAAACTCAAACAAAAACAGTAAAAATCTACTCAACAGGTTTCTCCTTAAGAACTTGAATTGTGAAGGAACTTTTTGATCCTCTATTTTTTGTGGATCGTATAATTATATCACGTCTAACTTAGTACGTCAAGCGCGATTTTCCAGGTCACATGTAAAATTTCCTCTTTTTATCTTAAAGCGAACTCCGTAGGATAATTATATGGATTTCACCGCACTCATTATTGGCGTTTTGATCGCGTCTGTGGCCTTTTACTTCTTGGGCGGATTTTGGAAAAAGCGCCAGGAGCCGGGGGCGCAAACCGCCGAGCAATTGAATGAACAGATTCGCCAACAGTTCATGGGAAACATGAAAATGATGCTGGATCAGCTCAATACGCTTTCTACTCGAGTGGATCAGCGACTCAAGGAAGGCGTGGAAATGACAGATCGTACGCATCGAAACATTGGGGAACGGCTCGACAACGCGGCCAAGGCCGTGAACACGGTTCAAAGCAAGCTCGCGGAACTGACTGAAGGCAGCAAACGTATTTTTGATATTGGAAAAGATATTCGAGGGCTTCAGGAAATCCTGCAAGCGCCGAAGCTTCGTGGAAGTTTAGGAGAGCTTTTTCTCGGGGATCTTCTCTCTCAAATTTTTCCCAAAGAAAATTTTTCGCTTCAATATAAGTTCAAAAGTGGCGCGGTCGTGGATGCCGTGATTCAACTTCGCGATCAGATGAAAGTGCCGGTGGATGCCAAATTTCCTCTTGAAAACTTCAAACGAATCTTAGAAACCGAAAACGATGAATCTCGCAAAAAAGCGCAAAAAGTATTCTTTTCAGATGTTAAAAAACATGTGGATGCGATTGCTTCGAAATACATTCTTCCGGATGAGGGAACGTTTGATTTTGCCCTCATGTATATCCCGGCGGAAAATGTCTATTATGAGGTGATTGTGAAAGATCAAGACGATCAAAGTGTGAGCCAATATGCGCTGTCGAAGCGCGTGATTCCGGTGTCCCCCAACAGTTTTTACATTTATTTACAGGCGATTTTATTGGGCCTTCGCGGATTGCAAATCGAACAAGGCGCCAAAGGAATTTTGGCAACCTTGGGGCGACTCAATAATGATTTTGAAAAATTCGGACGGGACTTTGAACTCGTGGGAACCCATCTCGGACGCGCCGGCAATAGTTATTCCGACTCTGAACGCCATCTCGCCCGATTCAAGGATAAATTGACGAGCTTGAGCGATCAAACTGTGGCTCCAGTGAAGGAGATTGGAGAAGTTTAAACAGTTACGTCAAATTGAGATCTATCGGTTAAACTTCTAATGCATTTTGTAATGCATTTTGATCCTTCTACTGGTTTGTGTTTTCTTAAAAAAACAGCCGCTTCCCCGTCGGTGACTCCTAATTTTCCTGTATGGATTCCGACAATAGCCACGTTCCATAATGCGTACGTCCCATCACTCTGCTGCTGCCCGGCTAAAACAGCGCATGGATTTTCCCTAAATACAGCGCCAAAATCATCAATGCCATCTTTTAAAAGACTAAATCCATGCGAACATAGATAAGCCATAGCCTCCATTTTTGTACCAAATCTTAATGATTTCAAAAAACCTACTTCTTTAATTGCCCTTATTTGATTTAGCCTCTTTCTTCCCACCGCTTCTAATATCTGCGCCTTCGTCCCCTTTTCGTAAGCAGCTTCCATTTTTAACCCTTCATTTCCTCCCACTTTATTTGGATTTTCAAGACTGACACTTTCTTTCATAATAGTAAAAATTAAATTTTAAGCGCATAAATTAGCACATTCCGTATTTTTTGCAAGCCCTTTTACTTTCAGATCACTTCTCCTTTTCTTTTATCTTTTCTTCCATTACACTGATCGCGCTATGGCTCTAACGGTTACACAATTCGCAAAAAAAATGGGGCTTACCCCTGATAAATTGCGTGCTCGCAGTGCGGCGCTCGGTTTTGATATTGATCCCAAGACCAAAAACATGGATGTGGATTTGATGGCGCTTCTCGAAGAAGAATTCAAAAAAGAGATGGAAGATACGGCGGACGCTTATGATGAAAAGATCGCTCAACAGATGCACAAAGAGATCGTAAAGACGCAACGCAAACAAAAAGCGGGCAAACATGCCGTGGTGACTAAAACCGCAACCCAAACAGAAATTTCGGAAGAAGCTCCTCGTAAGCCGGGAGAGGCCATCGAACTTCCGGATGTTATTTCCGTGAAAGAATTTTCTGAAAAATTAAGGTTAAGCCCGGTACGCGTGATCGGAGAACTGATGAAAAACGGTATTTTGGCCAACATCAATCAACAAATCGATTATGAAACCGCAAACATCATTGCCGGAGATTTCGGGATTAAAACAGCTCGACGTCGTTCCACAGGTTCTTCGGAAGATATTTTGAAAGGCGATCTTGAAAAACTCCTTCATGAAGATGATGTTTCCGTGCTCAAGGAACGGCCCCCGGTGGTAACGGTCATGGGCCATGTCGATCATGGAAAAACTCAACTTCTCGATACGATTCGCAACACTCATGTGGTGGCTTCCGAATCCGGTGGCATCACGCAACACATCGGCGCTTATCAAGTGGTCAAAAACGGCCATAAAATCACTTTTCTCGACACTCCCGGACATGAAGCGTTTTCCGCGATGCGCGCCCGTGGCGCTCGTGTGACCGACATTGTGATTTTGGTGGTGGCTGCGGATGAAGGGGTCAAACCTCAAACGCTTGAAGCCCTCAATCACGCCAAAGAAGCCGGGGTTCCGATCATTGTGGCCATCAATAAAATGGACAAACCCGGAGCCAATCCGGATAAAGTAAAACGAGAACTCAGCGAACACGGACTTCTCCCTGAAGACTGGAGCGGCGATACCATTATGGTGCCGGTTTCCGCACTCAAAAAAGAAGGCATTG
>Ga0172379_10009031_pt1 | contig 12386 bp, 14 predicted proteins | sample GrowelOW334metaG_FD_119756 | JGI IMG/M metagenome (GOLD analysis project Ga0172379, IMG submission 119756) | Groundwater microbial communities from an aquifer near a municipal landfill in Southern Ontario, Canada - Groundwater well OW334 metaG | ecosystem: Environmental > Aquatic > Deep... | reverse complement strand
CTCCGGCTCACGTTCGGCGTCCCACACCAACCCGTATTTTTTGGAAGCGAGTTCGCCATCCTGTTTTTGTACCAGAGCGAGCAGTTCTTCCTTTGAAAATTTTTCGTATTTGGACATAAGCTTATTTTAAATAAACATCTTTGCGATGCCCGATGTGTACAACGATAACATAAAGTTCGTGTCTTCGTATTTCATAAATGATCCTGTACGGCCACGCACGAACAGAGTATTTCCCTTTAAGCTCGCCTTCGAGTTTTTTTCCTTGAAAAGGATCATCGGCGAGAGACCGAAGCATTTTTGTAACCTTCTCTCTATGCACAGCCGGAATTTTATCGAGCTCTTTTTCCGCTTTTGCTCTCAGGATGAGTTTGTACGCCATATTTTTTCTTTGGTTTTTCAGCGACCACGGGAGCAAACCCCCATTTTTTTTCTAAACTTTCAAGCGTTGCCCATTTTTTATATTCGCCGGTTTTGAACGCTTTTTCTGTCTCCTTAAAATCTTTTTGAATATCAGGAAATTCTGCCAACACCTCCATTGTTTCCAACCAAGATTCGTATTCTTCGGCAGACATAATAACCGCCTTTGGTTTTCCGTCGGAAGTAAGAGTATATACTTTGCTCGGAGACTGCACCTCTTCGGCAATCTCAAAAATACGCTTGCGCGCTTCGGATATTGAAATGGTTGTTTTTGAATCAATCATAATAGGTACATATTAGCGTACTTATTTTATTAAAGCAAATTCAAAGAAGACTTTTGTGTTGAAAACTGAAATATCCTGATTTTGAAACAATAACGTGGTCGGAAAGTTCTATCCCAAGAACTTTTCCCGATTCTTCTAATCGTTTGGTAATTTCTTTATCTTCTTGCGATGGTTCCAAATTCCCCGAGGGATGATTGTGCGCGATTATAACGCTCGCGGAATGAAGAGATATTGCCGGTTCAAATACTTCGCGCGGATGAACAAGACTGGCGTTCAAAGTACCAATGGAAATAATCTGCCTTTCAATAAGCCGATTCTGCGTATCGACATAAAAAACAACAAAGTGTTCCTTTTTTGAGTCACGAATATCAACGCAAAGGTTCCAAACATCCTCGGCGGAAAGAATTTCCGGCTTATCAACATTCAATCTTTTTGCAAGCTCAAGAATTGCCAGTATCTGCGAAGATTTCGCTTTTCCAAGACCTTTAATTTTTAGCAAATCATCAAGAGTAATTTTTTCTTTTCCTTTCTTAGCGACAGCTTTTAAAATCTTTTTTGAAAGTTCAAGAACATTTAACCCCTTAATTCCGGAAACAAGCAAAATCGCCAAAAGCTCATAATCAAGAAGCTTTTCAACTCCATATTTCTGAAGTTTTTCACGAGGAAATTCAATTTTTTGCAAATCTTTTATTTTTGCCATGGTGTCATAATTACAACCGATTGTATTTTGTGTTCCTTCGCTCTCGCCTTCTCCACCGGATATTTTTGTTCGTTTCATTAATTTTCTTAATCTTTTTCCATACCAAACACTATACCCGAAACCGCGTGAAAAATCCATTTTTTAAACCTCGCAAAAACGGCAAATATTTTACGGAGGACTACCCTCCGTAAAAATTATAACTTGGTGTTTTGCTTCATTCTGTTTGATTTTCTTTTTGCACGCATCCGTTATGTCAATTCCGAAATCATGGCACATGAGCAAAAACGCCGCCGGGCGTTATCGGTGAGAGTATGAAGAATAAAAAAAAGGGGCGGAATTTATCCGCCCCTTTTCATAATGTTGCATTTTATTTTATGAAACCGTAGCGGCGCAAAAGCGCGTCAACGGTCGGTTTCCTGCCGAGGAATTTTTTGATTCCTTCCGCGCTGGGACGCGAACCGCCCCGTGAAAGAACCTCCTCCTCAAATTTTTCACCCGCTTTCCAGTTGATTTTTCCATTATCCATGAACACCGAGAACGCGTCCGCATCAAGCACTCTCGCCCATTGGTAATTGTAATACCCCGCCGTATACATGTCGCTTCCAAAAATATGCGCGAAATTCCACGGCATCCTGTTCCAATCATGAATAGTCAACGGTTCCAGCGACTCCGCCATCTTTTTGTAGTAGGCACCGATGTCAACGCTTCCGGGGTCTTCTTCCATGTACAGCAAGAAATCAAAAAGCGAGAGAACGAACAAACGCGTTTCTGAAAAACCTTTTCCGAAGTCCCTGGTCGCAAGTTTTTTCTCCAGAAGTTCATCCGGAATCGGTGCGCCGGTCTTTGCGTGTCCGGACATCAAAAGAATGCTTTCTTTCTCCCAGCAGAAGTTTTCCATAAATTGGCTCGGAAGTTCAACCGCGTCCCACTCCACGTTTGTGCCTGAAACGGAAAACACTTTGCATTTGGTCAAAAGATGGTGCATGTTGTGTCCGAATTCGTGAATGAATGTTTCAACTTCTTCCGAGGTGAGCAAGGGCTCCGAACCGGAAACCGGCGGTTCAAAATTAGCGCAGAGATATCCGATCGGAAGTTGAATGCTTCCATCCGCCAGTTCTCGGCGAACGACACCATCACTCATCCATGCGCCGCCGCGTTTTTCTTTGTTGCGCCCATAGAGGTCCATGTAGAGGCCTCCGGACAATTCGCCGTTCCTATCAAAAACACGGAAGAAACGAACATCGGGATGCCATACTTGTACAAGGGCATCTTCTTTGAAAGAGCCGCCGTATAGACGTTTTATAATCTCAAAGAAACCGGCGAGCACTTTGGAAAGAGGAAAATACATGCGCCATTCCTGTTCGGAAAACGCATACTTTTCTTTTTTTAATTCTTCCGCATAGTACGGAATGTCCCATGCTTCCAAGCGTTTGATTCCGTCTCTTTTCTCCGCAAACGAAGAGAGTTCGCGATATTCCTCATTCGCCGCCGCTTTTGAATACACGGCGATTTTGCGAAGAAAATCAACCACTTCGTCCGTGCTTTCCGCCATTTTTTCCTGAATGGAAACTTCCGAGAAGTTTTTGAAACCCAAGATACGCGCCTCTTCCGAACGGAGCAAAAGCTCTTCTTTCATGATGAGCGTGTTATCAAGCGCATCGCTTTTTTCCGAAGCTCGGGTGTTCCATTCGCGGAAAAATTCATAGCGAAGTTCGCGGTTCTTGGCATTTTCCAAGACAGAGAAAAAGTTGGACCGATTCAAAACAACCAGATATCCTTCCAGTCCTTTTTCTTCCGCCTCCCTCTTGGCGAGCGCAACGGTAGAATCGGGCAAACCCAGAAGCAATGATGCATCGGTAATGTGTTTTTCCCATTCCGAATCGGTCAAGTTATTCTCAAAAGTTGTTTGCAATTCGGCGATTCTCGTTTTAATCTCTCCGAACCGCTTTTTTTGTTCCGCGGCGGGAAGATCAACGCCCGAGAGACGGGACTTTTTAAGAATTCGCGAAACGGCGCAACGCTGTTCATCAGTCAGTTCTCCGTCATCGGAAAGTTCGCCGTACGCTTCATATAAACCTTTGTTTTGCAAAAGCTCCGTGTCAAATTCGCTGATTATTTTTTCGCATCTTGCAAAAACTTCTCGCGAAACGCGCGAGTTCGCAACACTTTGCAAATGCGAAAGAGGCGACCATGCCCGGTGCATTTCGTCCGCAAGCTCGTCCATAAAAAAACCGAAGTTTTTCCATGTGAACGGCGAACCTTCGGCGAGACGCGAAGCAATCTTGGCGCGCTGTATTTCCAGAAGCGCGATTAATTTCTTTTCGGTGTCCTCGGCCGAAATATTCTTCCAATCGTGTAAAATAAGCGTGTTCATTTCAATCTCCTGTTGTTAAAAGTGTCAAAATATTCTAAATTATCTGTGTTTTATTGTATCAAATATATCGTGATTTGTCAATTTTTCGGACGAAAATTTTACGGAGGACTACCCTCCGTAAAAATCATAACTTGGTGTATTTCGTGTGCCTTCCCTTCGCTTTTTCCACCGGATATTTTTTTTCGTTTTGTTTGATTTTCTTTTCGCACGCATCCGTTATGTCAATTCCGAAATCGTGGCACATAAGCAAGACCCAATTAAAAACATCCGCCAGCTCTTCGCCGATATGCGCTTTGTCGGTTTTGAGATATTCTTCAATTTCTTCCGGACTTTTCCACTGAAAATGTTCCAGAACTTCCGCCGCTTCAAGAGAAAGCGAAATCGCCAAATCTTTCGGATTGTGGAATTGTTTCCACTCGCGCGCATCGCGAAAGACGACGATATTTCGGGTTAATGCGTCCAATTGAGTATCTTTTTTCATTGTTTCCAATATATCACGAAAAGCCGCGCAAAAAAAGCGCACTTACATACTTACATAGGGCAGCCCTATGTAACTTACCATAGGGCTGCCCTATGTAAGCCCTATGTAAAATTTGTTTGCAATTCTTTTGTTCTTTTTTGAACGGCGGCAATCAGTTCTTCCAAGGTTTCGTATCTCGGAATGCCGTTATCGTCGCAGATGATGTCCACATTCCCCTTTCTCCAAAAACCGCGCGGACAGCAGACAAAAATTTTGTGGCTGTGAGCAAAAAGCCCGAGCTCAAGAAGCGAAATCGGCGACTGTGTATGCGGATCAAAATAGAGCGCGATAATGTCTGCCGTGAGAAGCCCCCGCTGTTCCCACTCCACTTGTTTTTTGAATTCCGGGTCGTCGCTCTCGGAAGTGATTCCTTCTCCGAAATGTTCTCGGCGCGGATTTAAAAGGTCAATGTCGCATTCGGAAAAAGAACGCGCAAAAGCATCCTGCCACTTTTCCGCCTTTCCCATTTCAATACTGCCGGCAAGAAATATTCTTATCCGTTTTTTTTCTCCTTTTTCAATCTCAAAATTTTCCGGCGCATATATGATGTTCATACGGTAATTATATCAAGTGAAGTTATTTTTTGCACCAAAAGCAATTTATTTATCCCACGTAAAACCGTTTCCGAAATGTCCGTATTGCGCGGTTTCGTAGAATTGCGGTTTTCTGAGATCAAGCCGTTCAATGATTGCTTGCGGGCGCAGATTGTATCCTTTTATTTTTTGTTCTTTGCCGTCAACATAGGCAACGGCGGAAATCGGCTCCGGATATCCTATCGCATAGGCGATAAAAACTTTCGCCTCTTTCGCCCCGCGCTTCACGAAATCCACGGCAATTTTTCTCGCCATATAAGCCGCACTGCGATCAACTTTTGTCGCATCTTTCCCCGAGAACGCTCCGCCTCCGACCTGCACGCGCGGACCGTACGCATCAACCACGATTTTGCGTCCGGTCAATCCCGCATCCGCCGCAAATCCGCCGATTTTCCATTTGCCGTTCGGGTTCCGCATCCAAATTTTTTCTTTCTTCCCCGCAAGCAGGGGCGCGATAACTTCATCAAATGTTTCATCCAGCGTTACGTCGGAAAGATCGCCGCTTTCGCAGAGCGAAGTGATGACGTTCACCACTTTCCCGTCTTCAACCGTAACTTGCGATTTTCCGTCATGAAGTCCCATTGAATGAACGAGCTTCCGAGCAAGAGCCATTTCAAGCGGCATCATTTCCGGCGTTTCGCTCGTGGCATAGCCGACCATGATTCCCTGATCTCCCGCGCCTTCGTGATCAACTCCTTTTCGTATCTCGGGGCTTTGTTTTGAAACGAAGACCTTCACATTGATTTTATCGGCATAGCCGTTTTCTTTATATACCCGGCGCGCGATTTCTTTGTAATCTTTTTCTTCAATCGGCGCTTTCGTGGTTATCTCGCCCGTAAGCACGACGGTGCCGTGCCCTCCCAAGGTCTCAAGTCCGACGCGCGAATACGGATCGTGCGCAAGGCAAAAATCCAAAATGGAATCCGATATTTGATCGCACACTTTATCGGGGTGCGCCCGTGTTACCGCTTCCGCTGTGTGTTTCATATGATTACGATAATAAAAATAGAAAAATAGAATAATAATAAAATTTATAACGAATGGAAAAATAATAAAAATAGGAAAATAAAAGAATTCAAAATGACGGTTTCGTAATATCTTTCTATTTTTTTATTTTAATATTTTCTTATTCGTAATATCTTTCTATTTTGCTATTTTTATATTTTTCTATTAATTAATAAAAAACTTTCCCCGAAGAGAGAAAGCTGTGGATTGATCAAAATAACATTGATCCGTACATCTTTCCCTTGCGGGACGAAAGTGGCACCTTCTCCAAGATATCGCTCTTGGGTGGTTGCCGGACGGATCATAGAGTCGTATCTCTCCCCGTCGCTCGTGATATTCGCAATATTCGGTTGTGCTTCCATCATACCAAAACGAATCCCCGACGGCAATGCTTTTTCGTTTGCAGAGGGATACCCTCTGTATTTTGCGGTATGGCATTTGTTTGGCATTTTTGTTAAAATGACCGCATGAACAACGCTTACGATTGGTACTCGCAATTAATCAAACCCTCGTGGGCTCCGCCATCGTGGATTTTTGGTCCCGCATGGACTTTCTTATACATTCTGATTGCCGTTTCTTACGGAAAAGTTTTTTTGATGGCGTGGAAAAAAGAAATACCGTTCATTGTCGCCTTGCCTTTTATCTTGAATCTTATTTTTAACGCCGCTTTCACTCCGATACAGTTCGGTTTAAAAAACAATCTCTTGGCTTCGTTTGACATCCTTCTTGTTCTCGGCACGCTTGTTTGGTCCGTTATCTCCATACTTCCGTACACGCGATGGGCCGCCTTTCTGCAAATCCCCTATTTCCTATGGGTTTCTTTTGCAACCGTTTTGCAATTAACCGTTACTTATTTAAACAAATAATATGAAAAAAACAGCATTTATCGCGGGAGGAATTATCGTCGGACTTTTTGTCATCGTCGCCGTTGCGGGATTTTTCCGCTTCAATCGCACGAATGACGGAGATATCTTTTTCGGGAAAATGGACGCCTCGGATGTTAAAAATATGTCTCTCGCCATCGGAAGCGAGCTATTCGCTCTTGAAAACGGAAAAGCGGAAAAAGAAATCGCGCCCGATTCCGCAAACAAAAATACTCTCGTCATCTTCGGCGAACCGGTTTACGGCGATTTGAACGACGACAAAAAAGAAGACGCGGCCTTGCTCCTTGTGAATAACCCGGGAGGAAGCGGAACTTTGTATTACGCCGTCCTCGCCATCAATGGCGAAAACGGTTACAAAGCAACCAACGCCATTTTTTTGGGCGATCGCATTGCTTCGCAAACGGTGGAAATACGCGAAGGACATGCCCTATACAATTTTACCGAGAGAAAGCCCGGCGAACCGATGGAAACAACGTCGTCTGTCGGAAAAAGTTTCTGGGTTTTTTACAACAAAACAACGGGCGAAATCAACGAGTGGGTACGGTAGCATATATCTCACGTGAAAAATTGCCCTTTGCCATAATGCATACACAATGAAAAATCGCCCCGGCTTTTAACCGGGGCGATTGCGTTATATCAGTAGCCACCCTCTTTCGGGTAGAGCGGATATCCTTTATCGTCCGTAACTATGGGTTCATCTTTTGTTCCGGTGCCGGAAAGGTTTTCTTCCGGTTCCGGCGCATCTTGAAGCGAGGGATTGCCATTCAAAGTCCGGGCCAAACGGCCGAACAGTATGCCAAAAAAATAGGGCGGTCGTAAAAATTTCATTTTGTACTTCTCCGATGAAAAGACCTGCGGTCTGTTCTCTGACATTAGATATACCAGAAAAAGACAAACGCTGTCAAGGGGCGGGTTTGACACCATTCTCTTTATTCACTAGTATACAAGCAACAGCGGTTCTTTGACTTTAACAACCGAAGGGAGGTTGCGATGACCTGCAAAAAATGCAAAGGAAGACCGGCGGAAGATTTTAATCTGCAAAAATTTTACGAAAACGACTGCCCCGATTGGCGGCGCGCGCATTCCATTCAAACGGAAGAATATCTTAATTTAAAAGGACATTCCCTTCCGGCGTTGCCCGGCATTGATGAAGAAAAAATCGCCGCAATCGGCAATATCGTGCGAGGACTCACGTTCTCTATGATTGACGCGTCAAAATCCGGACACCCCGGCGGTTCATCTTCAAAAGTGGAACAGCTCGTAACGCTTTTGTGTTCCGGCGCATTCCGTTTTGACATGAAGCATCCGAAAAATCCCGGACGCGACCGCCTCGTGTGGTCAGCCGGACATTGTTCTCCTCTCGCTCATTCGTTGAATGCCATCGTGTATGAAACTTTGAGACATTTGGGTGTTCCGATTTCGGATGATGAAAAGAAATATATCATCTATCCCGAAACGCTTCCTCGTTTCCGTTCATTCGGCGGTCCAAGCGGCCACGTGGAATCTCATTATGCTCTGCAAGACACCTCAAGCGGTTCGTCCGGTCACGGGCTTTCCGCGGGATTGGGATTCGCGGCGCTTCACAAATCGTGCGGTCTTCCCACAAAAACATTCGTTATCATGGGAGATGCGGAAACGGAAGAGGGCATGACGTATGAAGCGCGCAATGTTGCGGCAAGCATGGGCCTTTCAAACCTTATCGTTCTTTTGGATCACAACGGCTACGGCATTGACGGTCCGATAAGCCAAGCGATGGCTTCTCCTTTGGTCAACCCTTGGAGAGCGCTCGGGTGGAACGTTATTGAAGTTGACGGCCACAATATCCGCGAACTGGCGTATGCGTACAAAATCGCCGAACACGGATTTCCGAACGAAAAACCGACGGTTATCGTTTCGCACACCACCAAAGGAAAACACTACGGCAAGTTGGAAGATACCTGCGCTTCGCACGGTTCTCCGCTTCCGCACGGCGAATATCTTGAGGTGATGAAAAATCTCGGCTTTGACGGGGTTTGCGAAGGAACTTCCGAAACGGGAATTCCCGCGGTTCTCTCATATCTCGGATTGGAAGAAATGCATTATTTCAAACAGCGTCTCTGCACGGCAAGAAGAAAAATCCAAACGGAAGAAGAATTGCTTTTGCAAATGGATTGGTCGCTTGCAGACAGACCGACGTACGACCATACCGACATTAAACGCCCTGCCGAATTGCCGCCCGAACTCGTCTTCAAAGAAGGCGTTCCGAAGGCGACCCGATTCGCGACGGAAGCATGGTTTGAATGGATGATGAAAAAAACCGGATACTTTTATGTCGGCACCGGAGACCTTTCAGGTTCAATACTGACGAAGAAGGCCGAGGATATGTACGGCATTATCACGCCGGAAAATCCGCTCGGACGAGGAATTCGTTTCGGCATCGCGGAACAAAACATGGCAATGATGATGGTCACAATGGCGCAGGATGTCTTGCCCGGCGGTATACGTCCAATGACGGCATTCGGCACGTATGGCGTGTTTACTTCCATGATGGCAAACTCCGTTCGTATGGGTCTCATCAATAATGCGATGAATCCCGATGCAAAAAGTTTCTTCATCATGCTTGCGGCCCACGACGGACCGGAAACGGGCGAAGACGGACCGACCCACCACGGACTTTTCTGGATGTCGCTCTTTATGGCGTATCCCGGAATCAAAGTATACAAACCGCTTGATGCGAACGAAGCCGTGGAAATGCTTTTCTACGCCTGCAAACGCGATGAACCGGTAGCCTTCTCTGTCGCCCGTCCGAACACTCCGGTGTTTGAACGCGGAGAAAAAACGGGAGTTCCTCCCGCAAGAGAAGCATGCAACGGCGCGTATGTCTTCAAACAATATGCCGAAAACGGAAAAGTACAGCTTCCCATCGCGGTTGCCGGCGGACAAATGGTGGCAAATCTTTTAAAAGCGCTTCCTCAAATAGAAGAAAAGTACGACGTAAAGATCATCGCCGTTACTTCTCCTGAACTGTTTGAAGAATTGCGCGAACGCGACCCTGAAAAGGCCGAAGCGATACTTTCGGACGAAGAACGCAAGGTTGTCGTTACTCTTCATAACGGCTGGCCCGGATTTATGCATGCATTCGTCTTGCCGAGCGATCACAAAGATCGCGCGTACGGCATTACGAAATTCCTGCAATCAGGAAGACCGGAAGAGGTTTATCTCCAAGCCGGATTTGACCCCGATGGAATAGCGGACAAAATCTTGAAAAATCCACAACGCCCGTAAACGAGCAAAGGACCCTCTTTTTGAGGGTCCTTTTTTTATTCGTCGTCGGTTGTGACTTTATGGATTTTCAACTTTACAGACTTATACCATATTTAATTAACCACCCCCATTATATATTCCTGTTGCAAACACCGAAATCGCTACCCAAGGTCTCTCCTTTCCCCGTCGTTCCGCTTCGCTACACTCCTCCTTAAGGAAAGACCTTTGTCCGCGATTTCTACTAAAAGTGAGGGGGTTAGTTAAAGATGGTATTATTTCTGCGAATTCATCATCGCTTTCTGTATCTCGCCCTGATATTTCCGCATAACTTCCATTGAAGCGGCGGTTTCTCCTTTTCCTTCTTTTATCTTTTGCTGTATCTCCTTTCCTATCTTCTCAAAAAGTTCCGGATTCTCCGTAACGAGCGCAATGATCATATCCTGCTGTTCCTGCGGAACGCCCTTCAATTTTGACTGAATAAGTTTTTTAACGAAAAAATCTTTTACTCCCATAAAAAATATTATTTATCTGATAGTTTCTCTATTGTATCAAAACAAAAAAGTCTGTAAAGTCATATAAGCGTATAAAAAAACCGGCGACACAAGGCCGCCGATTATCCGTCCGTAAAAACTAATGCGATCTCGGACCGTTTTTCTTTTTGGAAATTTCCGCCAAGGCTTCTTTTTCGGAAAAACCGATGGTGACGAGATAGTCAAGGGGGGTTTTTACAAACAAAAGGGCTATGACATTCGCACTTGTTTTTTCAAATACGCGATGGAAATGAAAACGTTTTTCGGGAATCAATCCGAAACTTTCCAAATATCGCTCTTTCGTTTTTCCTTTCAGTACAACCAAAGCGCGCCGTCCAATATAATCTTTCGGCAATTCTTCAACAAAAACGATGTGATTTCCGGTCATATGAAAATCACCCCCGCTATACCACATTTCGGTAAATATATATTTTTTCCCATAGACGATATCGTCTGCGGAAACAGGTTTTAAAATATCAAAAAACACGTCTTTTCTCCTCTCCTTCCCATGAACGACCAAATTTATAATACTTTGTTTATGTTTGTTTGTCAATTTATCATCGCTCGCTTAATCATGCTACCATGTAAGCATGACAAACCCGCAACAACATTCTTCTCCTCTCGCCGATCGGATGCGTCCGGCGAATCTTGGGGAATTTCTCGGGCAAAGCGCCCTCGTCGGAAAAGGAACTTTTCTTGAAAAAGCGATAAAGAGCGACACCGTCCCTTCTCTTCTTTTTTGGGGACCGCCCGGAACGGGAAAAACGACGCTCGCGCGCATTATCGCCAAAGAAACAAAATCGGAATTTCTGGAACTCTCCGGCGTCGGAAGCGGACTCAAGGATTTGCGCGCCGTGGTTGAAAAAGCGGAAGAAAACCGCGCGAACGGAAAAAAGACGATTCTTTTCATTGACGAAATTCACCGATGGAACAAAGCCCAGCAAGACGCGCTTCTTCCTCATGTGGAACGCGGAACGGTAACGCTTATCGGCGCGACAACCGAAAATCCGAGTTTTGAAGTTATCTCCGCCCTCCTCTCCCGATCACGCGTGTTCACGCTCGCTCCGCTTTCGGAAAAAAATATCACAGAACTTCTGTTGCGCGCCATCAACGACCCCGAACGCGGACTTCTCAATAAAAAAATAAAAGTGAACGATGACGCGCTCGCGGTCATGGCGGGATTTTCAAACGGCGATGCGCGAGTGGCATTGAATACCTTGGAAGCCTGCGCGGGAAGTTCAAAAATCGTTACCAAAGCGCTCGTCAAACAAGTCCTTCAAACATCGCGAACGCTCTACGACAAAACGGGAGAAGAACACTACAATATTATTTCCGCGCTTCACAAATCCATGCGCGGCGGCGACGCGAACGCCGCTCTCTACTGGCTCGGGCGAATGCTTGAATCGGGAGAAGAACCGCTTTACATCGCGCGCCGACTTATACGATTTGCGAGCGAAGATATCGGCATCGCCAATTCCCTCGCCCTCCCGCAAGCCGTCGCCGCGTATCAGGCGTGCCACTTTATCGGCGTTCCCGAATGCAACGTGAATCTCGCGCAGGCGGTCGTCTACATGGCAAAGTCCAAAAAAAGCAATGCGCTTTATACCGCCTACCAAAACGTGCAAAACGATATCCGCAATTTCCCGAGCGACCCCGTTCCGCTCCACATCAGAAACGCTCCCACAAAACTCATGAAAGAACTCGGCTATGGGGAAGGATACAAATACACGCCGAATTTTAAAAACGAAGAAGAAGCAAAGCAAGATTATTTGCCGGAACGCCTGAAAAATAAAAAATATTTGGAAGAATAAAGGGCATTTCCAAATCGCTTGACAT
>Ga0172379_10009030_pt1 | contig 12387 bp, 12 predicted proteins | sample GrowelOW334metaG_FD_119756 | JGI IMG/M metagenome (GOLD analysis project Ga0172379, IMG submission 119756) | Groundwater microbial communities from an aquifer near a municipal landfill in Southern Ontario, Canada - Groundwater well OW334 metaG | ecosystem: Environmental > Aquatic > Deep... | reverse complement strand
TCTGGTTCAGAATTCGTCGAGATGTTCGTCGGAGTTGGCGCTTCGAGAGTCCGTGATCTTTTCAAAATGGCCAAGGAAGCTGGCCCGGCCATTGTTTTCGTTGACGAGATAGACGCGGTTGGCCGAGCTCGAGGCTCGGGCATGGGCGGAGGCAATGATGAGCGGGAACAGACTCTGAATCAGATCTTAGTCGAGATGGATGGTTTCGAACCCAATGAGAAAGTGATTGTCATGGCTGCCACCAACCGTCCCGATGTTCTTGATCCGGCTCTTCTTCGTCCAGGCCGTTTTGATCGTCGGGTCGTCATTGATCTTCCGGATCGAGCTGATCGAGAGGCAATCTTGGGCATTCATTCGGTGAAGAAGCAATTAGCCGAGGATGTTAATATGTCGGTTGTAGCTGAGCGCACGCCAGGCTTTTCCGGAGCCGACTTAGCTTCGCTCATGAACGAAGCGGCCATCTTGGCGGCTCGGGAAAATCGGACCAAGATCGGTCAGTTTGATCTTATCCGTTCGATTGAGAAAGTCATGCTTGGTCCGGAAAGGAGGAGTCACATTCTTTCAGTCAAAGAGAAGGAAATTACCGCTTATCACGAAGCTGGCCATGCCATCGTCTCTTCCGTGCTACCTCATGCCGATCCAGTTCATAAGATCTCAATTATTTCTAGAGGAAGAGCGGCCGGTTACACTTTGAAATTACCATTCGAAGAACGCAAGCTCCAGTCGCGCAAAGAATTTCTCGATGATATTGCCGTTTCTCTGGGCGGTTATGTGGCAGAAATGATGATGTTTGGCGATCTCACTACCGGCGCCTCCAATGATTTGCAAGTTGCGACGGCTTTGGCTCGGGACATGGTTACGCTTTACGGCATGTCAGAGAAAATCGGTCCGGTGGCCCTGGAGAGTCCGCAAGGTAAGGTTCTTTTCGGTATGGGTGTCTCAGATCGTGAATATTCCGAGAGGGTTGCGGCCGAGATTGATGGCGAAGTGAACCGGATCATGACCGAAGGTCGGGAGACGGCCAAAAAGACTTTGCTTCAATATAAGAAGGCTTTCGAGGCCATTGCCAGACGCCTTATAGAGAAAGAAACGATCGAACGTGATGAATACGAAACAATCTTAGTTACCCAAGGTATAATTTTGAAAAAGAAAAATCCCCTTATTCCGACCGGGGCAGTAATTATCAGTTAGAAACAGTTCATGTCGGTTCGGCGCTCGAACCTTGTGCAAATCTGTCCGTCCCCCTGGATTCGAACCAGGGACCGCAGAGGTATAAGCTCTGTGCTCTAACCAGCTGAGCTAGGGACGGATAACTTCAATAACACTATATCTCAAATATATGCAATTTCAAATACCTCAGTTCGCTTATCAATGATAACATCTGGCACCAAGTTACCGGAGTTTTTGATCGTACCAATGCTACCTTCTCGTGTTATCTTGACGGAAAGTTTCAAGCCAATGTTGCTATGTCGAATCTTTGGAATAACCGGCAGGCTAGGAAGCACCTGTTTCATAAAGGTTGGCCGCGGTAGCGAAGCCGGCAATGTAACCGATCACTAAGGCAATGATCAAGGCTATTATGTTCATGGGGATGTTCTTAGTTGATAAGACCGAAGAACAATTCAATTCTATTTTATACCTGAAACGGTGTCCTGGCGAGTGGTTTTTTGCCTTATTTTGAATGTGATAGTATTATTGTAATATGCAAAGCAGGAATAAATCACGGGGCTTTACTTTGATCGAACTGTTGGTGGTCGTCTCGATCATCGGTATGTTGTCTTCAGTTGTGTTGGTTGCTTTGAGTAGTACTCGCGACAAAGCAAGAATTAGCAATGGAGTTAGCTTTGGGTCGAATCTTTATCGTACTCTCGGCGTCGGCAATATCCTTAATCTAAATTTTGAAGAGGGTTCCGGTAGCACCGCTCTCGATTCCTCATTAGAGCAGAACAACGGCACGATTTTATCTCCTTCCTATAAAACTGATACCTATAATTCCGGTAGTTCAAAAAATTCTTTGTATTTTACTTCAGCGACCGGTGGTCAAATTATTACTATGAGCAAATCACTAGGATTGACAAATAGTAATTTTACAATTTCTGGTTGGCTGAAGATTACTGCTTATGGTACCAAAGTGTATATCATTACAAATACGAGTGATTACAATGGTTTCGGATTTGGGCAAAGTGGCAATAGAATAGCTTTTTTCATCGGCAATGGACCAAATCTTGTCGATGCCAAGGAGTCAACTTGTGGATCAGTCTCTATGGCTTATAGCAAGTGGTATCATATTGCCGGTGTTTTCGATAGAAATAGCGCTAGCCCGACTTTTTCTTGTTATCTTGATGGTAAATTTGTCGCTAATGTTGCTATGTCCCAATTCCCGGGCATGTCGGATGGCATTCCTGTGATTGGACAATATGTGTCCAGCCTCAGTCGTCCTAGTTTCCGGGGCTATCTCGATGATTGGGCGGTATATAACCAAAACCTCTCCCTTGTCAGCATTCGTGATCTCTACGAAAGCCAAAAAGCCAAATACCTGGCACTGAATGGCGAGTAATTATTCAAAATGAGAGTCTTTGGCCTGAAAGTCGACCCGCTTTTTGAGCTCGGGATATTTTGAAAGGCTTAGATCTTCCTCGATTAGTCGGCGAGCTTCCTCCCGAGCGGCTTCAACCATTTTTAGATTGCGGAGAGCCTCCATGGTGATATCGGACAGTCCCCATTGTTTGCCGCCGGAAAAGTAGCCGGAACCGCGCTGAGCCAGGTCGAGCTCGGCCAGTTCAAAGCCGTTCTTGGCTGACTGCAAAGCTTTAAGTCTTTCGATTGATTTGACCGAAGTTGTTTCCGTGAAGGCGTAGCAATAAGCTTGGTAAGTACTTCTCATAACTCGGCCGCGTAATTGGTGTAGCTGAGCCAGGCCGAACCTTTCCGCCCCCTCAATAATAATAATCGTGGCATTGGGGACATTGACGCCCACTTCGACTACCGAAGTGGCGCAAAGGATGTGGATTTTGCCTTCTTTGAAATCATTCATAACTTTATCTTTATCATCAGGTTTCATCTTGCCGTGAAGAAGACCGATCTCGTATTCGGGAAAGACTGACTTCTTCAGTCTCAAAGCTTCGCTTTTAACCGACTTGGCGATCAGGGCCGCTTCTTTATCCGGATCAGGTTCGTCTATTCTTGGGCAAATGATAAACATCTGCCGGCCGGCTTGCAATTCCAGGCGGATTTTCTCATAAGTCTCGGCTCGCTTGGCTGGTAAGATCAGTTCTGTAATGATCGGTTTTCTTCCAGCCGGTATTTCATCAAGTAAAGTCAGGTCAAGATCGCCGTACATGGTCAAAGCCAAGGTTCGGGGAATGGGGGTGGCAGTCATGGAAAGTAAGTGGGGCGCCGGCTTTTTACCTTCATTTTTAGCATCTCCTTTGGTTGGGGACGAATAAGCACTTTTCGACTTAGTCTTCAAAGCTTCGGCCTCAAGTGAATTCTTCTTGGCTAACTTGGCCCTTTGATTGACTCCAAAGCGGTGCTGCTCATCAATAATTACAAGTGCCAAATTTTTAAATAGTACGGATTTCTGAATGAGAGCGTGTGTTCCTATTAAAACTGCAATCTCGCCATTCTCTACCCATTGAAGAAGTTGAGTCCGAGAAATATCAGTCCAGCCCTTTGGATTGACTTTAGAAGGGAATTTGCGGCAACCGGAACCGGTTATTAAACCGATTTGGATAGGCATGTAGGAAAAGAAAGAAATGAAAGATTCGAAATGCTGAGTGGCCAAAATTTCGGTGGGACACATGTAAGCAGTCTGAAGATTGGTTGTGCGGATGGGGCGGGATGATTCGGAAGGCGCGGTATTTGAAATGTTCTCTTTACTTTCAAATTCCTTCTTTGGCCTATTAACCATAACAGCATACGCCGCGGCCGCGGCCACCGCCGTTTTGCCGGAACCAACATCGCCTTCAAGGAGGCGCGACATGGCATAACCTCTCTTCATGTCACTAGCAATAGTTTCAACGGCTCGTGTCTGAGCGGAAGTGGCTTCAAAAGGGAAGCGACGAATGAATTCATGGATATGATCCAATTCGGTTTCGATGAGAAAAGCCGGATATTTTTCGAATTCTTTGCGGGCAATCTTCTTGCCTAGTTGAATAGTGAAGACTTCCTCAAAGGAAAAGCGCTTGCGAGCCGACAGTGCATCATCGTGAGTGAGGGGTGTGTGGATCCAGATGAAAGCGGTCTTGAGTCCTGGCAAATGATATTTCTCCAGAATATCCGTCGGCAAATGATCGCTAAGCTCATCCAAAATCCTGCTCTTGAAAATCTTCTGAATATTATGATAAATCCAAGCTGAACTAATGCCGCTCGACTCGGGGTAAACGGGGTAGAGAGTGTGTTTTTCCCCGTCGGCGCCGAATAATGAGTCGCCCGTGCCTATTGGCAATTTCTGGACTGCTTCTATTTTGGGATTGGAGAAATAAAGAGGGCCGGATTTTTCTTCCCCGGGCACCGTGGAATCTGCCGGACTGGTCATTATTTTTTGGTCGAGCTTAATCGTTTCTTGTTTTCTTAATTCATAATTCTTACTTCCTAATTCTTTCTTCACTCTCCTCTGGCTAACCTTTCCCTCTATCCTAACCATCATCCCATCACTAAACATTTTGGCCACATAAGGCTGATTGAACCAAATGCAATGGATTTTACCTGTCTCGTCTTCGATACTTCCTTCGGCCATAGTGATATGGCTCTTCCAGCCTTTGCTCGCTTTGAGGCCGGAAATCTTGCCGAAGATGACTGCACTCTCACCGGCTTCCAGTGAATCAATACTCTTGGCCTCAGCCGTGTCGCCGTAGCGAACGGGGAAGTGCCGCAGAAGGTCCTCGATGTTATCCAAACCCAGCTTGCGCAAAGCACTCTTCTGTAAGGGCGTAATCCGGAAGTAGTCGGAAAGACGGGTGGTTAAAGAAAGGGGCATAGATTAATTGTAACCTTTATCTGCAGGATTTTGGAAGGTGCTGACGTTTGAATATGATTTGCGAAACATGTTAATATCAACTCATGATAACGGTGCGACATAAGAAACGGGGCTTCACTTTGATTGAGCTTTTGGTTGTGGTATCGATTATTTCAATGTTGTCTTCGGTCGTGCTAGTCGCTTTAAGTGGGACTCGCGATAAGGCTCGGATTACTTCCGGTCTTTCTTTTCAGACTAATCTTTACCATACTTTAGGGGCAGCGACTGTTCTTCATCTGAAATTTGACGAAGGATCAGGAAGTACGGCTACCGATCTGTCCATCAATCAGAACAATGGCAATATTGTCGGGGCGACTTACGACTGTAATGACAGTTTTAATTCGGCAACTTCAAAATGCTCCCTGTCTTTCGTGTCGTCAAATCAGATCTGGTTTTCCAAATCTCTTGGATTGGCTACTAGTAATTTTACTATTGCCCATTGGATGAAAATCGCCTCCGATAACACAACCGCTCAAATGTATTCTATTGGTAACGCCGGCAGTTATGATGGCTATAGATTTGGAGTTAGTGCCGGAAAAATCGCTTTTATGATCGCCAAGGATGCCACTGTCAATAATGAAGCCGTTTGCGGTTCGGTTCTTGTCAATGACGGGAAATGGCATCATATCGCGGGGGTTTTTGATAGGTCGAATTTGAAGTTTACTTGCTATATGGATGGAAAGTTTGTTGCCGATGTCACTATTAATAACTATACAGCTTTGAGTATTAACGATGCCTCTCCGCAAATAGGTAGCCCCCCGTGCTGCAGTGACTTCATCGGCAAAATCGACGATCTCTATGTTTTTTCGCAAAACCTTTCTTTGGTCAGCATAAAAGAACTCTATGAAGGTCAAAAGGGCAAGTACTTGGTTAGGCGGGACTAACTTCGTTCGGGCCTGTGTTCATTCTTTGAAATAATTCCCGTTCTGTGCCAGAATGGGCGAGTTAGCAGGTCGCCTTCATCCGATGTTCATCGGGTTACGGCGAACCGATGGTCGCCTCCATCCGATGTTCATCGGATTACGGCGAACCGAAGGAGACGTGGCTGAGTGGTCGAAAGCGGCACCGTGCTAAGGTGTTAGGGGAGCAATCCCCTCGTGGGTTCGAATCCCACCGTCTCCGCAACGAGTGAGTGAAACGAACGAGTGAAGGAGACGAGCGACGCGCCTGCGCGCGTCGCGTGTGGGATGAGAAAAGGTCGAGCATATTTTCGAGACTTCGTAGCGAAGCGGAGAAGGTGAGAAAATGCGAGACCTGTACTGACGTGGTGAACCCCTGTTGCTAAAATTAATGGCGCTGATGTTGTCCCATCAGCGCCATTAATTTTAACCAAGAATATAATATGTATACCCTTGGCATAGACCTACACAAAAAATCTAGCGTGTGGGTCTTAATCAATGAACAAGCTACGGAACTTTGGAAAGGAAACGTTGCTTGTCATCCAAATAATATTAGCACTGCGATTAATAATTTTCCTGTTCCAACAAATGAGGTGGAAGTAGCAATTGAGCCAGTTTGTGGATGGAGATGGGTAGTGAGCCAATTGGAAGAAGTTGGTATGAAGGTTCATGTAGCGCATCCGCGAAAAGTTCAACTCATAGCACAGAGTATGAAAAAGACTGACATGGAAGATGCTAGAACTCTTGCAAATCTTCTTAGGTCTGGATATTTTCCGGAAGCACATCGTGTGTCGGATGAGATATATCACCTTCGACTTTTGCTTCGCGAGAGAACATATTTAGTTCGTCTTTGTACGAGCGCAAAGAATCAATTACATGGCATCGCTACCACGCAAGGCCTCCATTTGATCAAAGGAGGTAACCCTCTTCATCAAAGGGGTAAAAGTGGGATCATGGAGGGCGACAACTTTGTATTAATTGAACTCCATAAATTAGTTGCCGATCTTCAGGCAAGAATTGTTTCATTTGATGGGGTATTAAAACGAGAGGTAAAGAATTTTCCGATCGTCAAATTGTTGATGACAATGCCCGGGATTGGAATCATTACCGCACTTACCATCATTGCCGAGGTCGATGATTTCAAGAGATTCAAGAGCGGTAAGAACCTTGCGAGTTTTGCGGGACTGGTGCCTAGACAGCGGTCTTCTGGAGAAACTGTGCGATACGGATCAATTACACACCAAGGATCAGAACCGCTTCGGACAGCTCTTGTTGAGACTGCAATGCGTATTAGGGAATCAAATGCGCCTGAATTATTTGTATTTTTGAAGAGATTAACTCCGACATGTGGAGCAAAAAGGGCACGGGTTGCACTGGCAAGGAAGATGCTTGTAATTCTTTGGAAAATGGTGATGACGAACAAGTTGTACGATGAAAAGATTCTCGCCTCTTCACACACTATGAATGTGAGCAATCTCGATACAGCTTCTGGCGCATAGACGCCGTTGTACCGACTGAGATGCTCGAAAACACGTATCATACGTCATGCGCATAAAAGCGCGGATAGTTGCATGAGCCAATACACAACCTCAGCTAGACGAGGAAGTAATTCGTAGTGTGCGAAAAGGAAAGAAACACAAGAACAAAAATTACAAAGCGCCAAAAGATGCTACATTATTGATATACTTGGGGTTCATAGTAGAGTCTGTAAGACTCGAATCCCACCGTCTCCGCAGATTTTCAAACCTAACACAGTAAATGTTATTGTTATATGGTTCATAATTATAAATTTCAAATATAATAATGATTAATCCAGAAATAATAGGATTCATAGCCGGTATATTCGTTCTCTCTGGATTATATATGGTCTGATGATTTACAGTTATTCCTTGGTAATTATGAGTGGTATAACTTTAACACTGGCTATATCTCTGTTAGTGTTAAAAATAAAACACGGATAGTTGGTCCGTCACATGTCCAATAAATATTGGTGATTATATTCTGATCTATCACAAATTCATGACCCAGAATCATTTAAGTGATGAATACATTTTATCCGAAATAGAAAAGCTCAAGTATCTTTACGGTCTCAATAAAGTCATCAGATTCAATCTGACCAGAAAGGAAGAGTGGCAAACCCAGTCGGTGGCCGAGCATGTCGCCAATATGATCTATCTTGCCTACTACTTTCGCGAACATGAAGATCCGGCAAAAAAATTGGACTTCGATAAGGTGATCAGGTTAATCATGGCTCATGACTTGGGCGAAATAGAAACGGGAGATATTCTTACGGTCGTCAAAAATGACAACGATGAAAAGGCGGAAAAAGAGGCGATTCGGCGGGTAAAAAAGAAATCGCCCAAGTTTATCGCGGATGAGATAGACGCGTTGTATGATGAATTTGAAGATCCCAAGTCTGATGAGGGTAAATACGCGCGAGCCGTAGATAAATTTGAAGGTCAGCTGTTTTGGCTGGAAAAGGAGAAGGTAAAAGCGGTCTTGCAGGCGCACAAAGCGGCTGGCGTGGAGACGAGAATCGTTCATCCAATTCACATGAAGAAAGTCTTTACCATGCTGGACAGTTACAAATTTGTCGCCATGAAAAGATTCCTGGAAGTCGTAGAACAAAAAAAGTATTCATATGGTGTTATTGAATAGGGCTCGGAAAGTGGTGTAAAATACAAACCGACTCATACCTCATGACCAGTTTATACGGCAAATTTATCCTACCAAAAATTCTTGATCGAGCCATGAAATCTATGGATTGCAATGGAACGCGCTCCAATGTGGCCGGTCAGGCAACAGGAAGCGTCTTGGAAATCGGTTTTGGTTCAGGCTACAATATCCTGTTTTATGGAAAGATAGACAAACTCTATGCTTTGGAGCCGTCGATTGAGCTCTATAATCTGGCCAAAGACAGAGTTTCCGCCGCATCTTTTCCGGTTGAATATATTTCCAACTCGGCCGAAAATATACCGCTCCCGGATCACTCGATCGATACGGTTGTCTCGACTTGGGTTTTTTGCAGTATTCCCGATGCTATCAAAGCTTTGAAAGAAATAGGCCGAGTCCTCAAGCCCGCCGGCCGGTTTGTCTTTGTGGAACACGGCAGAACGACCCATGGATTTTTCTCAAAGCTTCAAGATCTCTTGACTCCTCTGATGCGGCTTATCAATGGAAATTGCCATCTGAACAGGAAGATAGACGATCTTATTGCGAAAGCTGGCTTTGAATTTGTAACTTTGGAAAAGTTTCCCGAAGCTGGCCGACCTCTGATGTTTTCATATCGGGGAGTGGCGATAAAGAAACAACATTAATTCTTTATAAATCTTGAAATTTACCTCTAAAATTGTATAATTGGGATGAAGGATTGGTTCAGTAAAAACCTATGCGAATGTACATAATACTGCCGCATTGGATCTTGCGTCCGGTGGCACGCTGTGGCATCGGAGCCCAGCGTGGGCGGTTGATCAGGTGATCAACCGCCCATTATCTTTTGCGAGAAGTGCATTTTAAGGAGCGTGGCGACTATAAAAAGCCTCCGCAAGCCATGCTAGAATTATCTCTATGAAAGAAATAACTCTCCGCGGTCAGTGGCTTGTCAAAGCACCTCTTGAAGATGTCTTTAGAATAATGACGGACTTTCAAAAATTGCCGGAACATTTCCCCAAGGTCGCCGAGGCGGTCGAGATCAATAAGCGGGAGGGTAATAATCTGGAGATGGAAGCAACGGTCAAATCATTTGGCAGAAAATTTCAGGTCAGAATGAAAACTCAGATTCTGCCGGGGAAAGGCTTTATTTCAGACAACGACAATCATCAGTTTGGAACTTCAGGTCACGAAGAGTTTTTACTCTCCAAGCATCCGGAAGGAACCTTGATAGACTATACTTATCAGGTCTCAATCCATAAGGCCTGGTTACGCATCGTTGCTACGCCGCTAATCAAATGGTACGCCATGAAGGCCTGGGAAAAAGCGGTTATCGGTCAATTAAGGAAGTTGTTGGAGAAGTAGGGGGGGGTTAATTCTTAGTTTTTATTATAGATGTATTGTTTATCAGTATCAAATCCATATGAATTTAATAAATGTAATAGTATATATAATAATTGCGTTGTCGGTAGTAGTTGTGCCGATCTGTATCATAGTCGGCTTTATTATTGGAGTTAGCGGCTCTAAGACCGATGACGAAACCGCGAAAAAAAGCCGCAAAAAGTTGGCATGGAACGTAGCACTTTACCCGATAGTGCTTACAATCATTGTAATTGTAATCTGGGGACTCGTTAATATTTTGGTTCGTGGCGCACTCTAATCTTCTCCACCGCTCACGGAAGCCGTTGCGCTTTCGTGGGCGGTTTTCTTTTCCTTTTCTGCTACAATTAAGCCCTAGCATCGCTCGCGTATTGTGTTTACAACCATAATCACCACGACCATGCAAAAAATAACTACTCACCTTTGGTACGATAAAGAAGCCAAGGAAGCGGCCACTTTTTACACCACCCTCTTTCCTGATTCGGCCGTTCAGAAAGTTGTTAAGATCACCGATACGCCTTCGGGGGATTGCGATATGGTAACTTTCCAATTGGCGGGGCAGGACTTCATGGCTATTAGCGCCGGGCCGATCTTCAAGTTCAATCCTTCCATCTCGATGTTCGTGGTTTTCAAAGACGAGGCGGAGATTGACGCGACCTGGAAAGCTTTGAGTGAGGGCGGAACCGTTCTGATGCCATACGATACTTACCCTTGGGCCAAGAAGTACGGCTGGCTCAATGATAAATACGGTCTGTCCTGGCAGCTTTCCATGAGCGAGCATCATGATCGCGAGCAAAAGATTACGCCCTTACTTATGTTTACCCAAGACAAAGCTGGTCAAGCCAAGTCAGCCATGGAGACTTATACCTCGATCTTTCCGGACTCTAAGATTGATCTGGTGGTGCCCTATGAGAAAGGGGAAGGCGATAAGGAAGGCTATGTCAAGCACGCCCGATTTCATTTGGGCAAAGAAAACTTCATGGCTATGGACAGTTCCGGTCCCCACAAATTTATCTTCAATGAAGCCATCTCTTTCGTTGTCCGCTGTCAGACTCAGGAAGAGATCGATGAATACTGGAGCAAACTTTCGGCCGTGCCCGAGTCCGAGCAATGCGGTTGGTGCAAGGATAAGTACGGAGTCTCTTGGCAGATCGTTCCTTCTATCATGGATGAAATGATGGCAAGTGGCGATCAGACCCAGATCGATCGCGTCACTCAAGCTTTTCTCAAAATGAAGAAGTTTGATATTGCGGAATTGAAAAAAGCCTACGAAGGCAAATAGCATGATCATCCTTCACGGCATGTTCCTCGGACTCTTGATCGCCATCCCGGTGGGACCGATCGGCATGCTTTGTGTCCAAAGGACTCTGCTTCGAGGAAAAATCTCCGGACTGATTTCCGGTTTGGGGGCGGCCACGGCCGACGCTTTTTACGGGAGCGTGGCCGCTTTCGGCTTGGTTGTGATCTCGGGTTTCCTTCTCGAACAACGGGATGTTTTGAGCATAGTCGGAGGATTATTCCTGATCTACATCGGCCTCAAATCCTTTTATTCGGAACCCAAGGCTCTCGATCTCAAGCGGAGAACCAAAGCCGGACTGCTTCAAGATTATCTCTCGACTCTCTTCCTGACTCTGACCAACCCGACCACGATTCTTTCCTTCCTGGTCCTCTTCGCCGGTACCGGCTTCCGCGGTCAGCATTTCTTGGCTGCTTTGACTCTGGTCATCGGCGTTTTCCTGGGCTCGGCTATCTGGTGGATTCTCCTCAGTTTCGGCATCGGCGCCCTTCGTTCCCGCGCCAAAAACTTCTCTCTGGAAACTTTGGGTAAGGTCTCCGGTTTGATTATTGCCATTTTCGGCTTGATTGTGCTGGTGAAGGCGGTGGGGTGATGCGGGAAATTGAAAGTGACCAGAATAAATGTTAAATTCCTTTCGTGAATAAGGATTTAACCCAAGCTGAATACTGCAAGCTTTTAAGTTCAACCACTCGGGCGGCTTATAATCTAATAGATCGGGTTTTCTGTCAGATCTTACAGAAAAATGTTGTTTTCAACGCCAAAGGTTTTCATCATTTGCATTTTAAGCCGGATGGTACTGCTCGCAATGTCGCGGAAACTATATTCAAACTTAGTTTGGTACCCTTGGCCCAGGCGGTTATAAAAAACGCCATTGGAATTCAGGAGGAAAGGGAGGTTATTGTTTCGGTAAGCAGGAAGAAAGGTGCCAAGAAAGTTAAGGGTAAACAATACGCTTTAGTCGCTACTGTGGGAAAAAAGAACCCTGTTGCGGTCAGAGTTATCGTCATGGAGCTCGAGAATAGTCAGAACCCTATTTTTTGGAGCATAATGAAAGACTAAAAAAGCCACCACCAGGTGACTTCCTTAGTTGTGCCCGCTTTTCGACTTAGGTATTTCCTTTTGCCGAACAAGGCTTGCGCCCACGG
>Ga0172379_10009029_pt1 | contig 12387 bp, 17 predicted proteins | sample GrowelOW334metaG_FD_119756 | JGI IMG/M metagenome (GOLD analysis project Ga0172379, IMG submission 119756) | Groundwater microbial communities from an aquifer near a municipal landfill in Southern Ontario, Canada - Groundwater well OW334 metaG | ecosystem: Environmental > Aquatic > Deep... | reverse complement strand
TTCGACGATACGGTACTTTTTTGAAAAAATGGCAAAAGAGATCATTCTTGCCGTTGAGGGAGAATTTATGGGAGTTTTAAGCGTTCAAAATGAGGTATGAAAAAGTGCAGGCACTTCAGCAAAAAAAGTACCTCCTCACACCCTTAAAAATAGTCATAAATTTCGTCGCCGGAGCGGGGTACAACCCCGAACCGGCGACAGGGCGTGAGGAGTTACCAAAAAAAAAGGGGGTTAGCGACAGAAAAAATTCCAAGAATTGCTTTTCCGGACAAAGTTGAAATTCTTGCTTTGAAATAAAGCAAATCAAAAACAACACCGAAACGGACATCAATCCCATTCCAGCGTTGTTTGTCGGTATTCTTAAATCTGCCACCGCCCGTTGGCGGGGTCCCGCTTGAGAGCGGGATAATCGGTAATCTATATTCTTTTATTACTTTGCTTTCAGATACACGTAGATATTTTCAAGCGCGCGAATGGCGTCGCCGACGGCGATATTGTTTTGATGATAGGGAAGATCCGTACAATCTCCGGCGGCCCAAATTCCGGATATTGATGCCGCACCGCTTCTCGGATTCACTTTGATCTGACCGCCGGGAGTCATTTTAACCGTTCCTTTCAGAAATGAAGTCGCCGGCGCAAGCCCGATTTCCACAAAGATTCCGCCCGTCGGAAGCGTCGTCAATTTTCCGGTTTTGTTGTCTTTGTAGGTAAGAGAGGTGACAAACTTATCGCCGTCCACCTTTACGGGCGTGACATTGTTGATTCCTTTCATCTTGGGGTGCGCGAGAACTTTTTCCACAGTTACCGGATCGGCGAAATAATCGGGAGTATTGTTGATGAGCGTTACGCTTTTTGCATACGCCAAAAGCTGAGAGGCCGTTTCAAATCCGGCATTTCCACCGCCGACAACGATGACATCTTGTCCCTCAAACAGCGGACCATCGCAAGACGCGCAATACGTAACGCCTTTGTGTTCATATTTGTCGGCTCCCGCGGCGGGAAGTTTGCGGCGACCGCTCCCGACGCCGATAAAAATCGTTTTAGCTTTATATGTTTTCTTTTTATCTGTCGTTACGGAAAATCCCTTTGCGAGTTTTCTGCACGCCGTAACTCTTTCGCCTTCGTTTATTTCCACAATGCCTTTGGAGTAGGCAAGCAAATGCGCCCTCATGCTTTCGGCAAGCATCTTTCCCGAAATGGATATCGTGCCTATCCAATTTTGAATGTTATCCGAAACTACGGATTGCCCGGCAAATTCTCCGGTAATAAGAAGCGTTTTAAGGCGTTTGCGCGCGGCATATATCGCGGCCGATGCGCCGGCGGGACCTCCGCCGATAATAATCAAGTCATACATAAACTTAAATTGTTAATAATAAAATCAAATTAATTATACAAAAAAATAAGAAAATAGAAAAATAAAAAAATAGAAAGATTACGACTGTGTCAATTATCTTTCTATTTTTCTATTTTCTTATTTTTCTATTTAGCCTATTTCATCTTTGATCTGCGGAGAAATGCGGGAACTCCCCATTCGTTGTCTTCTTCATCGTCATCTATGATCTCAAGGGTCGGCTGTGCAGATGCCGTGGAGGATTTTGATGTCATTATGGGTGTTTCTTTGTCCTCGGAAGAATCTTCGTGAGTGCTCGGAATTCCGAGATTGTTGTAAATTCGTCCTTTTTTCGGCTCCTCTTTCTGTACTGGTTCGTTTCTTTCCGAGCGAGAGGGTTCCTCTCTTCTCAAAGAAGGAGATCTTTCGGATGGTTCATCTTCCGGAAAACCGGTTGCAATAACAGTAACTTTTATTTCTCCTTTTTTCAGTTTTTCATCTTTAATGGCTCCGAATATAACCTTGGCATCTTTATCAATTGATTCGGTGATAACTTTCGCCGCTTCTTGAATTTCAAACATGGTCATGTCGTCGCCGCCCGCAACCGCAAACAAAATTCCTCGCGCGCCGTTGATGGAAATATCAAGAAGGGGAGAATTGATGGCCGATCTGGCGGCTTCCGAAGCGCGTTTTTCTCCGGATCCCATCCCGATGCCCATGAGCGCCGGTCCCGCATTTTCCATAATCGCGCGAATATCCGCGAAGTCAACATTGATGATACCGGGCATGGTAATCAAATCGGAAATTCCTTCAACCGCCTGACGCAAGACTTCGTCGGACAGGGCGAATGCGTTTGCAAGCGTGGTTTCTTTTTGAATACTGCCGAGCAAACGGTCATTCGGTATCACCACCATAGCATCCACCTCTGCGCGCAATTCGGTCAAACCTTGTTCGGCAATCCGCATTCTCTGCGCTCCTTCAAAAAAGAAAGGTTTCGTTACCACGGCAATGGTGAGAATGCCGAGCTCTTTCGCCGTTCTTGCGATAATCGGCGCCGCTCCCGTTCCCGTTCCTCCTCCCATTCCTGCGGTCGCAAAAATCATGTTCGCTCCTTTAACGACGCTCTGCACTTCTTCTTTGGTTTCTTCGGCGGCGCGCTTTCCGATATCGGGATTCATTCCGGCTCCGAGACCGCGCGTGAGATTTTTTCCTATATGAACTTTTTTTGTGGCAAGCGAGTGGTGAAGATCCTGCGCATCCGTATTCATCACGATGAATTCAACTCCTTTGACTTTGGAGTTTATCATATGGTTTACCGCATTTTTTCCGGCGCCACCGATGCCGATGACCTTAATTCGCGCGAATGCCTCAATCTCCGGATTTATTTTCCCCATAATACTGATGTTTTTTAAATTATAATTCTCTTAAGTGTGCCGGGTATTCACCCGATTGGCATATACATGATAGCAAGTATGCGGCGAAAAGCAAACATTGACGACGATGCCGATACGTTGCGTTTTGGTTAGAAAATATAAGAAAGCAGAAGAATAAACCGATGGAAAGATACAAAAAAATAGAAAGATTATCGCGTTATAATCTTTCTATTTTGCTATTTTTTTATATTTTTCTATGGCAAAAACTGCTTGAAGAAATTTACAACGATGTCTTTTGTTTCTTTGATACCCGGCCACCCGTCGTTGGTTCCTCCCTCCGAACTGAATCCGAGAACGCAGAGCCCGTAAGCAACCGTCCACGCGGGAACATTGACGATCTCTCCTTTGAAAATCGGTTCCACGTTGTTTTTTTGCGAATCGGCATCAAACGAAGGATACCCGATGCGGGAAGGAAGGCGAAGGGCGTTTTTGGCGTATTCAGCAATAAAGGGCGTTCCGGAACCTCCTCCGGTTATGATGATACCGGCAGGCAGGAGGCCGTTGCGATCAATTTCTTTGAGGTGCGCTTCCACAAGCTCAAAAATATCCGAAAGCCGCGCGGAAACGATATCCTCTATTTTTTTCTTCGGAAAGTGAGCGTCTTCGGGCAGTTTTCCCAATTTTATGTTTTCAGCTTCTTCCAGAGACACGCGAAGTCCGAGAGCAAGGTCGCTGGTGATATCGGTTGAACCGATGGGAAACACTTTAAGAGAAATGGGAATGTTATTTTCAAACACGACAATGGAAACGGTTTCGGCTCCGATATTCGCAAGCACGCATCCGGCGGTTTTTTGATGGCGGGTGATGGTAACGTATCCGGCGGCAATCGGAGAAGCGAAAACATTTTCCACCGCGATGCCCGCCTCTTCCACCGCAAGAATGGTATCATTGATGTGCTGAGCGAGAGCGGTAACCAGAAGAACCTTCACTTCAAGTTTTGATCCCTTCATCTTCTGGGGCTTTCCGAAAACTTCTTTTCCGTCAAGGCGATAGCTTATCGGTATGGAATGGATGATGCGTTTATTCTGGAGAACGCGGGAATCGGTCGCGCATGATTCCACGGCTTTTTCAATATCAAGATTGGTCACTTCGTTGTCCGCCCGGCTTATCGTGGTGGTTCCGACGACCGATATGCCGTCCAATCCCACTCCTCCGGCGGAAATGAAGGCGCGGCGTATCTTCACCCCCGAAGCTTTTTCCGCTTTTGCAACGGCGGCGCGAATGCCCCTTGCCGTGTCCGTCATGTTCACGATATATCCATGCCGAAGACCGCGCGACTCGGCGAATCCAGTACCGATGATACGCGGAAGAGGAGCGCCTTTGCTCCATTCGGCAACCACTACGCGTATGGTATAAGTTCCGATATCAATACCTGTAACTATTTCTCTTTTGCGTTGCATGAGGGATTTTAAGAAGAAAGAAAAATTTTTGATTTTCTCATCTTCCTTCTTTATTTTACTACTATATTGCGTTTCTTTCAAATGAAACAAAAAAGTGGATAACTGTTATAAAGTTAAAAGTTAAAAGTAAAAAGAAAAAAGCACGACGATTACCGTCGGACTTTTAACTTTTTATTTTTTTACACTCTGAATTTTTTCCTTATTCTTTCTTCTTCTTTTTCCATCGGATCGCCGTGATCCATTCCTTTCAGATGATGCAGTCCGTGAACGAACAGGTGCGCGATAAATTGTTTGGGGGTTTCATCAAAAAGATGCGCTTGTTTGGAGGCATGTCCGACATCAATGAATATTTCTCCGCTTGCTTTTGAGAGAGGGAAAGAAAGAACATTCGCCGGCTTGTCTTTTCCGCGCAATTCGCGGTTCAATCTCCGCGAAAGCGCGCTTCCGATAAAAACGAGAGAGAGATCGTATTTTTTTCCGAGTACGTTATCTTTTATGGCGCCAAAAGGCAACCCGCCGATCGGCGGGTTGCTTTTGGTGTTGATGCGAATTTGAAACCCTTCTTCGCGCATTATTTTTTCTCAATGATTTTTCCGAGCTTTTTGAGTTTCTCCATTTTTCCGGTAATCTCAATGCTTTTCAGCACTCGGCGTTTCTTGCGAAGTTTGGATTCGGGGCGCAATGAATATTTCCGTCCGCGGACCTCGTTGAGAATTTTTGCGGCGCGAACCTTCTTGGTAAAACGACGAAGAAGATTCACCGTATTCTCGTTTTGGTTTTTTTCCACTTCTATTACTATCATAGTCATGCGCATTATGGTATCACAGGAAAGGAAATGATGCAATATATGTATACGAAGTCCATAAAGTCAAAAGTCCGTAAAGTCCGTAAAGTTGCGAATTTACGAGTTTAAATAACGGAATATTCGTTTCCTTGACAAGGTGTATTCAAAATGTTACGCTGGCAACAGTTTAACGCGATGATAGGGGCGGAAGCAAATGACTGATGAAAAACCTGCAAAAAAATATAAACGCTATGTGATCGTTCGTCCTTTTGATTGGATATATTATGTCGGAGAGGCAACTTCTCGCGAAAATGCAACAAAATGGGCATTCAGAAAAAACAAAAAATCATGGGAAAGACAAGATGGATTCGTTTATTTTTACACCGAAAGTGATGCTGTTGATTAATCTTTTTCGTTCTCCCGTTTTCAAAAGCGTTGCGGTTTTATCCGCAACGCTTTTTTCTTTTTTGATTTGTTGAGTCCGCTACACCAAGGGCAACCCTTTCCCCGCTCGCAAAACTCGCTCCTTAAGGGTCGCCCTTGGTTCCGCTTGTTGTCCCTTTTCCTTATACTAATCCCTTATACTTCGTTTACTTCATCGTCTTCACGTACTTCGCCAGATCGGCAATCTTTACCGTATCTTGCGAACGCGTGTTCATGTCGCGGACGATAACCGTATCGTCAATGAATTCTTTTTCGCCGAAAATCATGGCATAGGGTATTTTCATTTTTTCCGCGCCGGCAAGCTGGGCTCCGAGCGAATCTTTGGTAAGCGCTTGCATTATGGGAACTCTGGAATTGCGGAGTATTTCAATGATGTTCAAACTGCGCATTTTGGCGTGAGTGCCGAGCTGTATGAAATAGACCTTTGGATGTTTGACGATGCGAGGATTCTGCCGTTTGTAATCCTGCGCCATAAATATCCGGTCAACCCCGAGACCGACTCCGATTGCGGGAACATCCTTTTTGCTCCCGAGATTTTTGGCGAGATAATCATAGCGTCCGCCGCCTCCGAGAGCGAGTCCTCCGAGCGAAACATTTCCGGCTTCCGCACCCTCATTCTTTTCTTCCTTTTCTTCGCTTTTTATTTCGGTTTCTTCCGGAAAACCTTCGGGAATCTCTTCAGTTATTTCAAAAACGGTTCGCGTGTAATAATCAAGTCCGCGGACAAGGTTGTTGTCAATGGCGTAGGGAATATTCAACGCTTCAAGATATTCAAGGACTTCTTTGAAGTGCGTGCGGCAACCGTCGCAGAGATGCGCGATGGAATTCGGCGCAAATTCTTTGACCTCGCGGCACTTCGGATTCTTGCAGTCAAGAAGACGGAGAGGGTTTTCTTTGAGCCGCCGTTTGCAATCTCCGCACAGTTCGCTGATGTGCTTTTTGTAATAATTGACCAGTTCGCGGATATATTTTGGACGGCATTCTTTATCCCCGATGCTGTTTATGTGAAGGACGAGATTTTTCAAACCGGCTTCCTGCAAAATAATCATCGTGGTGTGTATGATCGTCGCGTCGGCGATGCTTTTTCCGGAACCGAGTATTTCAAGGCCGAAGGATTGAAATTGTCGGGAGCGTCCTTTTTGAGGATTTTCGTGTCTAAAGAAAGGGCCTTTGTAGTAAAACATGACCGGCTGTGTCCATGACTGCATCCCATGCTCAAGATACGCTCTCATGATGGGGGCGGTTCCTTCCGGACGCATCACAAGATGATCTCCGCCTTTGGTTTTAAGAGAATACATTTCTTTTTCAACCAGATCGGTATCTTGCCCGACCCCCGATGTGAAAAGTTCTTCTTTTTCAAGAATGGGCGTTTCTACCGGTTTGAAACCGTAGTACATTGCGATTTCCGACGCTTTTTCAAAAAAACCGCTATAGGCATAATATTCGTCTCCGATGATATCGTTCATTCCTTTTACTCTCGTCGGAACCTCTTTCTTAATATTTTGCTGAGTTTTCTTCGGCATAGTTTTTGTGATTAAAATGATTGCGATTAATTAAATTTTATTCGGATTGTTTGCCGGGAAATAATCCCGCTTTCTGAAAAGGGAAGAGGCGCACCAAAACGCGGCCGACGATGTTGCGTTTCGGAAGCGGTCCCCATATGCGGGAATCAAGACTGTTGCTTCTGTTGTCTCCCATGGCGAAGTATTCGTTATCGCCGAGGGTTTCGGTGGTATTTTCAAACGACAGGTCTTTTATGTACGCCTCGTTGAGTGAAATTTCGTCGGGATGAACGGTGGAGGAAACGCTAACCTTCCCATTGGTAATTTTCACGGTTTCGCCCGGAAGCCCGATAATTCTTTTTATGAAATATTTGCTTTCATCTTTCGGATATTTGAACACCACGACATCGCCGCGTTCCGGCGAATTGGTCCGATACGTAAGCTCGTCCACGATAAGATACTGCCCGTCCGCGAAAGTCGGGTCCATTGATTCGCCGCGCACGATGAAAGGCTGGGCGATGAAAAACCTGATAGGGGCGACAACCATTATGGAAACAACCGTGAACTTGATGATTTCAAGCAAAAATTCTTTGGTCGTCTGTTCTTGGGGAATATCCGCCATGGGAGAGGGAGGCGTTTGCCGGGCGGAAGGTCTGAGATCCATAACATTTCCCGATAATTCCTGATATTTCTTGTTTTCTTCAATCATATATTTATTATATATTGCTCTATTTTACAACAAAGGAAGATGCAACGCAAGGCGGCCGATTTTTGAAAAATTCTTTCGTTTTGGAACGCTATCTGGTACAATGGAACGATTAATATCCATTTTGTTTTTTTATGCCATACATCATCGCGGGGCTCGGAAATCCGGGCGAAGAATATGAAAATACGCGCCACAACACCGGACGCATAATGATTGAACATTTTCGCGATGTTCATGGTTTTCCCGAATGGAAAGAAGACAAGAAAAACAAGACGCTGATCTCCAAAGAGAAGGTGGGGAAAGAAAGCGTGGTACTCATGGAACCGAATAATTTTATGAACAATTCGGGAAAGTCGTTTTCGTCTTTCGTAAAAAACAAAAAAGCCGCGGAAAAAGCGGTTGTCATTTACGATGATATTGACCTGCCTCTCGGCGTTATAAAAATTTCGTGGAACAGAAGCTCGGGCGGACACAACGGCCTCGGCTCCGTCATAAAAGCTTTGAAAACGCAAGAATTCATCCGCGTGCGCGTCGGCGTTTCCAAAATGTCGCCCAAGGGCGTCGCGAAAAAACCGAAAGGGGAGGAAGCGGTGCTGAAATTCCTGCTCGGCAAATTCAAAAATGACGAAATGCTTGAACTGAAAAAGATGGCGAAAAAAGTTTCGCTCGCTCTTGAAACGATAATCAACGAGGGCAGGGAAAAAGCGATGGGGGAATTCAACAGAGTATAAGTATTTGGTATAGGTATAAGTATACGACGACGAATGACGAAATAAAGAAAAAGTCCCGCCAATGGCGGGACTTTCCGTAAGTGAAATTATTTTTTTCTTTTTATTATGCAAAATTCCGGTTTTTCGGATATGTTGACGTGGATTGTCGCTACGGTTGCAAATTTCTCCTCGTCGGGCACGTGTGAAGTTGTAATCTCTTTTTTTATACGCAGTTCCACTCCTGTGCGCGGGAAGAATATCTTACCCGCTTTCAATGCTATTGACGTTGCGAGAAGCGCCAATGTTGATACTGCCGCTTCGTCCGATAAAAATTCTCCACTGTAATACAAAACATCACACCAATTGCCCTCATCATCATAGCAATTGCTTACCGCTTTGTAAAAAGTTAATTCATTCATTTTGTTTTCTCCCAAAGAACTTTAGTTAACCGATGAAAAGTATATCATATTTGACTATTTTGTCAATAAATACCGCCCCGATTTTCATCGGGGCGGTATGTTCTTTTAGAACGCGCCGGTAATATGCGTTACGGCTTCCATTGATCCAAGGCCGAAAAATTCTCCCGTCTCTATGAGAATAACGGCTATAATCAATGCGAACAAAAAAATCAAAACGTGTTTTAATGCATCACTCATGTGTCCTCCTGAAAAGATACTGTTTGGAAATAAACCTTCCCATAAAATTTTATTTTACGGCAAGTCGGTAAAATAGAACGGATTGTCCGGAAGGATTGTCGGATTTTTTCCTACATGGACAAGCAGTGCGGCAAAAACGATAAAAACGATTACGTAAACGACAATGAGCAAATTTCTTTTCATGCGATCATTCATTTCTTTTCTCCATCGGAGGATTGCAATTTTACTGATAACAGTGTATCATACTTATCGGTTTTGTCAACTTGAACATTGAAAACTTATGAAAACAATGTATAATCTGAGGAATATGAAAACGCAAACATTTTCAGGAAATATCGTTGATGTGCTCGGGGTTGAGATATATCCCGGCACGATTCGCGTTTCCGACGGAAAAATCACGGAAATCATTCGGGAAAACAAGAAATATAAGACTTTTTTGATGCCCGGATTCGTAGATGCGCATATCCACGTGGAAAGTTCCATGCTTCCGCCGTCTGAATTCGCACGCATCGCGACGATTCACGGCACGGTGGCCGCGGTGGCCGATCCCCATGAAATCGCAAATGTGCTCGGCATGAAAGGAATGAAATACATGATGGACAACGCGAAAGGCGTTCCGTTTCATTTTTATTTCTCCACGCCTTCCTGCGTGCCCGCGACGACTTTTGAAACAAGCGGAGCGGTCTTGGGCATCGCCGAAATTGAAGAACTTTGCAAGAAACCGGAAATAAAATACTTGGGAGAAATGATGAATTTTCCGGGAGTGATACACGGCGACCCGATTGTGATGGAAAAAATCGCCATTGCGAAAAAATACGGAAAACCGGTTGACGGGCATGCTCCGGGACTTCGCGGAGAAGATCTGAAAAAATATGTCGGAGCCGGAATTTCCACCGATCACGAAGCGTTTCAAAAAGACGAAGCGCTGGAAAAATTATCGCTCGGCATGAAAATATTGATTCGGGAAGGATCGGCGGTGAAAAATTTTGAAGAGCTTATTCCGATAGCGGACGAGCATTTTGAAAATTGCATGCTTTGCTCAGACGATAAGCACCCCGACGATCTGACAAAGAGCCATATCAACGAGCTCGTTCGCCGCGCGGTAAAAAAAGGAATCGGCGTGATGAAAATTCTCCGCATGGCGTCGGTCAATCCCGTTCTGCATTACGGACTTTCCGTCGGCTTGCTCCGCGAAGGCGATAATGCCGATTTTATTGAGGTAAGCGATCTCAAAAAGTTTGACGTGTTGCGGACGGTTATCGGCGGCAAAACGGTCGCAAAAAACGGAAAGAGCCTCATGAAAATGAAGCGCGCAAAACTCGCGAATAATTTCCGCGCAACGGTAAAAAAAGTTTCCGAATTTGCTGTCCCCGCGACAACCGGCAACATAAAGGTCATTGAGGCTGTTGACGGCTCTCTCATCACCAAAAAGATTTTATCCGCGCCGAAAATTGAAAACGGAAATATCGTTTCGGATGTGAAAAACGATGTTCTGAAAATCGTCGTGGTGAATCGTTACGCCAAAGCGAAACCGGCCGTCGCGTTCATCAAAAATTTTGGTTTGAAAAGAGGCGCTATCGCAAGTTCCGTCGCGCATGATTCGCACAACATCGTTGCGGTCGGAGTTTCCGATGAAGAAATTTGCGAAGCGGTGAATCTTATCGTGAAAAACAAGGGAGGTGTTTGCGCCGTATCTCAAAAAGGAAAGACAAGCGAAATTTTGCCGCTTCCGATTGCCGGACTCATGAGCGACGGGCGATACGATATCGTTGCGAAAAAATACACCAGGGTTGATGCGCTGGCAAAATCATTCGGATCCAAATTGCGCGCGCCCTTTATGACGCTTTCATTTATGGCGCTTCTCGTGATACCGGAAATAAAATTATCCGATCTCGGGCTTTTTGACGGTACGAAATTTCAATTCACGGAACTTTCCGAATAGCACATGGAACAATCAAAAGCGAATATTATCACGGCGACAACATCTCTCACCGACGAGGAATTGCGCCAAATTATTGAGATGGAACACGAGCTTTTCTCCGAAAACTTGCGGGATTTCCACTATGAAAAGGAAATAGCGGAAGGGAAAGTCGCCGTCGTCGCGTATTGTCCCGAAGGAAAAGTGGCGGGATATATTTTTTCCGTTCCTCACCATGATGCGCACGAGAGATTGAAAGAAGCCGACCCGCGGATGGAAGACATCCCCTCTGCTCTCTATATAGAGTCCATCGCGATACGAAGCGATTTGCAGGGACGCGGATATTTCGGAAAACTCATGAAAAAATTTCTGGAAGAAACCGGCGGACGAACCATCACCATGCACGCCCGCGTTTGCAACAATTGCAGTGTCGGAATGCAAAAACACGGCGCGGCGCACGTGCACAGCGTTGAAAATTGGTTTGACTCGGGAGAACGGTTTGATTATCTGATAATCTCTCCGCAAGGGTAATCCTTGTTACAAGGACTACCCTTGTGGAACAAGCCCCCGCATTTTGCGCAGGCTGTTTTATTTATCAATACATGTTATATAATACTCGGAACGGATTATTGTTCCTTTGAGCAATATGCAGAGAGAGGAAAATTAAATGTCTTTAATACGACCCAAACTGAAAAAAGCGATTAAAAAATATTTGGAAGCCTGCGAATTGAGAGACGGCGGAGCGGCCGCCGCAGTCATTATGCAAGAAATAAAAACCATTGCCACCAAGGAAGAAATCGCGCTCATTGATTTTATTTTAAGCGAAGTAAGACAACATCGCTGTCATTAATACCGACTCAAAAAGTCCGCGCGTTGTGCGCGGGCTTTTCTTTTTTTTGTTTTGTGATATAAATAAATGGGTTGTTTCGTTCATTAGCTTTGGGAGAATAAAAATGGCATTCTTAAACGGTATCGCACTTGTTATCGGTTGGATCTTCTTGATATATCTTATACCGTCATTTTTTGTCGCGTTGTATGCAGGATTGTTGGGATACAAGAAGAGCGGAGATGCAGAGTTCTATTATAACACGAGGCTGGGATACGCCGTTTGTGTCGGTTTTTGCAATCTTTGGTTGTGGCTCTTCTTTGGCGCGATATTTCTTATTATGAGTTTTACGGAACCGCTTGACGGAGAAATGTTCCCCTTTAAATGTATCATGGCTTACAACTTTGATCGGGAATTTTTCTAAACCACCAAAAAGCTCTCGCACGATGCGAGAGCTTTTTTCTTTAATCGGTAATCTATAATCTATAATCAGTAATCGTCCGTTATTCCGTTTTCGCTTTCGCCGGATTCGTCTTATACGTCAGCGCCATTTTTTGATCTTTCGGATCAAAGTGGGTTATCTTGAACGTATACGTCTTTCCGAGCTCAAGCGCCTCTTTGAGTTTTTCGTCGGTTCCGAATTCGGACATGTGAATCAAACCGGCCACTCCTTCTTCA
>Ga0172379_10009028_pt1 | contig 12389 bp, 8 predicted proteins | sample GrowelOW334metaG_FD_119756 | JGI IMG/M metagenome (GOLD analysis project Ga0172379, IMG submission 119756) | Groundwater microbial communities from an aquifer near a municipal landfill in Southern Ontario, Canada - Groundwater well OW334 metaG | ecosystem: Environmental > Aquatic > Deep... | reverse complement strand
GGCACAGCCGTTCAGGCAACTCCTGTAGCCCAGGCATTCTCAGTAGACGGATTTGACAGCACACTTTCAGGTGCGCCGAATATGGGATGGGCAGCGATTCAGACTTACGGGGCGTTGCCTCAGAGTTATCCTGCGGGAGCAAGCCCATGGACGCTGAATATTCCCCTTATCGCTTTAAGAAAAGCATCTTAGAAATATGAACCAAGTTATGAAGATGCAAATTGCAGTCGCTCAGGATAATGACGACGGCAGAGAAAAAGACAATGCGACTTGGTATTCGGGTGGAAGCACGGGCAGTGTTATTACTATGGGTAAATTCGATGGCGTCGTTCAGCACGGGGCATTTAGATTCAGGGATATCCATATTCCCAAAAATGCCAGGATTGCATTCGCGCGTTTGCGACTCAGGCCCGCAGTTACAGATTCAAGCGATCCGAATGTGAAGTTGAAAATAAAAGGAATTAAGGAAGTAAATACTCTTCCGTTTAGTCAAACCTCAAGACCGTCAGCAAGGACGAAAACCGTGAACAGTGTTAGTTGGAATATCATCAAGGGGTGGCAGGCAAATGAATGGGTTCAAACGTCAAACCTTGCCCTTATAGTTGAAGAAATTGTCGCTCAAGATAATTGGAGGATCGGAAACGCTATGGCGTTTGTGGTAGAAGATGACGGATCTGAAGATGGTCAATGTGAAACCTGCTGGGACAAAAACAAAGGAGAGGGATATCAGGCAGAAGTTGAAATTTGGTACTGCGTCAGTAATGTGACAGTTGCATACCTTGCGGGGAATGACAGGGACGGAGTGGAAACAAATAAAACAACGTGGCAGGGAAGTCCGGATGGGAATGTCATTACCATGGGTAACGACGGATCACAGCCATGCGACGGCGGATTTATTTTCAGCGGACTAAACATTCCAAGGCGGGCGCAGATTCTTTCAGCTTTTATTCTGTTGACCGAAGCCGATCAGAATAACAGATTTCCAAACTTGATGATCAAAGGTTTTGCCGAAGATGATGCTGCGCCTTTCAACGCAAATGGGTCGAATCGCCCTTCGCTAAGAATAAAAACTGCGTCTCAGGTTGAATGGACAATCGGCCACGAAGAAAATGGAGTTTTTGTGGGTGAACATTGTTCGGCTGAAAGCGTTTATGAATCACCAGATATTAAAGGCATCATTCAGGAAATAGTGGATCGGACTGGTTGGAAAGAAAATAATAAACTCGGCATAGTCTTCGAAAATTATTATTCCTGGTCGGGACAATATAAACTGCCGTGGGATTATGTGAAGGAGTCGGGTAGGTACGGGGCAAAGCTTATAGTTGTCTGGCGGGGAGAAAGAACAGCTCAATCAAGCGATCCTGATTTTGCTAAATACGAAAAAATGAATGCGCCCGAATATATAATTGTCCATCATTCAGCAACAGCGAGAGATGCAACGCATTTTCAGACGATTAAAAATAATCACATCGGTATTGGATGGGGAGATATCGGATATCATCATTGGATTGCAGGAGCTTTGGATGGAGACGGATTGCATATTCCAGGGAGACCGGAAAATAAAATTGGAACTCATGACAATTCAGACAAAATGAATTACCGATCAATTGGGATCTGCGTATGCGGAAATTTTGAAACTGAAACTCCGAGTGCAGTACAGTTGACTACGCTTCAGGATTTGCTAGATGACATAAGAACCAGAAAAGGGATTCCTAAAGAAAAAGTAATCGGTCACAAAGAAACAAGAGGAGCTGCAACAAATTGCCCCGGCGTAAATTTACTGCCTCTTGTCCAGCATTACCGGGCGACCGGGAAACTTCAATAAATTTATGCAGCTTCAAGAATATCTACAAGACTTAAACGCACGCATGTCAGCCTCGAAGACTTCAGGCTTCTGGAGCGAGGCGGACAAAACCCGCTGGATCAACAAAGCGATCGTTCGGGCGTGCAATTTTGCGAAGTGGGATTTTCTCAATCACCACTCGACTCAGCTCACCGAAGAAAACGGGGAAGCTTATTTCCTGCCGTTCGATTACAAGCCAGGCGGACTGGTCTTCCTAAAAGTGGACGGCAATGAGCATGCCAAAGTAAGCATCGAAAACTACCAGAGCGAAAATTACCAATGGGACAGAGTCTTCGCCAAAATGGGCGACCAGTATTTAATCACTCCGATCCCGACTGAAGACGGCAAAATTATCGACATCTACTACCGACGCAGACCCGTGCCTCTGATCAACCTGACCGACGAGTCAATCGTGCCGGAAGAATTCGACGAGGCTGTGGTCAAGCTGGCTCTGGCAATCTGCCTCAAGAAAATTCCAGGCAGGGGAAGCGATGCGGACAAAGAAATTCTGGAAGCGACAGCACTGCTTCAGCAGACCAAAGATCGTGAAGACGAGGAAGAAAGCTCGGCTGGATTTTCAGGTCGGGCGACCAGCACGAGATTCATTTATAAAAACAGAAACCAATAGCCTATGGCACTAAACAGCTACAGATTAAAAGGATTCAGAGGGGGCATCGCAGACGATGCCTATAAAGGCGTGGCTGGAGCGTTCCGATTTGGCTATGGCTTAGACATCCGAAACGGCGGAGACACTCTCAAGTGCAATCAGGCACTGAAAAAAGATTCGGGCAGCGTGGTGACAGACCTTATTCTCTTTTTCGTGCCGGCGACCAACGGCAAACTCTACGGCTTCGGGGATTCGGGAAACATCTACAGCAAAGATACTCCGACATCGGCGTGGGTGCTTAAATACGCCGACCCCGACGGCAAGATCACGGGAGCTCACGAATACACCAACAACGACGGCTCGGATAATTATGTGGCATACCTCTACTGGGCGACCGAAACCAAGCTCAAGAGAATCAAGCTGACAGATTCTTTCCCTGACGATGTGGAAGTATTCCAGACGCTCAACGGCGATCCAGCCTGGCACACCATGCTCATGGCGTGCGGAGTGCTTCAAATCTGCGACGGCAGATACATAGCGATCGTGGACTACGAAGGCAATTTCAATCTGACGGCACTGGATCTGATCGCAGGCAACAGAACGAAATGCCTTCTGCCGGAAGACCAGACTGTAGTCATCGGCTCGCACAAAGGCGACAAAGTGGAAGAAGGCTGGCTTTGGACATGGGACAAAGTCGAGCCGTCATGGATCATGCGGAGAATGATCGCCGAAAAAGGAATCAACGCCATCATCCACACCGAATTTATTCTTATTCAGGCGGGCATTTCAGGAAGCCTTTATTTCTGGGACACCGCCAATTTGCTCCGCATCAAACAGCTTCCAGGCGGGGGCTGGGTGAATCCGGGAGCAGTTGCAAATTATAAAGGCATGCCGTTGCTCGGAGTCACGGGATCGGACAAGTGCGGAGTTTACTCCTACGGGAGACTCAGCAAAAACGAATCATATGCCTTAAACCTCGAATGGATTCCGTCGCACGGAAAACTGGAAGACGTTGAAATCGGTGCAGTCGTGATGTTTGGAGATCAGCCCTTTGTGTCCTGGCAGGACGGAGAATCCTACGGGGTCGACACTGTCGACGAGGACAACAAAGCCGAAGCAAGATACGAAGGGCTGGTTTTCGATGCGGGAGAACCAGAGACCGAAAAAGGATTCAGGCATATAAAGCTTCTGACCAAGCCTCTGCCAGAGGACTGCAGCATAGAAGTTTTTTACAGAGTGAACGAAGAAGGCGACTGGCTTCAGGCAGTGATGGAAGACGGGGCTGAGCTTTTTGACAAAGAAGGGAAAACGAAAGCGATATTCACAATCGAGACGGGCGATCCTGAAGACGAGGATGAGGAGAAAGGAAAGGGCGAAACATTCGAGTTGGCGATAAACCTTCATCCGTCGGGAAACGACACGCCAGAGGTGGTCGCGGCCAGCACTTATTTTGAGCCAATGGGCATTATGTAAAAAACTATGAGCGATTTTTTCAAGAAAATTTTCGGGAATCAGGTCATAGACGATCTGCCGTTCCCAGAAATTCCAGTCCACACACACGACGGACAAAATTCGCCGGTGCTCGCGCCATCGTCCATTGACACAATCCAAATAAAAGCGGGAGCAGTCAGCAATATAGTTCTCGCCGACGACTCGGTGACATCCGACAAGATCATCGACAACGCAGTCATGACCGAGCACCTGAACGCATTGGCAGTGACAGAAAGCAAGCTGGCAACCGCGGCCGTAGCCACCGGTAAAATAAAGAACGGAGCGGTCACCGCCACAAAGCTCATTCAAACCGAAGCCGTCGTCACGCTGTCAGCTCAGATCGCCGAAGCCGTGATCATCTCGGCTCATATAGGCACAGGAGTGATTCAGAATGCTCACCTGGGAAACGCCATCATCACGACCGCAAAAGTTCAGGACTTGGCGGTAGAATGGGCGAAGATTGGAAACCTCTCGGTAGGCAACAGCAAAATAATGGATCTGGCAGTCAGCACGGGGAAAGTCCAAGACCTTTCGGTGACCACTGGAAAAATAAACGACCTCGCCGTCGAGTGGGCAAAAATAGGAAGCCTCGCAGTCGGAAATAGCAAGATCATGAACGAAGCAGTCGGCACTTCCAAAATCCAAGACCTGGCGGTGAACACAGCAAAGATAGACGACCTGGCGGTGAGCACAGCTAAAATTCAAGACCTCGCAGTCTCCAATGCCAAGATCGCATCGCTGACGGCAGGCAAGATCACGGCAGGACAGTTCAACCTGACCGACACCGGATACCTCTCATGTCCCTACGGCGGAATAAGAATCGGATATCTAACAACGATCGGCGGAGTAAAAATCTACGGCATAGGAGCAGACATCGGACACGGCATTATGCTCAACGCGGGTGGAGCCGACGGATATTCAAGACTTTGGATCGACGACTCGGCCAACAAGCCTCTGTGTCTGGACTGCAACGCCAAAGACAGATTTTTTATAAAAGCAGCGAGCGGAAACGACATCGTGAGATTCTACGGCAACGCTGCATGGGCTGGCGGATTTATAGACATACTCGTTCCATTCAGACCAGTGGTGAGGAGTGCGTCTGAGCCAGGTGATCCGGTTCAGGGAGAGATTTACTACGACAGCAACCCAGGCGAAGGCGGAGCGGGTGGGAGACTGAAAGTTTGGAACGGATTCAGCTGGCACTGCATCGCATGGTTCGATGACATTTAATAAAAAATAAAGGTCGAAAAAAATATTAATCAATAAAAATTCACGGGTTATGTTCAGCAAAAAATTAGACAAAACAGATCTTGAGGAGCTTCGGAAAAGAACGGAACTGATTAATCAGCACATCCTTATCTCGCAGGCACTCGAAGCCCAGAAGCAGAGTTTCCTCTTAAACAGGTTTTCAAAATACGGGCTCGATATCACGAAGCAGTATGACATTGAGCTGAAGAATGGAAAGGTCACTGAAGCAAAAATCCCGCAGAAAAAATAAAGCTATGGCAACACAACCAACAACAGCAACAGGCATTGACTGGGAAGCATTCAAAAAGCAGTTTGAATCGCTCAAAGGAATGACATCGCCGACCTCGGCATCGGCGTCAGATTCGGTTTCGACTCCGATGACCTACGACCTCACAGGTCTGCAGACCCAGCTTAAAACGACGCAGGACAGTCTGACGCAGGCACAGGATGCGCTCAAAGGTCTCCGAACGAACAGATACAACGAGGAGTATTTAGCCAAAGGGCTCAGCGATATGCAGGGCAAGATCGGCACGCTCGACCAGCAGATCACCGACGAGAAAAACACCAGAGACGTTTCCATCAGCAAGACGAGAAAAAATCCTTATTATTCGGCAGCCAACATCACGGGCGAATCCGCTGAGATTGAAAAGCTCGCTAACTCTAAGATCAACAATATGATTGAGCAGAGAAACGGGCTGGCGGGAAGCTACAACTCTGCGGTCGATGAGATCACAAAAAAGATAGCACTGGAAACCGCAGACAAAGAAGAAAATGTCCAGAACCTCGAATACAACCTCAACTATCTGACCAATCAGCTCTCGACTTACCAGCAGATGCGAAGCCAGGAGCTCTCTCAAAAAGAATCGAAGCAGCAGTGGGAGATGGATTTCGCACTGAAGCTTGAAGACGCCGAGAGGACTGCAACGGAAGCGGGCAAACCCAAGACCAGCATAAGCGAATACGAGGCAGGCGGAAATCTGTGGCGTGACGTTATTAATTCCGAAACAGGCGACGTGATCAAGCACGAAAATCTTGGAGCAGCGACGAAGTCATCATCCAGCCAATCCGAAAGCGAAAAGTTCTCGGCAAGAGTGGCTGGCGGGCAAGAGCCAGATTCAGGACTGCGGGCAACAGCCCAGCGTCTCATAGATCAAGGAGTCACCGATCCGACCCGCATGGGCTACACGGGAGATTTGGCAGTGAAGCTGGAAGCTGAAATGAATTGGGTAAGCGGGCAGACTCCTGCAGGGGAACAGAAACAGACTTCAGCGTTGGCCGGAGTGACAACCGAAGGAGCATTCCGCAGAGAAGTGAGAAACGCATGGAAAGAAAACTACACGCCCGATCAGCTCAAGCAGGCATACGCCAACATCACCTTCAGCGACTCGAAGAAATCAATCGACGAAATTATCGACGACGAATGGAATGTGAAGAACGAATCGGGTATTAAGGGCTGGTGGGACAGATTATGGAGAATCGGGGTCTAAGCCTGGGCGGTTCGGGGTTTTGGGCCGGACCCGACGCGCCAGAATCGCTTGTGTGGGGCTTTCCAAGAGCAAGTGGCATATTCATACCCTTAACAAAACTATGGCAAATTTTTGGGAAAATTTAACAACGCCGATCAAGAAAGCAGCTCAGGGAGTGAGCGACTGGTGGAAGAAGTCGCAGGACGAAGCTGAGAAAAAAAGGAAGGAGCAGGAACGGCAGGCTGAAGAAAACAGAAAGAAGCTGGCAACTGCAGCGCAGAGCGTCGGCAACTTCTTAAAAGGAACGGCGGGAAAAATAAGCGAGCTTCCGAAAGAAGTCTCGAAGGACATCTCGGATTATTTCGAGCCTGTTCCCGACAAAGTTCGGGTGCGGGATTTTGTGCGTGAGCTCCCAGGATCAACAGAGAAAGTCGGAAAGGGAATTATAAAATTCGGCAAGGACATCCTGCGTTCAGTCCCAAGAGCAGCAGCGCAATTTACACTGACGGCGGAAGGGCAGAAAGAATTCGTGCCAGGCACTGGCGTCGCTCCGAAGTTTGAAAAATTCCTCTTCGGCGAAGAACCAATCCACGACATCAAGACAACAGGAGAAGAAACTGTCAAAGCGTTCGGCGGAAGCCAAAATACCGCAGCCAGATTCGGCTTGCCAGTGGGACTCGTGCTGGGAACGCTCGACCTTATTCCTGTTATGCCAGGCAAAGCGAAAATAGCGAAGGAACTGGGCGAGGAGCTCGTAGTGAAATACGGGGACGATATCGCCAGGATGATAATTAAAAAAGGCGGCAAAGACCTCGTGGAGAAAGCATTGACCGAAGGCGGAGAAAAAGCCGTGCAGAAGTCGGGCATTGCAGTTAAAACAATCCGTGAACTGCTCTACGATCTGCCAGCCAATCTGATGCCAGCCAAAGGCAAAGCAACATGGACGCACGGCAAACTTCTCTGGAACACCATGAGAAATCAGTTCGGCGAGGCAAACACGCTGGGCAAAGACATCACCAAAAACAAAGGAGCAGTCTCCTGGATCATCGACACCCTTGAGGGTGGCAAAAAAGCGTTAGCTCCACTCATGGAGAAATACGCTGATCAGAGTATGACCACTAAGCAATACAAAAAATTGTATGCGATGTTTAAGTCGAGAGACTACGGTATCGAAGGCTACAAAAAAGTCATGGCTACCCTCAAAGGCATCGAGCCTGCGGTGATTGAAAAAACCATCGAGCCGATAAAAACAGCGGCAAAAGAAGTCGCAGAAAAAATAGCACCGAAAGTAGCCGAAGGAATCAAAGTCATCCGCTACGGCACGCCCGAAACAGCAGTCACCGATTCGCTCAGGGGCGGGACGTGGTTCATGACGCCAGAAAGCAAGACCTACGACTTTTCAAAAATAGCGGGCGTCGGCGGAGACCTGAAAATGGAATCCAAGATCGCTTTCAAAAAACCTCTCGTCATAAAAGACGCCATCATGGAAGACGGCTCATTCGCCGTGATCAATAGCGGATACGAAAAATATCTGCCAGAAAAAATCGCAAAGACGGCAGAAGAAATGTATACGGCAGTCCGTGACGCCGAAGGCACAAGCAATGCAGACCTCGCCATCATGAACGGCTTGCACGATGCAGGCATCAGCGAGGACGCAGCCAGAAAGGTGATCGGCACATCAAACAAATTCGATGCGGCAATGGATCTCATTATAAGCAAAGGGCTCAAAGAAAAAGGCTACGATGCACTCATTCTGGAAAACGTCTCCAAAGGTAAAGTCATCGACCAGCATATCTTCAAGCTCGCAGAACAGACTGCAGAGCAGGCAAAAGCCGTTCCGCAGGAGCTGGAAGTACTGGCAAAAGAGGCTGGCAAATACAAAAACGCAGACGAATTCGTCACGGCAATTTGGAATAAATTAAACAAAGAAAAAACCAATGTTCCTGGATTCCCTGACGGCGGAATCAGAGACGCAAGCTCAGCCGTTGCAAAATATCTGGGGCAATTAGACAAAGGCGGATATCCGACCAAAGGCTGGTTCGATTCATTCAAAGATTTTTATATCCAGACCGCAGGGAAAGCGGAGCAGGCAATAAAGACAGCTGGCGGGACTGCAGAGGATATCCTGAAAAGAAGGGATGCACTGGAAAAATTAAGATACGCCAATCCAGGCGACGAGAAAATAGCAAACGCAATTAAAAAACTGGACACGCAGATATCCGAAATCGCAAAAGGAGAAAAGGCAACACCAAAGCTACCAAAAACCAAAACGGCTGAAACTGAACTCGAAGCCATTAATGCAAAGGGTCAGCCAGTGGAAAAAGCAGGCAAGAAAAAAGCCCTCGCCAATCCGAGAGCCGATCAGCTGAAGACTCCGCCTCCGACTCCTCCCAGAATTCCAGAAGAAATTCCTCTCGCCGATGCACCGAAGCCTCCAGAAGGAAGTGCTCTCTCGGCAATCGATAAAATGCTCGGCGAAACCAGCAAACCGAAAAAGGTGATCGACTGGCTGAAGCAATTGCCGAAGAAGTTCACTGAAGCCTTCAGCGACCGCTTCGCACCAATGAAAAGATTCGAGGACGAACTCGCAAAGATGGCGGGACAGCCGATCGACATAAACTCCAGTCCTTACGTCGCAGCCAGAATGTATGCTGGCAGAATGGGGACTGTCGAAGCCGAACTCAATGACCTGCAGAAAATTCTCAATCCGCTCCGAAAAGAGAGGGCGGACTTCACCAGATACGTGCTGGCAAAAAGAGCGACTGAAAGAGCGAGCAGAGGATTCGCCAATCCTGCAGGCGTGACTGAACAGCAGGCACTGCAGGCTATTAATGAATTAAAAACAAAACTCGGCGATGCCGTTTTCAGGCAGTTTGAATCTGCGGAGCAGGCGATCCAGACATGGGCGGAGCAGGCGATCCTTCAGCCCGCAGTAAAATCAGGCATCATCTCAAAGGAATCCTACGAAGCCATCGCAAAAAACAACAAGCACTGGATTCCGTTCCAGGTGCTGGATTATCTCCCAGATTCAGCTCAGGCAGACGCTATAAAAACAGGCGGGGAGATTTTCTCGGTGAGCAAACAGGGAATCGTCAAAGGTCTGCAGGGAACAGAAAAAGCGATTCGTGATCCGTTCGAAGCAATCATAGACCGCTTGAGCCAGTCAGTTAATCTGGTGAAAAGAAACGAGGTCGCAAAAAAAATGATTGACCTGCGTGACCAGTTTGGAATGGCAAAAGAACTGATCGTGCCTATCGCCAAAGACGCAGCCGCGCCGAAAGGCTGGGGCTCACTGAGCGTTTTCGTGGACGGCAAAGTGACAAAGTGGGCAGTGCCAGAGGAGCTCTCCTGGGCAATGCACCAGATGAACGAAGCCGAAGCAGGACTGATCGGAAAATTTATGCGGTTCACATCGGGAGCGTTCAGAAAAGGAGCGACCACGCTCTACATTCCGTTCTCGCTCTCCAATGCTTTCCGAGACGCACAGATGGCGATCATGACTTCAAAATATGGATTTAATGCTACGGATTGGCTTAGGGGATTTGGCAACGGGTTGAAGGCTTCCTTTGGCTGGGAGTCGAAGCTCTACGATGATTTTATGAAAAACGCCGGCGGATTCGGCGGATATATCCAAAACGCTAGAAGCGTAAGCGGAGCGAAGAAAGCATTATTCGAACCGATTTGGTGGAAGCGGGCGAAGGCAGTGATCAATCCCTTTAATTTGGTAAGTAATTTTGCCGAGGCGAGTGAACTTGCTCCGAGATTGGGAGTTTATTCAAAGGCAATTAAAAAGGGAGCGAATACTTTGGAGGCTGCATTCGAGGCGCGCAATGCGACAGTTGATTTTGCAAGATCGGGGCAGGAAATGAGGATTATCAATATGTGGATTCCTTTTGTGAACGCCAGGTGGCAGGCACTTTTAAACACTGCTAGGATTTTCAAAGAGCGCCCGATCAGATCCGCCGCGAAAGCCTCTGCGCTTATAATCGCTCCGGGAGTGACAACTTATCTCTGGAATACGATGAATTATCCTGACCTGTATGACGACATTCCGCAATGGGCTAAAGATACATATTTTACAATTATTGTCGGCGAAGATGTTGATAAAGACGGAAACCGAGTTCCGAAAATAATTCAAATTCCAAAAGGAGACGTAGGGCAGGTTTTTTACAATCCGATTGAATATGCTTTAGAGTTCGTTAGAAGGGGAGAGCCGCAAAATTTCGCAAAACTCGGCCTTGAATGGATGAGCCAAATCTCGCCAATTCCTTTTACGCGAGATGGAGAACTGTCAACAAGTCAAGTGTTATCTGGCGGGCTACCACCCATAATAAGAACGCCAATAGAATTAGCGACAAATCAGTCATTTTTTTCCGGATATCCGATTGTTCCAAGGAATTTGGAAAAAGTCGCGCCAACTGAACAGTACGATGAGAGAACTCCTCAATTAGCAGTGCTAATCGGCAGGGCTATGGGAGTTTCGCCGATGAAGCTGGCTTACGGAGTAGGAGGGCTTTTGGGCGGATTCGGAAGGGAGGCGATTGATCCTGCAAAGATTTTAGAAATGACAACTCAAAGATTTTACAGAACATCAGGAGGAGCAAAAATAAACGAAGCATGGAATTTAAAATATGACATTGAGGTAGGATATAACACAGCTCGTCAACAGGCGACACGAGCTTTCGAGGCGGGAGATTCTCAGGGAGCTTTTGAAATAATGGACAATTGGAACGCGGAGGCAGAAAAATTAATACCGCAAATAACGCCCTACTTGGCAAAGGATGATCCCTTGGAAGCGGAATCTTTAAGGAAATCAACGACATTTCAACCTGCAGACATGGCAAGATTACAGAAATCGGCAACAAAAGAGGCGCTCAGCGAGAAGCATATCCAGCCCATTCAACCCAATGTTTTACAGCAATCAGACCTCAAGGGCATGAGACAAAATTTCAAAAAATAAAATATGGATGATAAATATCAAAACCATGAACAAGACAGGCGCATCAATGAGTTAGAAAAGAAAATGGATGCAGTTTTTTCGCATATTGCAAAAACCAATGAAGAAATGGGAAAAGTTTGCACAGACACAGCCTGGCTTAAAAGGTTTTTTTGGATAATTGCAACCGCATCAATTGGCGGATTGGTAGCTGCGATTTTCAACGTTATCCTTACAATTGGGAAATAAAATTAATTCTATAAAATTATGGCAGCATTACAAAAAATTTGGAAGCCGTCGCCTAACTTCTGGAGCGGGCGTAAAGGATATAAACCCGAAGCTGTGGTAATTCATATAATGGACGGAACGCTTGTAGGAACTGATGCCTGGTTTGTAAATCCTGAATCGCAAGTGAGCGCGCATTTCGGTATAGGAAAAAATGGCGAGGCGCATCAATATGTCAAAGAAGAAGACACTGCATGGCATGCAGGCAGAATCGATAATCCAGATTGGAAGTTCATCAAGCCAGGCAACATAAATCCGAATTTATATACCATTGGCATTGAGCACGAGGGAAAACCTGACGATGTTTGGACAGATGTCATGAAACAGGCGAGCGCAACATTAATACGAGAGCTTTGCGAAAAATGGCAGATTCCGATTGATAGGGATCACATAATCGGACATTATCAGATTTTTTCAAAGAAGCCGAATTGCCCGGCAAAAAATAAAAAAATCATTGATGAACTGATTGCTCTTGCGGCAGGCCCGCAGGCGCAAAGCATCCCTTCGCAGGTC
>Ga0172379_10009027_pt1 | contig 12389 bp, 15 predicted proteins | sample GrowelOW334metaG_FD_119756 | JGI IMG/M metagenome (GOLD analysis project Ga0172379, IMG submission 119756) | Groundwater microbial communities from an aquifer near a municipal landfill in Southern Ontario, Canada - Groundwater well OW334 metaG | ecosystem: Environmental > Aquatic > Deep... | reverse complement strand
GGCCAATCCTCCAACGGCACGCCGTCTAATTCCATGTATCGAAACCGCCAAGCATCTTCGTCCTCTTTGCCCGCAATTGTCAAACCTAAATGGCGCTCGGAACAGCCGTTAAGGGAGTAAAACCCTTTGGGTTTCTTTCCGCCTTGCCCCAAGGCAATTAACTGCATTTGCTCAATCGTCATTGTGCAGATAATCCGGCCCTCTGCGTAAGCCTCAAACATCATTTGCATATATGGGGGAGCGTTCGCCACAATCACCATTGTATCGAAAACGGCATAATGCGCGGCCAGTGTGCGCCCGGCGTACAAAGATTTACGAATTAAAGACAATCCCTGGTCGCGTAACAGGATATGTGTCTGCCCTAACTTGTTATCGTAAGCAGTCAAGCAAACCATCGTGGGGGCTTGCCTACCGGGGGCAGTCAAATACGTTTCCGTATCAAAGGTAACAACGTCTTTAATGTCCATTATTTACCCTCTGATTTGACCTTGTGCCATTCTGTGACAACGCCGTTATGAATCCTCTTAGGTTGCGGCAATCTGATTACAGCCATAGGAGTGACTACGCGCTTGCCGTCTACAATCTCTGTCCCGATCAAGTCAGATAAACACCACGGGCAAGTTTTCAACCCCTGGCCGCGGGGAGGCAAAGGTAAAACTATCCGGCACAGATGTATTTGCACCATTTAGGTTAGCCCCGTGGTCAATTACTCCGCGCTCGGGAGCCACACACTCGGTATCCTCTAATTTTTCCTCTAACCTGTGGATTTCGTCAATCTGGCGATTCAGTTTCGCGGCTTGTTCGGCAATGATGCCCTGCAACCGCTCAATTTCGGCATTGTGGGCAGCCTCTTTCGCCAGCTTTCGCTTACGATTGATTGCTTTTAAGTTACTCATTTTACCCTCAGTGGATCGGGGGGGACTTGAACCCCCGGCCCGCAGATTAAAAGTCTGTTGCTCTGCCAACTGAGCTACCGATCCAGAAAACCCGTAAGGGGCTTCGTGCTAACTTTAAGCGTAATAACGCAGTCTCGGGACACCTAGCTAGAATACCCGTGCGGCTACTACTTAAAATTAGCACGAAACCCCTTACGGGCTGGCCCTCTCAATTCTTACTCGCCGGTTTCGTCCTCTGCTGCCAACCAGTTAAGGTTAGTCCAGCGTTTCCCGGTCTTTTCGTTAGGCTCGCCAAGCCACGCTTCGCAACGGATAAGCTTGCCCTTGGCCGGTTGCGAGGGGCCGCACAGAGAGTCGAAAACATCTTCATTAATTTCTTCCGGGGAATAATTAGGGTCAATCCCCATAACAAACGCTTTCATGTTAGAAAACGCCATTTTCTTAGGGATAGACTCTGCGGGGCCGGGAGGGATCTTTGCGCTAAAGGTGCGGGTTTCCCCGGGGGAATCCTCCGTGCGAGCAACACAATCGTTATTACACTCGACAACCTCTAATTCTGCGTGAAACCAAAAGGTTCCCTTTTCCTTCTTACTTTCGTCGAGGGTAATAGACTGAATCTCGAAAAGGTAATTCCCGGGATTGATATGCTTTCCCTTTCCATAAACGTCCGCCTCTCCGATTCCGCCTAATACTTGCTTTAGTGTTCCAACCATTTTTCGTTTTCCTTGTTCGTTTTCTGTTGTTGTTTACTTAATACGAAAACACAAACCTAACTCTTTCGCAATCGCGGTAACTGTCTCTACGAAAAAACTATCCTTGACTTGCTGGTTTGGGGGCAAATCCTCATACGCCACAAAACAAGGATGTTCCTTAGTTTCCGCGTTCTTAACAGGCCCGTATTTCCAACCTGTAGCCTGCTTTTCCGCTAACCATCCTTCGTGACTTTCGCGCGGGCTATTTCCCGCCAGTACTCCCAAAACCCCGTTAATTGCGCTCGTTTGTTGCCACTCTGGGGCATTTAGCCAAGGGACTTGCGAATTATCCCCGCCTGCTAAACACCACACACGATTGACCTCGTGTGCTGCCGCCGCACAAGCCCTAACCATTCGCAATCTTCGAGCCTCTCCCATTTGAATTATTCTCCCTTTGGTTGACCCTTCAACCCTGCCCAAGTAGCGACATTCAACCGCTGAATCTCGCTACCTATCTCCGCGTAATCTGCATCGGCCATCGCGGACTTAACCGCTTTACGAAAAGGCCAAGTGTGCATCATAACGGAAAACTCTATTTCGTCAAACGGACTTTCGGGCCTATGTAAACGCCCTAACATTTGCTGCCAAACTAACCCGCCACTAGGAGGCTCTAACACTAACGCCGATTGCCATTGCGGCATATTCTTTCCAAGCCCGTGCGAACCGATTGACGCTGCCATTTTGTGCGCCCGCGTGGCCCGCGACGGCACTGGCGAGTTACCAGCGTCATACACCCGGACGCCTCGCTTGTCAAGGGCTTGGCCCATTTCTCTTGAATGAAACCAAAGCATCGCCGTATCATCGGACCCCTGTAGCCACGCAACTGCGGCGTCTACTAAATATGTACTTAACCAAACTGGTACGGTCGGGGGCTTAGGTTTATCCTTAAACGGAACCCAGCCTAACCATGCTTCGTGAATTGCCCTATTGCCTAACCCTTGCTCAATCTCCGCTTTCAATTGTCGAATCACCAAAAGGGGAGTATCGTACCCTGCCCGTGACCTATGGATTAATTCTGCCCTTAAGTGTCTATTCCATTCCTGGCGAGCTTCCAGCCAAGGATAATCAATTTTCCCTTCCGGCCAATCCCAGCGAAGGAAAAACCCCGCGGATAATTGCTTTAGCAATGCGGCGACCTTTGCCGGGTCCGCGATGATTGCTCCGTCTGGCCGTAAACCCTCATTACTTGCAGCTTTGATCGCGTCCGCGATTACTTGAGGAACAGGCAAATCCTTGGGGCCTATTGCCGTAAGAATTAGGGACGTTCCGATTGATCCGTCCGTTGTGCCGATTACGCCGGGTGCGCTGTAAAGCCGTGCCTTAAAGGCATCCCTGACTTGCTCCCTGCGTACATTCGGCGCGATTGACTGAAACAGTTTCTTAGGGTCAAATTTGCCGTATTTCTTACCTTCCCCAAACGTGCGCCACAAATCGAGTACATAGGCCACTGCATCGGCCCAGGTTGCCCCGCTACGTCAATGCACTCTGCCCAAGCGGAAAAATGCGCCCGGTCATTAGGTACAGGCGAACCATTACCTAGCGCCAGTCTGGATAGGTGCTCAAAATCCCTCAATGATTTAGACGTAATCGTTCCCGAAAGGAATACCCATTTGACGTTAGGCCACTCTTTAGCAATCCGCAATACTCGGCCTGTACGCGCGGCCTCTTTTCGCTTAAGCTTGTGCGCTTCGTCACAAATGACAACGGCTTTACTCCCCCGGGGGCCAAGGGACGCTAGTAATTTCGCTTCCCCTGTTTCTCTAGAAAGAATTTCATAAGCTAGAATCGTGACGTTTTGCGGGATGCGAAAGATTGTCTTAAATCGTTCGTACTCAGCTTCTAGGTTTTCCAACGTCTGCGACGGCGCGAGAATGGTAACGTATTCCGCCCTAGCTACTGTGCCCGCTAAAAGGGCAATTAAGGTTTTTCCCCAGCCTACGCCGATCGGGAATAACCCCCCGCCCTCTTTTGCGATTACCTCTAACGCCTGACATTGAATTGGCTTCAAGTCCCCAACGTTTGGAGTTAATCTTAGAGCTTCTACGGAATACTCTGCCCTTTCCGTTACCACTGGCAGATTCAAAACCCGGGTACTCTCGTTATCCGGCATGGATAACTCATTTACCTTGTTTCTCGCTATGGTTTCGCGGAGATTCAAGACGGGTCTACTCCCATTTGCGAAGCTTGCATTAGCCCCAAAACTACCTTATTTAGAGTTTCCCTCGTTTCGTTATCAATTTCGTCATAAGGGAGTAATCTCCGTAACGACAAATCTTCTTGAAACCGGAGAATTTCGTAACAGTAAGCACAGACAGTGAAGTCCCCGGGGCGAGGGGGAAGGTTCGTATTTTGCCCCACCGCGCCGCTTAGTCTGCACCCACAACAAGGGCAGTAGCTTTCGACTTCAAGCCGCATGGGGATCTCTTAAATTTCGGTTAGTCCCGCACCCTTTACAGTGCAGATACCCGATTCTGCTCGGCAAATAAACATACATCAGCCTTTCCGAACCGCACGAAAAGCAACGCGCGAATTCCCCTTCTCTTTCTGTAGACCACCCGCAAGACGCACAATAAGCTTTGCCGTCAATGTCTTTTCTAAAGTCTGTCGAATTACACCGGGGGCACCTATCCCCTAAACCAATTAGCGTTAAGACAGGAGGGATCACAAATTCATCTGTCAGGATTTTTTCAATCCGTAGTAGAGTATCCGCTATTTGCGCCGTCACGGCCTCATTGCTCATTCTTTACCTCGAATGTTGCGATCCCCATTACGTTACGGCTACGGTCTACCGTGGCAACTACCTTATTTTCCTTCACTAATTCTTGCAAAGCTTCGTCAATCTCGACCCTAAGCCACGAGCCATAATGCGCCCACGAATCTTCAACGCTCCAACCGTATTGCCGGGGAAATCTAGTAAGTGTGTCGAGTATATATTCTTTACGCCTCTACACTTTCAGCCTCTTCTGTAGGCAATTCAGCATACCCGGCAGGCAAAGCCTTGTAGACACAGAAAACGTCTTTCTTAAGACTAATTTCGACCATCCCGCCCTTGACCTTGCCTATCACGTTGACGATAGCTCGATCGCCTTTGGTCCCCAAGACTTTCGCCAACCGGAAACTAGCCTTACCTCGCTTCTGAAACCAGATTTGCACGTAATCATTAATGGTGATTTCTGAAATCGCCATTTGTTCTTGCGCTGGCGGGGTAAATTTAGGCTTTGTCATTGTTTTTCTCTTGCCAAACCGGACAGTTTTCGCCTGTGGTCTGATTCCCACCAGACAAAGCCACTAAGACGCCGCCTGTTCTGTTGTCTGTTATTTTCACGCGCACTACGCTTTTAGGCAAAGGATAATTACAATCCCCTAGTGTTTCTATTCCCCAAGGGAGTTCTTTACCCTCCTGCCAACGGGCGTGATAGCAATTTGTGCAATTATTCCCCAGGTCAAGGTTGCTTGTCATTGTTTACCCCAGCTTATCTACAATGAAAGGCTTAAGGCCAGTCTCGGGGCACTTGTACCCGAACAGGACTTCTAGCACCGCATCCGTACCAGGGAAGCGCCTATCTGCCATTATATGCTCGGGGAGCCAGTCAAAACCGTCTGCCTGCAACCGTCCGAAAACCAGCGAAGCAACCCGCTTATTTCCCTGCCCGAAATCAAGCAATCCGTAATGAGGTACGCCTGCCTCGTAAGCAACCTTGTCTTGGAATTCCGCAAGGATTTCTACAAGATCCGTGGCGACGACGTTACGCGGGCGGCATCCAACGTAAAGGTGAAATGCCCACTCTTCCCCGCGACTATCACACTTAACGAAACCCTCGACAGGGCCGGTTCCGCCGTTATTTTCCTTATTTCGTTGAATAAGGGGCAAAGTTACTCTATTAGTTTCCACAAAATTAGGATTTCCTGCCAACGGTCCCGGGACAGAAACCGGCAAACTTTGCTGTACGCCCTCACGCGCGGCAATGTCAGCCTTGCTAGGGCGTCCCCGCTTGCGAGGTTCAACCGGCACAACCTGATTAGCGGGCGTACCGTCTGGGGGATTGACCCTAGTGTGATCCATATTCGTATGCCGAACCGGCACAGTCTTTTCAACCTTGTTTTGCAAAGTTGCAAGGCGAGCCTTGATTGCCTCGATTTCTGCGGCCTCTTGTTCGTCAAACTCGGGATCACTCTCGTTTTCCGAAGCCGCTGCAACCATAATCTTAGATACAGCACTGTCAAGAGCGGGCGTAACTACCACACTCTCTCCCGCCTCTTTTTTCTTTCGAGCTAATTCAAGTTTTTCCTTAAATGTCAAACCCATCGCTTTATCCTCCGGTTTCTCAATTTTTGTCTTACTCGGAAACAGGGACGCGACTACCGTGCGCGTATTTGCCCCTGCCATTAAGGCACTAAAACACGTTTGCTGAAAAGGGCACCCGCCATAGGCACTACACGCGGCAGGCGTTTTTTGCCCCGGTTTGCACTCGGGCATGGGAATATCTTGTACGGATTCAACCTCTGACAAATCCAACATTTCCCATGTAGTGTCGGCAAGTTTTTCAAACTGACTTTGCCAAGCCTCTTTAGTCTCGAAAACGTATTCGCTTTCGTCAATATCTACTTTCTCAGTGCAATAATAAAGGTGCTCAAACCCTAGCGGGAAATCCCAACCCAAAAGTAAATGCGCCGCGCCGGGGTACGCAACCCCTTGCGGGTCCGCTGCTAATTGCGCTGGCGTTTTAGTGTACTTGAAATCTTTAAGGGTTTTGTGGTCCCTAACCTTATGCTGCTCCACGTCTACAAGGTCAATAATTCCCGTAAGGTCAACCGCTAGACGTTCGTGTCGAATCGTAAACGGCATTTCAATATGTTTAGGGTCTACCGTACCGGGCTTAGGCAGTCTTGCCAAACCGGGGCGGATTGTACTCAAAACCCGCTTATCGGCGGGGAGTGTTCCCTTTAGTAGATACGCCTCCAACGCCTTGTGTACGGCAGACCCGAACGCGGCCCCGGGGGGCGTAGGTGTATACATCTTTTTAATGGATTTAAGATACCACTTACGCGGGCACAGATTGAAATTGTCAATCTGCGAAGCGGAAACCCTATCCCAAGGCTCTTTAGCTGGCATTTACTCGCCCCTTTCGTTTTCGCTTAATCGAATCGCTGCCAAGGCAGCTACTTTCCAAGCCTCTTGCACCATAACAGGGAGATCGTGCCAGCTTGCGGCGGTATTCTTTCCCCAATAGGCTTCAAACAAAGCGGTTTGAGAATTTACGGGTTTCCTTAAATCGTATGTCATACCCTGCATAGCGTTGGTGTAGGCGTCGAAAGCAGCCCGCCCCCATTCGGTATTTGGCATTTCCGATTGCTCTAGCCCCCGTCCGCTGGCGGCAAGGCGGGGTCTAGCACGTCCGCGCACGGGTTGTCAAGCTCTACTTGACAGATTGCCCGCCCAGGTATAGCGTCCGACCGCAAGTGTCTCACGTTGTCTCAGGCGTCAACGCTGCTAGACACCCCCGGAGGGGATTCGTGGCTTTGCCAACACCTGTCAAGTTACCAGAATGGTTAGCGTCTGTCGGCATCACCGTAGCAGAGTTAGCCTTGACACTGAATGTCTCACGCGCTGCGGTCTACGCCTGGATCGCAGGGGAATATTACCCTAGTGGCGAGACACTTTTAATGCTAGCGAAGCTATCTAGGGGAATCATTACGATTCAATCATTTCCAGAAATCCCATTGGCTAAAAAAGTACCTGATTACTTGCAAGACAAAATTAAGAAATAGGGGAAACCTATGCCGAGAGTTACGGTATGGCCTAACCGATTCATTACGGGTTGGGACGGGGGGGATACCGATCCTACCCTGTTGCCTGTTACGGATTTTGAATCCGCCCTAGCAACCTCTTACGATACTCACGCCCACTTTGCCCCTTACTACTTAGATGGTTTCGACGAATGCCCCCGGATTAACGTAGACGCAGATAAAGCTGTATTAGCAGACTTGCGTTTTGACGTAGGCGTTGCTGATATTGACGACCCCCAAGCGCATAAAGAGAAAAGTCCGACAACCCCCGAATGGCATAAGGAAATGCTCGAAAAAATCGAGTCTTTGCCATTCCCGGTAGCGTGGTTCGCTACGCGGGCAGGTTATAGGGCCGTTTGGCAATATAGTCAAACCCTGACTTTGCCTCAATGGATACAGGCACAAAAAGAAACCTTAGATCGAATGTTAGCTTTCGACATTAAGCCAGACCTTTTCTCTTGGAATCAGGGTTACGGTTTGCCGTTCGTGAATCGTGACGGGGTTGCCCAAAATCTGCCAGCAAAACTAGAGGTTATCCCCGTTTTGGAGTACGCCCCTATAGTACGCGCACGCGAGGGGCCGATCAAGGGGGCTTTGGCAGGCATCCGTGACACTCCGCAAGCCTTTAAGCTGCCAGACGCCATTTTAGAGGGCGAACGTGCGCGTATTCTCTTAAAGTACGCCGGTAAACTTCGCCGTCAAGGGTTGGAGTATTCCGATATTCTTACACTGATACAGAAAGCCGATCGCGAAAGGTGTCAACCGCCTATTGCTAGCGAAGATACCGGGGCGGAAGAGTTAGAACGGCTTTGTTTGTGGGCAGACAATAAAGAGGGCGGCATAATCCCGGCAGACAGGGAAACTGTTAAGGCAGCGAGAGAGGCGAACCTTACGCCCGCTGAAAAGATCAAAGCTCACGAAAATACCGTATTGGAATTGCCCGATCATATTGAACCTTTCAACAGTGGTAGTGAACAGACCTTAGAGAATGGATTTTGTCAGACGTACTTAATGCCGAAGCTTCTGCTGATGTAGTCTATGACAGAGGGTGTCTGTGGAAGTATTGCGAAGATCACACTATTTGGGAAGATTTGCCCCCTGTGACTATTCGTAACTTAGTCGGCAAATTAGACAGAGCATTTTACCGCAACGGTACAACCCCCGACGGCGAACCTAGATTTGCTGCGTTGCAAGTTACTCAGAAAATGCGAACCAACGTAACTACAATCACAGGGGATCTATGCGCCGTTAAGGATTTCTTTCTAGATGCCCCTAACGGACTGACTTTTGATAACGGTTTTGTGGAAATCATAGACAATAAAATCGTATTATCTCTTAGGTCTGCAAGGCAGCGCGCAACACACGCAATGCCGTATTCTTACACTGAGGGGGCTACTCCTACCCTATGGCTCCGCACCCTTAACGAAATATGGCGGGATGATCCTGACAAAGCAGAGAAAATTCAAACCTTGCGGGAATTCATGGGGGCCTGTCTGCTTAATCAGGCAGCTAGATACAAGAAAGCCGTGATTCTAATTGGTGAGGGTGCCAATGGTAAATCAGTTATCCAGAAAGTGATACTTGCCATGTTTAAGGGTAAAGCCGTTGCGGCAGTCCCTCCCCAAGATATGCACAAGGAATATAATAAAGCAATTTTGTCGGATGCCAGAATCAACGTAGTAGACGAAATGCCTGATAATGACATTCTTGACGCAGGGCCAGTCAAGGCTTTAATCTCGGGGGATGCCCCCGTCCCCGCTAGACGAATTTACGGAACCCCCTACAATTTCATTCCTACTTTCGGCAACCTGTTTAACTCAAACAATCTGCCGATGTTTAAGGATATGTCTCTAGGATTCCGTAGACGCTGGATACTTTTGACATTCAATCGCATCTTTCTAGATCACGAACAGGACGAAACCCGAGCAAAAACCATTATAGATCAAGAACTTCCGGCCGTTGTCGCATGGGCTATTGACGGCGCACAGACATTGATCTACCGTAAGGGCTATGACGTGCCTAAATCGTCATTTGATATGCTAGAGCACTGGCGAGAAACAAGCGATACAGCACTTGCCTACATTAAAGAGTGTTGCGAGCCTGTATCTTTGGCTGAAACAAGTACGGTAGGGGCTTCGCCCGGAGCACTTTACGTATCCTATGTAGAGTGGGCAAAAAGTAACGGCCACGAAAAGCAAATGTCTAGTATGACTTTCTACAAGAGATTAGCCCGCGCTGGCATTGGCGCAGACAAGGATATGAACGGCAAGAGGTATGCCTTAAGGATTAAAAAGAAATCAGGGTTACGGTAAAGGTATTAAGTGTCATACGCCCTCAGACATAGCCGGAATCGTAACCCCGCATAGATCCTCAGATTCGCAGAGCTAGCCGTCATGTAGCCGGAATCGTAACCCCGCATAGATCCTCAGATTCGCAGAGCTAGCCGTCATGTAGCCGGAATCGAAAGGCTTTGGAATCATTCAGCTTTCACTTTCCCGCAACGCCATTAAAATGAATGATCTCAAAGGCTTGAGCAGATGGCTACGCGGGGAGGTGTCTCCCTCTTAGAACAAGCTTTTGTCAGGCCGATTTTCCGATTTTCCGAAAATGGGAAAATGCCAAATACAAAGCACTCGCCTATAGAGGGAGCACCTTCCAGCCTAGCCGTCTTAGCAAGGTACGGATATTGCTAAGGAACCGAGATATTCCCAAAAGTGAAAAGCCAACAATTCTACTAACTTATGATTCTGGCTACATGACGGCTAGCTCTACTTTTTCGAGGATCTATGCGGAGTTAGGATTCCGGCTACATGACGGCTAGCTTCCCGTTTTTGAGGATCTATGCGGGGTTACGATTCCGGCTCGTTTTGGAGCGTATGACACTCGCGCGAGCGTGGCTAGCGGCGGCTAACCTGTTGCAATAACAAGGGCAATCTGCTAGATTGACAGGCCCTCCGGATGAGTATAGCCCGGCGAGCAAGCTAACCCTAGACGAATCATTGAGGATTTTGCAAAATGCCTGCGTTTTCGTTGGTGTCTGAGAAGAGCGATACCTGTGTTATCGCTACACGTTTGCGCGAGCAAGGCGTTGTTTTCTTTCACGTTCCGAACGAAGGGCGGCGGTCAAAGCAAGAGGCGGCGATTTTGGCCCGCATGGGCGTATCCGCGGGTGTGCCGGACCTGATTATCCTCGATAAGCCCCCGAATAATCTTTCTTATGTAGGCGCGGCAATAGAAGTAAAGCGAATATTGAATGGGAAAACGAGCGAAAAGCAGAGTGATTGGCTAATATTGTTTGCTGAAAGAGGTTGGGCAACGGCAGTTTGTTACGGATCTAGGGCCGCTTTTGTCAAATTAAGGGAATGGGGCTACCTGCCTGCGTGACCCGACTTCAAAAAGCTCAATGATTCGTCTCGACTACCCTTCTAGCTACTTTCTCGCAAGCCGCCAAACAGGAAACGGCCCCGAATCGCGAAATCCTCAATGATGTTCATTTTGTTACAAGGCGCGGCGATTTTCTCGGAGTGTCGGCAGGCCAGCCGGCACGAATCCCGAAATCCTCAATGATGTTCATTTTGTTACAAATCAAACAGAAATGCGCGGCTGTCATACGCCCCGCGCTGGTTAAAGGCCCTGTAAGCAAGCTTCCCCCGTGTGTTTTAGGGCTTGACAGGCGAGTACAAGGGCGTACCTTGGGGACAGGGGATAGAGGGTCGCCAGGAGGGTAATTAAATGGGAGTCAGATCCGAACATTTGGCGCAGATTTATGCTTTACTCTTAGCGGGGTTTACGCCCCGTGAGGTAGGGACTAAAGTACAGGTAGGCGAAGCAACAGTTATCAAATACAGAGATAGAGTAAGTAATTTATTGACGCTGGCAGGATTGCTAAGACAGGTACAATGCCCTAACCCGGATTGCGGTAGCGTTATCCCGTTTTTGCTTACGGCAGTTTCAGTGCGGTGCGACGAATGCCGTTGTGTTTTCGATTTAAGCCGAACAGAGGATTTGCGTGCTTCCCCGCCCCTACCAGCTAAGAATGATTGCTGACGTTACGGCCAAGTTTGCCAACGGTTGCCGTAAAGTCTTAATGCAATGCCCGACTGCATCGGGTAAAACACTTATTGCTGTTTTGTTTACGAAACGGGCGGCGGCGCACCGCGTTTTGTATGTGGTTCCTAGCGAAGAGATTTTCGATCAAACTTCAGATAAGTTAAATGAGTTAGGCGTTGCTCACACAATGCTTTATGCAGGAACACACCCCGATTTGTCTAAGACTCGGGTTGTCCTCGCAATGTCGCAGACATTGATTAAGCGGACTGATACGGCCCTTTTCGACAATTGGCAACCTGACTTAATCTTCTTAGACGAAATCCATAAATTCATGGATCAGCACTTAGCTTTCCTAAACTTGTGGCCGAACGCTTACGTTATTGGCATGACGGCATCCCCCATTCGCCTAGACGGCAGGGATATTGCGGACCTAACCCCCTATTTGATCATCGGCCCAAGCATTACGGAATTGCAGCGCGACCGCTTTTTAGTCCCTTGCGTGACTTACACCGGCCCCGCCCCCTCGTTTGAGGGGATTCCTATTGTTAATAGTGATTATGAAAAGAAAGCATTAGAACGAAAGTACATGACAGGGAAAGCCGTAAAGGATATTGTAGACACCTGGGTTAAGCGAACCCGCGGGAAACGAACAATTGCCTTTACTTCGGGAGTTACGGCCAGTCAGAGATTAGCAAGCGCATTTAGAGCGATTGGAGTTAAGGCAGATCATATTGACGCCACTACGCCTAAGACTGTTAGAATCGAGGCGTTGCAGAAATTGCGGAGAAAAGAAATTGACGTTTTGTGTAATGTCGGGCTATTTGTGGAGGGCCTAGACCTTATCGAAACTGAAGTAATTATGCTTTGTTTCGGCACGCAATCCTTAGCTAAATACGTTCAAGCG
>Ga0172379_10009026_pt1 | contig 12391 bp, 12 predicted proteins | sample GrowelOW334metaG_FD_119756 | JGI IMG/M metagenome (GOLD analysis project Ga0172379, IMG submission 119756) | Groundwater microbial communities from an aquifer near a municipal landfill in Southern Ontario, Canada - Groundwater well OW334 metaG | ecosystem: Environmental > Aquatic > Deep... | reverse complement strand
GCAAAATATTAGAAGAAAGTCTTGCGGAACGGGTCCCTACCCATTCCTCACCCCTGACCTTCGCAGTGTAAATGCGCTGCTCGGACTTTATCCCCGCAGGGGGAACTGAGCTAATCGCCCGAATATTAAACTTTAAAAAACACTTATCTTTAACTACCAAAACAGCGTAACCTCCCGAATATGTATACGATATCAAAAACTAGAAATATATCAACTTGCTCGTGTTCCCCTGCAGGATATCTCGGCTTACAGCCGCAGTACACCTTTCCGATTTATTCACGGCACCCTCGCCGTTCATAAATATCGGAGAAGGTCTTCGGTTCCTGCACGCGAGTGAAGCAGTTCACTCGCTCGGGGGGCTTTGTGATTTGAATTTGTTCAGCAGCTCCTTTTTACTTTTTTCTTTAAACTTTTTTCTCTTTCTAGTCCCCCCGGCAGGAATCGAACCTGCATCTAAAGCTTAGAAGGCTTTCGTTCTATCCGTTGAACTACAGGAGGAAAGGATCGTAACTCACACAATATCTAGTTTTTATGCAAAAGTCAATTGGGCTTCCGAACGCATTTCTTTTCTATTGAGAAAGAACTGTCTTCAATCCTGTGTTAGTTGGAACGATCGGTGCGGATATCGTAGCGGGGAGAAATCCAGTTGAGGGATCTACTGTAGGTGTATGATCCCCGGCGATTTGATCAAGTCTGTCTTTTTTTACGGCAAAATCGGCAAGCACTTTGGTAAGACCCTGCCGGTCAATAGTTTGAACGACGTTTCCCTGGGGAGTCGATGGCGATGAGAAGAAGCCGTCCGTACTCATATTAATATAAAGAGATAGATGCAATAAAAGAAAAAGAGTTGATGAAACAGCGCCACAAAGAAAAATGATGACCCAATCACGCCGAACATTGGGATACCATTTGTTCTTATCCCTGTCGGTATATTGCATCAAATGAAATTGTGATAAAATGTTCTTCATTTTTTATGATGATGAAAAAGCGGCTGATCATGCGCTCCTCTCTTGCCGGCATTTTTTTATGCTGATCTATAACTCTCCAAAACGATGGTAAATGATGCTTGCCATAACGATGCGGTGGTTGCTCCTTTGTCTTGCGGAATTGCGGCTATATTCGCTTTTTTTATTGAAATGCGAAACGGCATTGACTCCACGAGAGAAAACAAGCGGGAGATATTTCCAAATTCGCCTTGCGCGGTAAAGTCCAAGAGAAAAGGATCTCCGCTTTTTTTGGGACTGGAAAGAGACGTTACTTTCACATCCGTGAGAGATTTTTTTCCAAGATCTTCAACCTGCTCAATGAACGAAAGAGTTTCCGTTGATGTTACCAGGTAACCATCAAGGAGCGCTCTTTGTTTTTCGGTATCGGCAAGAGTCTTTTCGAGTCGGGTCAATGCACCTTCATCGGATGCACGGCGATAAAGCGACGAATAAATTTCGGCCGTTTGTGCATTTTTTTGTCGCACGATGAAAAATAATCCGCCATAGATGAGCACGAGGACAATATCAATTATTGCGAAAAAGGCTATTATTTTTTTTGTCTTGTCGTTATTCATGGTTATTTTCTATATTTACGGAGAAACAACAATATTTAGACTGTAGGATAAATTTGTACCGCTCACCAGATTTGAAATAGGCAGCTCAACAGAAGAAAAACTTTTGGTCTTATTCAACACGTCAACAAAAGAAAGAAGATCGGCTCGGTCATCAGCTTTACCCTGTACGGAGATAACGATAGAGGCACCCGACACTCGTTTAGCCGAGGAGTCTTTCGAATTATTGTTATAAGAAAAATTTGTTATATATACTCCGGAAGGTCTGCTCTCAAAAATTTTGTGAAAAAGATCCTGTGCGCTTCGCGTAGTGGTCGCCTGTTTTAACAGACTGATCTTTGCATTGGCATCGCTCACCAACTTTTTCATTTCCTGTTCTTGGGATTGTTTAGTAATCGCTTCTTTACTCTGAGACTCGGCGAAAAGCGACTGATGTTTTGTCGTGGAAAGAAAAAAGGTCGGCAGAAATGAAAGAATGGCAATCAGAAGCACGGCGGAAAGGGCCGGCAAGCACACGGACGCGACAAGAAGATGATATTCTGTTCGAAACTTCTGTTTTTCGTTTGTCGGCAAAAGATTGATCATAATATCCATTAGAACTTTTTCGAGTAAAGGGAAAGCCCGATCGCCGTAGAATAAAGTAATGAATCCTGGAAAGATATTTTCGGGATGTCCTTTTCAAAAGAAAAAACATTTCCCCATACATTGGCGATACCGATCGGAATCCGGAGTTCCGTCATGAGGCTCTCTTGCAAACCAAAAAGGGATGAACCGGAACCGCACAGAATAATGCGCTCTATCGGCTCTCTCTTTGCCCCGTTCTTATCCCGATAAGAATGCCAATAAATGAAATGTTTATTCACTTCTTCTCTCAGGTCGTCAAAGACGGATGAAATGGCGTTGTAGGCTTCTTCGGAGGGTTCTTCATTCGCGTGGAGTTTAATCATCATTTCTTTTGCTTCTGCGGAAGAAATACTCAGTTCTTTTATCAGCGACGCAACGATATCCTTTTCTCCGATATCTATGTCCGAAACAAAAAATACTGTTCCGTGACTTACCACATAAACTCCGGTCTTTATTCTTCCGAGGTCAAGCAGCATGGAGGTTTCAAGACTTCCCTTCGGAATAACCGCCCGGGACAAAGCGCTTGAATCGGTTTCCAAAGAAAGCAATGTGATCCCAGCCGATGTAAAGACGTTTATGTAGGAGGTAACGACGTTTGCCGGTACCACTGATGTGATGACGGTGAGTGTTCCCGGTTTATTTTTATTGGTTCCGATAACATCATAATCGAATACCGAATCAGCAACATTCATAGGAACATACTCTTCCATCTGAAGCTCGACGCTTTCATACAATTCGCTGTTTTTTACTGCGGGAATATCCATATCCGCAAGATAAGCAAGAGATTCGGGCAAAGACGAGTGAACGAAATTAATGTTATGTTCCTTTTTGAGACGCTCTAAAACCCCTTTCAAAACATCAGGCTTCTGTATCTGCCCGAGAGAAATGGTGCCTTCGGGTATGGGATATTCTCCAAAATCGCGCAATTCAAATCCTTCTTTTTTGGGAGCAAGTTTAACAAACCGCAGAGATACCTCTGAGAGATCCACGCCGACACCTTCCATGTTCATGCGACGCGGAATGGGGAGCCTTTTGAATAACGTTTCGAGTGACATAAATTACTCTTCTATTATACAGAATTTATGTCGCGAAGGAAAAGGAGATATGCACAAATACAAAATTTCTAAACATGTCGTCGTTCATTAGAAATTAGAAATTGGGAATTAGAAATTATCTTATGGTCTCCCCTGCTGGAATATCTTTTCCTGTTTCAAGCAGAGAGAATTTGCCGTCATCCGTACTGACGGCGAGGATCATGCCATTGCTTTCAAGCCCGAGCATGTCGCGAGGTTCCAAGTTTGTGCAGAAAGCGCATTTCTTGCCGACCAACGCCTCCGGGTCGGGAAAATATTTTGCAATGCCCGAAACTATCTGCCGCGGCGTTTCTTCGCCGAAGTTAACCGAGAGTTTGAGCAGTTTGTTGGACTCGGGAACTTTCTCCGCGGAAAGTATTTCGCCGATCTTTATCTCCACTTTTTTGAAATCGTCTATGGTTATCATATGCGTAAAGTTTATCAAGTTTATAAAGTTTATCAAGTTTTCGTCTCCGGACGGGGGTTGTACCCCCGTCCGTGTATTTGAAAAGGAAGATGAACGTCGTAACTCCAAACATTCCAACGGGGGTACAACCCACTACTGTCCAATTAAAATCAAAGATTTCCAAAATGGCTTCTCAGTAAAGCCGTTTTTTTGTATTTTCCTTCCGCACGATTTGAATTGAAATCAGTGGTAGTCTGGAAGTGTGTTGTAATAAAAACACTTTCTCCACCATGAACCAAGGAAAATATGTATTCGCGCAAATAATGGAACATCTCCCCCGAAATGATTTCGATTCGTGCGTTAAAAAATATCAAAGTGAAAGATACGTAAAAAGTTTTTCATCTCACAACCAGCTTTTGGCAATGATGTTCGGGCAACTCTCTTATCGCGAATCACTTCGTGATGTCATTGCTTGCCTTTCCGCCCATAAGCAGAAACTCTACCATCTTGGTTTTCGTTCCGACATCACCCTACAAACTCTCGCCTATGCAAACGAGAAACGCGATTGGCGCGTTTACCAAATGCTTGCAGAAATGTTGATAGAGAAAACGCGAAAATTGTATGTCGATGATCCAAATATCGCGGACGATCTTACCGGCGTTTGCTACGCGATAGACTCCACAAGTATTGAATTTTGTTTAAATCTTTTTCGCTGGGCTCCTTACGTTGAGACAAAAGGCGCGGTCAAACTTCACCTCGTTATGGATCTACGAGGCTCTATTCCTGCATTTTTTGATATGACAAGTGGCAAGGTGAATGACGTGAACTTTTTGGATACCGTCGTTTTTGAAACGGGAGCTTTTTACGTAATGGACAGAGGATATATTGATTTTGGAAGATTGCACGCGATTCATACCGCCGGAGCGCATTTTGTTATTCGGATGAAAGACGACATTCTCATGAAAAGACGTTACTCAAATCGCATCGATAAAACAACCGGCGTTCTCTGCGACCAAATTGTCTTTCTCACAGGAAAAGAGACTCCGAAAAAATATCCGGAAACTTTACGTCGCATAAAATATCGAGACGAAGAAACAGGCCAAGTGTATGTGTATCTTACCGACAACTTTTCCGTTTCTGCTTTGTCTATCGCGCTTCTCTACAAGAACCGATGGAAGATTGAACTCTTTTTTAAATGGATAAAACAACATCTCAAGATCAAAGTGTTTTGGGGACATTCAGAAAATTCGGTGAAGACACAAATTTGCATTGCTCTTTGCTCGTATCTCTTGGTCGCGCTTCTCAAAAAAAGACTCTGCTTGGAGCAGAGTCTTTACGAAATTCTACAGATTTTGAGCGTATCGCTGTTTGATAAAACTCCTTTGTTAGAGCTGTTTTCCGACGATTCGTTACAGAGTTTTGTCAAGGGTGGCGAAAATATGCCTTCATTGTTCGGTTTTTAATTGGACAGTAGTGGGTACAACCCCCGTCGGGCGAACAAGGTTTATAGAACAAAAAAACCGGAACAGGGTTGCTGTTCCGGCGGGTTATTTCAACTCTCCCATCAAGGTTTCAATACAAGAAGAAAGGGATATTTCTCCGTCCAATATTTTTTTGGATATATTTTCTTGTTTTTCAAGAAGAGTTTCCAATCGCTTGGACGCTTCGGAGAGAATGGCATGTTTTACGAGCATTTCCAGATGTTTCTGGCGAGCGACTTCCCATGAAGTATGTTCATGTACGAAGGAATCTTCCAGTGTATCAAAAAACTCGAATATACCAAGATTATCGCGAGCACTTACCATGAGCACTGGCATATTCCCTTCGCGTCCACGAGCACAGTCCGATAATCGCAGAGCGTTTACCAATTGCGCGTAAAATTGCGCAGAGTCGGGACGATCGGCTTTGTTGACGATGAACATATCGCCGATCTCCATGAGTCCGGCTTTCAGGAATTGCATCGTATCGCCTTGTCCCGGTGCGAGCACGATCGCAACCGTGTCCGCCACTTCTTTGACGGCGAATTCCATTTGTCCGACGCCGACGGTTTCGACGATAACCATATCACAGCCAAGTGCGCCCATAATGGAAATGATTCCCATCGTTCCCAGTGTCACTCCGCCCAATTGACCGTGCGTGGCGATGGAACGAATGAACACCTGCGGATCATTCGCATGTTGCATCATGCGAACGCGATCGCCCAAGATCGCTCCGCCGGAAATCGGCGAAGATGGATCAACCGCGATAACGCCGATCATCCGGTCGGGATACCGTCCGCGAAATTCCGCGATCAAACGTCCCGTCAACAAACTTTTGCCGGACCCCGGCGCTCCCGTGATGCCAAGAATAATTCGCGGCAACGGCTCAGACGAAAGCTCGCGTAATATCTCAATTGTTTTTTCGGGAGATTCTTCCGCCAGAGACATGAGTCGTCCGGCAGTGCGAAATCTTGACCCTTTGCACGAGCGCAACTCCCCTATCAATTCGGGGATGCTTTTATTTTTCTTCATCGGAAGCATCCGCAAATAACGCTAACACTTTTTCAACAATTTCTTTATCGGATGTGCCGGGAGTAAAAACTTCGCGAACGCCCATTTTTTTAAGAACGGGAATATCCGCTTCGGGAATTACCCCTCCACAAATTACAATAATATCATCGGCAAAATTTTCTTTTAAAAGTGTTAAAACGCGTTCTGCTAATTTAAGATGCGCGCCGGAGTGAAACGAAAGCCCTATCACGGCACAATCCTCTTGAACCGCCGATGCAACAATTTTTTCGGGAGATAATCGAATTCCCATCCAAATTCCCTCACACCCGGCATCACGCAAAACACGCGTTATATATTTTCCGCCGCGATCATGCCCATCAAGACCGGCTACCCCAACAAGAATACGAATTGGATTTTTCTTTTTGTCGCTCATTTTAAAGTACCTCCTTCGTCGCCGGACGGGGTTTGTAACCCCGTCTGGAACATTTGTTATTTTCTTCTTTAGTAATACCATATTGAATATTTTTGTCAAAAACTCAAAAATTTAACTCACGACTTATTCTCGTTTGCAGCCTTTTTGCATTCCCATGACTCAAAAACCCAAGATAAGAATCGGTTGTTTTCTCTTTGCTCTTCGCATTTTTAATTTTTCTAAACATTTTTTTCTTGGTAACGGTTCTCAATACCCGATGATTCGCAAAATGCACCCACCCGAGAAAATCAATGCCCGAAACAAGCGTTTCAAGAAAAAGTTTTTTCGGATGAAGTTCAAGTTTCAATCGTTCCCTGAGAAAATCGCGAATGCTCGGTGTCTGTCGTTTGAGCCATTCGCGATCATCAGACAAAAGAATAAAGTCATCGGCATACCGCACATAAAATTCAGCTTTGATCTGGTGTTTCGCGAATTGATCAAATTCGTTCATGTAAATATTCACGAGAAGCTGAGAAGTGAGGTTGCCGAGTGGAAGACCTTTGCCTAGCATTGTTGAACAAAAACTCCCAATCACTTCATTCAGCAAAGCAAGAATTTTCACATCGGGAATATACCATTTCAAGATTTCTCTCAAAATATCATGGTCGATATTCGCAAAGAATTTCCGTATATCGCATTTGAGCACCCAGACAGTTGCGGTTTTATTTCGTCCAACCTTTCCGGAAAAATAGGCGAAACGTTCCAATGCTTTATGTGTTCCTTTTCCCAAACGGCATGAATACGAATCAGCGATAAATGTTTTATCAAAAAACGGATACAAAATGCGATAGATTGCGTGATGTACCAGTCGGTCGCGAACGCTTGCTTTGTGAATATTCCGAGGTTTTGGATCGGCAATATTGAAAGCATGATAACCGCCGTGCTTGTATGTTTGATTTTTCAGATCATTATGAAGTAAAAAAATATTGTCCATCAGACAAAGCGAAAATTCCTGCACATCTTTTTTATTTTTCTTTCCCTTTTCAAATTCTTGCCACGCGAGAAGCAAATTTTCTACCGATATGATATCATCATAAGTATGAATGAGTTGAACGCATCGCATACTTTTAAGTCTACCCCCCCCCCCGAACGATTTTACCAGTACTTGAAAAGCTGAAAATCGCATATATCTTGTGGCACCATTATCATCAGACTTTACCTAAAGACCAAAGGTATTCTCTCGGGCAAAGAATTGATTCCCTTTTCATAGAAGCGATAGAATCCGTCGCAATCGCCGCATTTCTTTCTCAAACGGAAAAACCGCCGTATGTGCGGTTGGCAATACGAAAAGTTGATACGCTGAAAATATTGCTGATGATTCTTTGGGAAACAAAGTCTCTCGACGATAAAAAATATATTGCGCTTTCCGAACACTTGAATGAGATCGGCAAAATGCTCGGCGGATGGATAGGACAACTCCAAAAACAAAACTCTCCCGACAAAAAGTCAGGAGAGAAATGAAGAGAGTTGCCAGCACCACGGACGGATTGGCAGAGTCCCGATTGTTGTCGAGCCAGTTGCAGTTCCAGTTCCACCGCCCATCGTCATTCCGATACAAGTACAGGGCATAGCGGTTGCCGTTCGGGTTGCGAAGAATTATATGGGACATCATCCGTGCCACCGCCCTTTGAATGCTCTCGGGGTTGAATCGTATTTGGAATCTCGGTTTGCAACCGCAAGGAAAATTACAAACACTATTCTCCAATATCCCATACCAAGTATCTTCAATTTTTTGAAGTTTCTGCATACGTCACCCTATTCGAAACCGTAATCGCGAATATTCTCGGCGTATGGATACTGAGTTCGGTGGCGGAAAACCGTGATCGTCCGCATATTCACCTACTTTCATTTTGAATTTTATCACAAAAAGAAAATCCTGCACATTATCTGTGCAGGATTAAATGACTTACTTTTACATTTTGAACTCGTCAAAGGACAAAAATCAAAGTGTCAAAAGAACTAAGTGACCAAAAACTAAGTACTTGCCAGCACCACGGACGGATTGGCAGAGCCCCGATAGCTGCCGAGCCAGCCGCAGCCCCAGCCCCACCGCCCATCGTCATCCCGACACAAGTACAGGGCATAGCGGTCGCCGTCCGGGTGGCGAAGAACCGTTCCCTGCAATTCAAACCATGTGATACCTTTTTCTTTGTAAAGGTACTCCAAAGTTTTTTGACCTTCTTCTTCAAAGAGGGTTTGCCCGATCTTCGCGTCGGCAAGGATATGACCGGCTTTTGCGTGACGGAGAAGTTTTTCTTCGCCGGTGATGTATTTTTCGCCGAATTTGAGGCAGGTTTCAAAAGAGACTTTGCCAAAATCGATTTCGGTCAAAGCAAGAGAAGATTTATCTTCTTCAATGATTGACCAGCCGGAGCCGATGAATTTGACAGGGTTGAATGGGACAGTGCGGTCAATGAAAAGTTTTAGATGGTGAGTTCCGTCCGTTTTAACAGCCATTATCCCTTTCCGCAAGTCTTCCGCAAAACGAGCTCGCCACTGTTCGCCGTCTTTGCCGCCGATTTTATTTGTGATGTCTAAAAGTATTCCGAGGTCTTTTTCGGGAACACCAACGAGTGCTCGAATAATTGGGCCGAGCATGTCTTTTTTATCTGTAGTAGACATGGTCTATCTCCTTTATAAGGCACTGTGTTCGCCTTTCACTCTAAAATGAGTTGAGTTTGCCACAGCGCGGAACCGCCGAACCGACCGATTCGAAACCTCCGCGCCACGACAAACTTTTCGCAATTTTTTTCAACGAACTTGTTTTAGTATACACAAAATTTGCAATTTGTCAAATAAAAACGCATGGCAGTAATTTTATATTCGTCGTTCCTCTCCCCCTTTTTAGAGGGGGAGTCCGCCAGCTGGCGGAGAGAGGGGGTGTGATTTCGAGATGAGTGCCAAAAACGCACCCCACCTCAGTCCTCCCCTCTAAAGAGAGGGAGGAGGCACGACGGTAATTTTCGTTTGTGCTGTTGTCGCAACGCCGAATGGTATGGCACCGTCTTCAAAAGTACAAGAGGACCGTGAATGAAGTTTATAGAACAAAAAAGACCCTCCGGAAAACCGGAGGGTCGTACTTTTATTATTCGTCTTTAAAAACCGGTGCGCGTTTTTCTTTGATGGCTTTTAGGCCTTCTTCGTAATCGGCACTGGAGTAGGCGATTTTTCTAAGCCATTCCACTTGGCTTTCTAGTGAAGGAGACAGAGGAAGTGCGGATACCGCAAGGGCGTTCAGTGTGTACTTATTCGCCATATGGGCAAGCGGAGCTTTTTTTGCAATATCCTCCGCTTCTTCATACGCTTCTTTTTCAAGCTGTTCTTTTGGAACCACTCGGCTTACCAGTCCGTGTCTTTCCGCCCATTCGGCAGAAAATTCACGCGCGGTAAATATCATTTCCCTGACGGCTTTTTGTCCGACGGCATTTACCATATTCAACAATCCTTCGAGATCATATGGTACGCCGATCTTCGCCGGAGTAAAACAAAACTTGGCGTTTTCGGAAGCGATAACAATATCGCATGCCGCAACCAGTTCATTCGCTCCGCCGAACACTTTTCCGTCTATCATTCCAATGGTCGGGAAAGTGGTGTTTTTTACCGCATCAATAAGCTGACGAAGCGAATCAAAAGGATCAAGCGGATCATGCCCGCGACCGAGCAATTCAGTAATGTCATGCCCTGCCGAGAAAATTCCTTTTCCGCCCATTTCCGCGCGAATAACAACTACGCGGGCTTTTTTTTCTTCAAAATCCTCAAGGGTGGAAATAAAATCTTCCACCAAAGCCTCGCTTAAAGAATTAAGCTTTTCGGGGCGATTCAGTGTCAGCGTGCCGACGAATCCTTCCATTTTTGTGGTAACTAAACTCATTTCTTTTTTCCTCTTAAACAAAACTTTCAGTATATTCGCCAAACACTTTTTGAAGTGCATGACATATTTCTCCCAAACTCGCTTCGGCTCGCACCGCGTCAAGAATGACGGGCATCAAGTTTTCCGTACCGCGAGCGGTTTTTTCAACCAGCGCGAGAACTTCGGCAACTTTTTTGTTGTCGCGTTCTTTTTTCACGAGCGCGAGCGAATCAACTTGTTTCTTTTCAACTCCCTCGGGAACTGAAAAAATGTCAACTTTCGGACATTTTTCTTCCGAAAACTTGTTGACGCCCACGATAATGCGCTCGCTTGTCGCGATAGACTTTCCATACTCATATGCTGCATGTTCAATTTCTTGATGCGGATACCCTTGCTCTATCGCCGCGACCATACCACCCAAGTCATCAATAATCTTAATGTACTTTTCGGCTTCTTTTTCAATGCAGTCGGTCAGTTCTTCAATATAATAACTGCCGCCGAGAGGGTCAATCGTGCTTGCCACGCCGGACTCAAGAGCAATGATCTGCTGAGTACGAAGAGATAACCGAACCGTTTCTTCGGTCGGCAATGCGAGCGCCTCGTCTTTTGAGTTCGTGTGCAGAGATTGCGTTCCACCTAAAACTGCGGCCAATGCTTGGATCGCCACGCGAACGACGTTGTTGTCGGGCTGTTGAGCCGTCAATGTTACGCCGCCGGTTTGCGTGTGAAAACGAAGCATCATGCTTTTTGCATCTTTCGCGCCGAAACGTTCTTTCATAATGCGAGCATACAATCTGCGCGCCGCGCGAAATTTCGCCACTTCTTCAAATAAATCGGTGTGAGCCGCAAAGAAAAATGCGAGTTGCGGTGCGAAATCATCCACTTTGAGTCCGGCTTTTATCGCCGTTTCAATGTAGCAGATGGCGTCCGCCAGAGTGAAACCGACTTCCTGCGCCGCAGTTGAACCCGCTTCGCGAATGTGATATCCGCTAATCGAAATGGTGTTCCACTTCGGCATGTGTTCTCCACAAAAAGCGAAGACATCGCTAATTAAGCGCAAACTTGATTTCGGAGGAAAGCGATAGGTGCCACGCGCGAAATATTCTTTCAGAATATCGTTTTGTATCGTACCGGTCAGAGCCGCAAGAGGTATTCCCTTCTTTTCGGCGGTCACGATATACATCGCAAGCAAAATCGGAGCCGTCGCATTACAGGTCATACTGGTAGAAACTTTATCAAGCGGAATGCCGTCAAAAATGCGTTCCATATCATGAACCGTAGACACCGCCACGCCGACGCGTCCGACTTCTCCGAGTGAAATGTAATCGTCGCTGTCGTAGCCAATCTGAGTCGGCAAGTCAAAAGCCATAGAAAGGCCGGTTGAACCCTGCCCCATCAAATAACGAAAACGTTTGTTTGTTTCTTCCGCAGTAGCAAACCCCGAGTATTGTCGCATCGTCCAATGACGACCGCGATACATCGTAGGTTGAACTCCGCGAGTAAAAGGATATTCGCCGGGAAAACCAAGCTTTTGCATATAGCTTGGGTCATCAAATTTCGGCATATAGAGCCGTTCAACTTCCGAACCGGACGAGGTAGTAAACTTCGCCTTAAGTTCCGGAAATCGTTTGTTTACTTTAGCAACAGTAGTTTCTTCCCACCGTGCTTTTTCTTCAGGTAATGTCTTTTTTATCGGATCGTTCATTCAGTTTTCTCCTGTCTGTTCCGTGTTTTCAATAAGCAAATTCTGTCTTTGCTATATCATTTTTTTCGTTGCTTGTCCATTAAAAAAGCACCGCCGTAAATTCTAGCATATGCCACTTAGCCGGATTAATTTGGTTGATAATCAGCTCGGATTGCATGCGATTTTTCTTCTCCATTTTACGTAACATTCGGTCCATAAACAAAAAGACTTTTTC
>Ga0172379_10009025_pt1 | contig 12394 bp, 13 predicted proteins | sample GrowelOW334metaG_FD_119756 | JGI IMG/M metagenome (GOLD analysis project Ga0172379, IMG submission 119756) | Groundwater microbial communities from an aquifer near a municipal landfill in Southern Ontario, Canada - Groundwater well OW334 metaG | ecosystem: Environmental > Aquatic > Deep... | reverse complement strand
TTATTAAAAGAACCTAAATATTATTTTTATGATACCGCATTGGTCTTAGGGGATGATGGTTGTAAGTTAGAAAATTTAGTCGCGTGCAGCTTACTGAAGGAAGGTCAATATAGAGAAGATACCTTAGGCATTGATTTCAATCTTCACTATTTAAGGGATAAGCAAGGTCATGAAATTGATTTTCTAGTCTGTCAAAATCAAACGGATTTCACTTTAATTGAAGTTAAACTGGCTGATAATCACCTTGCGAAAGGTCTCACTTATTTTTCTCAATTTTTCCCAAACGCAAAACTGATTCAGTTGTGTAAAGATTGCGATCGTAATGAAACATTCAAAACAGGTGCCAGGCTTCAAAAAGCCAGCCAATGGCTGAGCACTGTTAATTTCAACGAATAATCATGATTAGAATAATAATTAAAACATTAGTATACTCATTTCACCATGAATCACGCTTTCGATGAACTGATTACAACTATCAAAAAACTACGCAGCCCGGAAGGATGCCCTTGGGATAAGGAGCAAACCTTTGAATCCCTAACCCCGTTTGTCATCGAGGAAGCGTATGAACTTGTGGATGCCATCCATCACCAATCTTTTGAGCATATCTGTAATGAATTAGGCGATGTACTTCTTCAAGTGGTGCTCCATTCCATTATCGCCGAAGAACAAAACCGCTTTACTATTATTGATGTTATCACTCAAATACGTGAAAAAATGATCAGACGTCACCCGCATGTTTTTGGAGATACCCAAGTAAATGGTGTTAGTGATGTTTGGAAAAACTGGGAAGCCATCAAAAAAACAGAAGCAACCAGCACCGACTTTGCCTTGGACTCTGTCCCTAAAAGCCTCCCTGCCCTTTTTGAAGCCACCAAACTTCAGAAAAAAGCCAGTCGACTAGGGTTTGATTGGCCGGATGTTAAAGGGCCTTTGGAAAAAGTCGAAGAAGAACTCTCAGAAATGAAAGCAGAGCTCCATCAAACCCCGATCTCAACTGAGGCTTTAAAATCTGAAATCGGAGATTTGCTTTTCTCTATCGTTAATTTATGTCGAAAACTCTCCATTCAACCCGAGGAAGCCCTCAAACAATCCAATCATAAATTTCGTGAACGCTTTCGTTTTATTGAAACCAAAGCGAAAGAAACCGGTAAATCCGTTAACGAGCTTTCTCTTGAACAATTAGATCAATATTGGGAAACAGCAAAAACAGAATTATCCCCCCAACAAGAATGAAACTCCTCCATACCTCCGATTGGCATCTCGGCAAACGACTGGAACAATTTTCTCGTCATGAGGAACAAAAGCAAGTTCTTCAAGAGATCTGTGAGATTGCGGATCGGGAACAAATCGATATGATTGTCGTTGCAGGCGATCTATTTGATACCATCAATCCACCGACTGAATCATTGGAATTATTTTATAAAACCCTTAAAACATTATCACAAAACGGAAAACGGCCGATAATCGCTATTGCCGGCAATCATGATTCACCAGACCGAATTGATGCACCTGATCCATTAGCTAAAGCATGCGGGATTATTTTCTGTGGATATCCGCGATATCAAATAGCACCATTCACTTTGGATTCAGGACTTAGTATTTCAAAAACAGACCTCGGGTTTATTGAGATTCAGATTAATCATCTACCTCCGATACGCGTATTAATAACCCCTTACGCCAATGAATTACGTCTAAAAACATATTTTCAGGATGATACAGTAGAAATGAAAGATCTCTTAAAGACTCATTGGCAATCATTAGCGGATCAATATTGCGATTCAAATGGGATCAACCTTTTAGTGACGCATCTGTTTATGATGAAAATTGGCGATCCGAAACCAGACGAACCCGAGGATGAAAAACCGATTTTACATCTTGGTGGTACGCAAATAATCGAAACCAACCTTATTCCTCATCAGATTCAATATACAGCATTAGGGCATTTACACCATATGCAACACTCCCAACTCAATCAAACAATCACAGCCTATTGCGGAAGCCCATTGGCTTACACGGTCAATGAAGCCCAAAAGCATGTCTTAATTGTTGAATTAGAACCCAATCAAATGGCAAAACTCAAGAAAATCCCATTAAAAAACGGAAAACCGATTTTCAAAAAACGATTTGAAGACACTAAACTAGCTTTAGACTGGTTAAATCAAAATCAAGATTGTTATGTTGAATTAACGATTGCAACCGATACATTTTTAACCCAGGAATCTCGCAGGCAGCTAATTCAAGCGCATTCTGGAATTATTGCAATTATCCCAGAACTTAAAAATGAGCCTCAATCCAGTCAATCCCAATACCAAGTGGATTTAAACCAATCAATGCACGAACTTTTCATTGATTATTTTAGATCCGAACATCAAAATCAAGAACCAAACCAAGCTATCTTATCGTTGTTTGATGAAGTATTAGCAAATTAAATCGTCATTACAAACAAATTGGTATCCCCGGCGGGAATTGAACCCACGGCCTCCGGATTAGGAATCCAGCGCTCTATCCAACTGAGCTACGAGGACAAATTTAAGACAACCAATATTCTAAGTTTAATTGTTTTATAAATCAATTAGTGGTAAATTATTGACCTGGCGTTTTAGATAGACTTACGCAAATTTTAATCGTATAAAAGGTGAAAAAATGACAACAATAACAAAAGCTATTTCATTTGGAACATCTGGACATCGTGGCATCATTGGTGAAGATATGACTGAGGCTCATGTTTTGGCAATTGCTCAAGCAGTGGCTGATCTTTTTAAAAACCAAGATGCGACGCTATGCATCGGCTATGATCCACGACAAGGCAATTCCCCAGAATTAGCTGAAGGAAGTTTTACCAAAATTATAGTAGATACATTAATTAAAAATGGGATCAATGTTGAATTTTTTGATTCATACTCCCCTACCCCGCTGGTATCATGGTATATTAAAAAATTTCATTTAACAGGAGGCTTTATTTTAACAGCATCCCATAATCCGGGTAATTATAATGGCATTAAATTTAACCCTTCCAATGGGGCTCCATCGCCTAGTGAATTAACCAAACAAATTGAATCAAAAGCCAATGAGTATTTTATTTCACCTAAATCTATAATCACCCAACAAACAGGTCGTCTCAAAAAAATCAATTTTGATCAAGCATTTGCAACAGATTTATTGATGATAATTTCAAAATTTTTTAATGTAAAGACGATTAATTTCCCAATTACCATTGATGCTAAACACGGCACGGTAGGCACAATTTGGAACAATCTTATTAAAGCATTAGAAATCCCATCATCCAAAATTCTTCATGAACAACCACGCGCAGACTTTGGTAATATTGAGCCCAATCCGACCAAATTTTCAAGCTTAAAAGACCTTATCCAAGAACAAAAAAATCTCAAAGCGCCGATTGCCATTGCCAACGATCCAGATGGCGATCGACATGTCATTTTAGATGAAAATGGGCAACTGGTGACACCGGAAGAAGGTACGGTTATTATCTTAGATTATCTGTTATCTCAACATGCACCCATTTCAGGAATCGCATCAACAGTGGCTTCTTCAGATTTGGTTAAAAAAGCATGCCTGTTAAATGGGCTTGAATTTGACGAAACCGCTGTAGGGTTTAAAAATTTTGCACCATTTCTTGAAAAAAGCATACAACAAAACAAAATTGGACTTGCAGTTGAATCATCTGGCGGTTTCACAGCATCATTTCACACCTTAGAAAAATGCGGGTTTTTACCAGCCGTTTTATTGATGTTGATTATTGAAAACACAAAAAAATCTCTCTCTGAACTAAAAGCTAAAATCAACAAAAAATATGGCTCTTTTATTTTTAAAGAAGAAGAATTTCATTTTAACAAAGAAAAAAAGTCAAATTTAATCACCCTTTTTCAAGCATTAACACAAGAATCAGCACAAAAATTAACTTCAACCCCGATTCAATCTATTATTAAAATCGATGGGGTGAAGCTTGTTTTTGCAAACGGCTGGGTACTCATGCGACTTTCCGGTACCGAACCATTGGCACGTATATATGCTGAATCACAAGACGCTGCGTTTATTGATGACCTTTTAAAATTTGCAAAACAATTACCACAGAGTTAATCCATCTACCAGAACCTACCAAGTGTCAAAATTTTGGCGATTTCTTTTTTGGAATCGCCCATTTTTGGGCAGTTTAAGCTGACTCCCGTTTGGCATTATTATTACAAGTAAAACTATTTGTGTAATACCAACCAAAAGGGAGTGTGATTTTATTGAGATCAAATCAGTCATCCCAATCCATATCCTTGCCTAATTTATTCAACGAGAAAAATCCTATTGAGGACTTGCTAAAAACGCACTATTTCCAGTTTATCAGAAAACTTCAAAGGCTAAATCTAACGGATATTCGAATTATTCAGACTGATTGGGAAGATATCACGCCCAATCAACATACATTCTCAGTTGTAAAAGAACTGCTTTTAAAAATTAAAACGCAAGAAGGTTACGCAATCTTTACCGCATTACTCTTGAAGTATCCCCACCTTCAAATCCTTTCAGATCAAGAGGGTCATAGTATTTTATGGCATACTTTCCATAAAAATCGAGAGTTACATGATCTAATAAAAAACAATGTCTGCAAAATAAGCCCCATGCCACAAGTTTCCTAGGCTTACTCTAAAAAGAGTCTGAGCACACCCAAACTTGGTAAATAATTTCTAAGGTATTTCATATTTAAAAAATTTACGCTAGAATGTCCCTTACAATGCCAAAACAAAAAGATACAATCGAAATGAATGGTGTAATTAAAGAATGTCTACCTAATGCACAATTTAAAGTGCAACTGGAGACAGGTCAACTGATATTAGCTCATATTTCCGGTAAAATGAGAAAGTTTTATATTCGTATTTTATTAGGTGATACTGTAAAAGTCGAATTGTCCCCTTATGATCTCACAAGAGGACGCATCATTTTCAGAAGTAAATAAATCGTTATTAATTCCCAAATATTTTCTGATATAGGGTTCTGCCTAAATATGCTGCTGTTGCACCGGCAAGTCCACAAGCTAATGCCCCTAAGCATATCCCGGCAAATGCAAACCCTACTGGGGCTACCACGGAAGCAGCCCCTACTAAACCACCCATAACGCCACCTACGATCGAACCAGAAATACCTGCTGCTGCCGCCATATTTTTAGCCGAGGGAGTTGCAAATGGCATCTGTTCGATCTTTCTTGCGGCTTCCTGTCCATAAAAAACTCTTGTAAATGCCCAAACAACACCTTTAACAACCTTGGAAACCATCGGCGCTACAAAAGCACCAACAAAAGCGCCAAGCGCTGTAAACCCAGCTGATATCCCGATTTGCCGACCAATCATCTCCATTGGTTTATCAAAAGCCTCATGAAAAAGGGATTGATATTGATCCAATTCCATTTGAAGACGAGTATGACTATTAGACGATGCGGGTGCTGCTTCTAAAAGTTTCTTGGTATTTTCTATCAAATCATTTAAATATTCTTTACCGTAGGTAGGGTTCACTAATAATATACATTTAAGATCCGCTCTTTCATGAGAAATCTCTTTCATAAGCGTATCCAAATTGCCTAACGTACCCGCATTACCAGTAGCAGGATCAGGATTCGTTGGATCAAATTTAGCAAATGCAGCTCTCAATAATGAGAGATGTTCATCTAACTTTTCGTTTATTGGGGAAAGTCCAGTTCCGTTAACGGTTACATCGGCTGTTCCGGTTTTGATTGTTTTATTTAGTGCAATCAAATTCGTATCTAATGCACCCGCATTTTGCGCGTTTTGACTCTTAAGCAATGCGATTAAATCAGTATATGCTTTTGTGGCCGCAGGAGTTGCACCAGTTGGCGGAGGAGCAAGATTTGAAATGCCTTGATTAGTTTGGGTTATCGAGCTATTCAGATTCTTGATCGTATCCATCATATTGTTATAATCAGTGGCTTTCATTTCATTCCATAAATCAGGAAATGTTTGATAAGCAGCGCCATTGGCAACACCAGGGCCTAAAATCGGTGCTAATTGACCGATAAAATCCCCAGATTCGTCTCTAGCAGAAGAACGAAGATATTGAGACATTTTATTTTCTGTTCGGTTTAACATCGCTTTTCTTTTTTTATCAATTTTTTGTTCAATTTCTAATTGATTTAATTCATCAAGCCGACTTTTCAGATATTCAAGACGAAGATCTCTTGGCTTTGATTCAACAAAATGCTCCTGTTCCTTTTTGGGAATTGAAATCACTTTATATAAAATTTTTTTTGCTTTCTTTGAAAATGATTGTTTTGACATGTTTTAGCCCCCACCCTTTTATTTAATGTTTTTTATCTTCCATTAGTAAATTATCGAAACAAGCAAAAAATAATTGCAACCAATTTAAAATCAGGCTATTATTTTTACTCTTATGCAGAACATTGGCCTAATGATGACCTATAATGAAGCGGATATTATCGAAGAAGTCATGGATTCAAACAAAAAATTCTTTGATAAAATCCTGGTTTTGGATGGTTCAAGTGATCATACCGAAGAAATAATTCGGAGCTATGAAAATGTAAAATATTTTATCAAAGACGAAAACTTGTTCCCTAAACGTAAAATCACAGATGGAGTCAGACAATTTTTGCTTGAAAAAGCCCAAGAAATGTTTGGATATGACGGATGGTTTACCCTTTTACATGGCGATGAAATTTTTGTCGATAATCCTAATGAAATTGTAGATAAAGCAGAAAAAGCAAAGGCTGAAAAAGTAAATTGGCATGCCCTAAACTTCTTCTTACATACCAGCCAAAAAAAAACCTATGATGAAAATAAAAAAATCCAGGATCAAGTTATTTTCTACCATCCAGGGGGCATTGAAATTCGTCAATTTAAAAACAAAAAAAATGTTTTTTACAATCTCAATCAAATGGGCGTACTTCCGCATGGCATCGGGTATAAAATGTTGTTAGACTACCCTATCTTTAAGCATTACGTGAAACGATCCTTAAAACAACACCAACAAAAACCAATTCCTCATTTTGGAGTTAGAAGAGATGAAGCCAAAGAATTTTACCCCTTATTTGTAGATCACTTGGAACCCGCAAAAAAACAAGTGCGAAAATACACCGGACATTTTGACGAATTTGAGCCAGGCCAACGGCCTTCTTTCTTTAGGCAATGGCTTAATTGGCATCGATATGTTTAACCCACTTTAATTTTCGTAAAATATTTTTTTCTTGCGAAACGATAGTTGACTTGAGATAATTACATTATGAATAAAGAAAAAATATTGTTAGGTTCTGACCAACTCGAAAAAGTTTATCACATCATGGAAACGGTAAAAGCACTTAACTCCACTCTCAAATTGGATGAAGTTATTAATCAAGCAATGGATATTGTTTTACAAATCCTTCAAATTGAGGCAAGTTCGCTCCTCTTAGTTGAGGAAAAAGAGCTTGTATTCGAAATCGCTAAAGGTCGCGCCGGTCAGCTGCTCCAACAAAAATACCGCTTAAAAATCGGGGAAGGCATTGCCGGAAAAGTTGCTGAATGCGGGCAACCTATTATTGTAGATGATGTCAATAAAAATCCATATTTTTGTTCGAGGATCGACTTTGATTTGGCATTTCAAACCAAATCAATTTTGTGCGTACCTCTTAAAATTAAAGATCATGTGATTGGCGTTCTCGAAGTCATCAATAAAATGGATGGTACTCCTTTTAATGAGGAAGATCTTCATTATATGGATTTGTTAGCGACTCAAATTGCCATTGCCATTGAAAATGCGCGTTTGGTCAACCGACTAGAAAAAACAAAATCGATTGTTGAACATTATAATAGCGAACTTCAAAAAGAAGTCGAAATACGGACACAAGAATTACAAAAAGCTTTAGATAATCTTAAAAAAATTGATGAACTTAAAAATGATTTTATGCATGTTGTAGCGCATGATATTCGTGGCCCCTTAACCTCAATCTCGTTATTTTCTCAATTATTATATGCTTCAATAGAACAAGTGAACCCAGAACAAAAAGAAGGATTATTTACCATCAACAAAGAGAGTAAACGACTCAATCGACTCATTGATGATTTATTGAGCTTTGCCAAGATGCAATCCGGTTATTTAACGATCCAAAAAGTCGAATGTACACTTGGTGAAATTATCGATCATATCTATAAAGTTTTTGAAATGGAAGCAACAGCCAAACATATCCATTTCACCAAGTTGCTTGATCAACCCATCACGTTAATGGCAGACGAGCAAAAACTTTATCAAATTTTATCTAACCTTGTATCAAATGCATTAAAATATACCCCAGCGGAAGGAATAGTGAATCTATCTTGTCAATCAGTTGAAATGGAAGGGATTGCTTATGTACGATTTGAAGTCTCGGATTCGGGAGCTGGCATCCCAACAGAAGAATTAGAACTCATTTTCAATAAATTCGAACAATCTTCTTCTGAAGCCACGAAGCATACCAAAGGAACAGGATTAGGTCTTTATATCTGTAAAGAATTCACTAAACTTCATCAAGGTCAAATTTGGGCAGAAAATAACGCTGATAAAGGCGCAAAATTCATTGTGCTACTGCCACTATCTTAAAAACGGCTCATCAAATTGATGAAAAATCCCGATATGAATGTAGTTTGATTTAAAATCACCTTGAATATAGTCCAAACGCCCAATACGAAAAGCGAAGCCAAAATTTGAAAAAAAGTTATAGTCAATTCCAATTTGAGCATTGATACACAGCCCCCCTGCAGCAGGTATATTTTTTCTTCCACCTGAACCAAAAAAAAGTACTATGGGGATTTCAATCGTTTCATTAATAGGAAATTTAACAATCCCGCCAAGGGATGCCGATCCATACCCACCCTGACGACCAGAAGCGGCACCTGACACGGCAATCGCAACCCCTGCTTGAGGATAGATATATCGAATATACTGATAGCCCACTTCTCCGGTCAGCCCGTAATTGGTTCCAGGGTATTGTTGATAATAAAAATAATGTTGAATTTCATGAATATTGATATCATTAGCACTTACTGGGTTAATGAAAAACATCAATAAAAACGTTGAAATTATATATAAAAAAAGGGGACTTGATCGGTTCATTTCAGCTTAGATAAACAAGCATCGATCTCTTGTTTTGAATTAAGCTCGGTGCAACATATCAAAAAATAATCCTCCATATTCTGAAAATAAGATTCAAGATGAATCCCTATCTCAATCTCCGTTAATTTTTCTCGGATTACTTTAGGTAACTTTAGAACAAACTCATTAAAAAAATGAGCCGAACTATAAGCGACTACGCCAGGAATGCGTTGCAATTCTTGATAAAAATAATAGGCCAAATTGTGGTTTAAAACAGCCAGCGGTTGCAACTGGGACCCTAACGTTGCTAAATAAACAGCCGCTGTTAAGGCACACAATCCTTCATTGGAGCAGATATTACTACTCGCCTTCTCTCGTCTGATATGCTGTTCACGTGCACTCAATGTCAACACGTAACTGCGATTACCTTTAACATCGGTGGTTTCGCCGACCAATCTACCTGGAATTTGTCGTAAAAGAGATGATTTAGCAGCAAATATACCCAAACCAGGGCCGCCAAAATTCATCGGATTTCCAAATGACTGACCTTCTCCGGTAACAATATCCACACCAAAATCCCCAAATGGTTTTAAAAATCCCCAGCTTAAAACTTCAGTAGTAGAAGTAACCAAAAGACACGATTTTGCAATTTCACGAATGGCGGCCAAATCCTCAATACTGCCAAAAAAATTAGGGCATTGAATTAACACCGCTGAAACATTTGGTGTTAAAGCATTTTTTAAATGATTCAAATCCGTTATCGCGCCTAAACAAGGAATTTCTTCAATAAAGGCAATCCCTTTCGCATAAGTGTTTAATACCTGACGATAATGCGGATGTATGCCTGTGGAAACTAATATTTTAGAATTCGGTTTCATTTTAGCTGCAATCATCATCGCCTCAGCCAAAGCCGTTGCACCATCGTACATGGAAGCATTGGTCACATCCATATGGGTCAAATCACAAATCATGCTTTGATATTCAAAAATAGCCTGAAGTGTGCCTTGACTAATCTCCGGTTGATATGGCGTATAAGCCGTATAAAATTCACTTCTGGAAGTGATAGCAGGAACAACAGCCGGAATGTAATGTCGGTAGCTGCCCGCGCCTAAAAAAGAAACAGTTTTGTCATTTTTTTCAGATAAATCGGTTAATACTTGGTTGAGTTCCAACTCCGATAATGCGTTTGGCAGATTTAACGAAGCGGATAATCGGGCTCCGGCTGGAATCTGCGAAAACAAAGACTCAATCGACGAAACGCCAATCGCTTGTAAAAGTTCTTGTTGATCGCTGGATGTATTGGAAATATAAGTCATTATGCTGCGATTAACGCTTCATATTCGGAAGCTGACATTAAGGTATCAATTTCAGCATGGCTGCTGACTTTGATCCTAGCAATCCAACCGTCTTGATAAGGATCTAAATTTAAAAGTTCTGGTTGTTGTTGTAAAATAGTATTAATTTCAATGACTTCTCCACTTACCGGACAAAAAACATCACTCACGGATTTTACACTTTCAACAACACCAGCCGGTGCATGCTGCTTTACAACCTGCCCGATCTTAGGTAATTCCACATAAACAATATCCGTTAATAATTCCTGTGCATGATAGGTAATCCCAATCGTTGCAATATCACCTTTTAAAGAAACCCATTCGTGGTCTTTGGTATATCGATATGCTTGCGGGTTGGTCATGGTTGTTCTCCTTCAAATTAAACGAATGTGTATATTAAATCAGATCTTATTCAATATTAAAATACCTAGCATTCGGATGATGGATCACCATTGCTGAAACCGAAGCTTCAGGTGACATCATAAAACTGTCACTTAAAGAAACATTGATGTATTTTTCTGGTTTAAGAATCTGAAATAATCGCTTTTGATACGATAAATCAGGACACATGGGATATCCAAATGATACCCTGATGGTTTTTCCTGACTTCATTTCATTGATAGCGTTATGTATCCATTGAGCTAGACCTTCAGCACTAGCCAAAGTGATGGATGTTAAAATATGAGATTTTACATATTCCGCTTCTTGATTGAGTTGTTGAATAAGTGGCGCTATCCCCTGACCTGTTGTCCCCACAAAAAAAGCCACAGAATCCATCTGATCGGCCGCAACAAAATCAGTCAACGAAAGTCGTTCATCTTGCGACTGACGAGGAAACAAGAATCGTTCAATTTCATTTTCTTTATCATTAAAAATAATTAAATCATCTCCATCTGATCGCGCCTTAAAAAGCTTATAAACCATTTTGGGAATAATAATCTTATCTTGAGCAATCCAATCAAGGACAGGAGAAACGCTTGACATGGCCTGTTCGTACTTAGGATTGCTTTGATCATAAGGGGGTTTCACACCCAAATAATGCGATAAAAAAAAGCGAGTGTTGACCAATGGCCAAACGTCGATAAACGGAATTTGTTTAACAATCGGCATGGTGTTTATGTATCATAAATATACAGCCGTTGTCAAAAAAATCGCATTTTACCTACTTGAATTGATTTTATTATTATGTCAGACTATATCAAATTATTCCGTCGAGAAAATAATTTAACTATATTTATTTAGGAGCGACCTTATGCAACTTCAAAAATCAAATCCAAAACTTAAAGTGAATCCAGACCTTCCAAGTTCAAAGCGCAAAACAGGTAGCGACGCATCGCCTACAACCGAATATTATGGAACGTCCCCCAAAGCGGACGCTTCTCCTACCTATTCACTAACACCCAAAAGCGCATCTCAATGGAAGCCAACCCAGAGTGCGTTCCTATGGGAATCTCAATCATCAAGTAAACCTCAACATCAAAAACGAAAAGCTCATCCAACTGCTGATTCAACGTCTGATTCAACATCTAACAAAAAGCCAGCGCCTTCAGTATTTTTCCCAACAGCCGTTCCTCCGCCCTATTCTTCTTCACAGCCTACCGCTGCTCCATATAACGCCTTATTCCCCCAACGTTTTACCTTTGGCGCATTAAGCAGTCCTAACCCCACATTACCATCACCAACATCAAGTGTCTCATCATCAAAATTACCAACGCCACAAGCGCCTGCGCCGGCTGAACTACCCAGCCCTGTAATGGCCTTTCAAACACTACCAAGTCCAAACAAAAGAAATCCTCCCTTTTTACATCCCGCAGCAGCATCCCTAACGCCAACATCTATCGATTGGTATATAGTTAACAACCAACAACATTAAAATTTATATTAAAAAAGGATACTATTATGACAAGCCCGAAAATAGATCGTTCACCTTCACCAGCGCCTAAAAAACCGCGTGTAGTTACACCCAGAACACTGGAAAGCCG
>Ga0172379_10009024_pt1 | contig 12394 bp, 10 predicted proteins | sample GrowelOW334metaG_FD_119756 | JGI IMG/M metagenome (GOLD analysis project Ga0172379, IMG submission 119756) | Groundwater microbial communities from an aquifer near a municipal landfill in Southern Ontario, Canada - Groundwater well OW334 metaG | ecosystem: Environmental > Aquatic > Deep... | reverse complement strand
TCGCGTCGTAGACGAACTCGCCCTTCGGGACGGTCGCGAAACCGGCGCCGTCGTACCAGCGGGGGTTGGGATAGTTGCCCACCATCGTGGTGGGAAGCAAAATGTCCGAAGAACCGACTCGCATCGTGACTCCTTTCGGGCGAGGGCCAGACCCTGCGCCGCTGGTGTGCTGACCGTCACGACGCTAGAAGCGCAATCACCCAAGGGCTCCGGCACGCGAGGACGAAAGATCGCGTCCCAGGCTGTCCCGCCGGGTCGCCCCCTCGTCCTGTTAGGACGAAGGATCGGCGTGGATTCGCCAGTCGGCAACCAAGCAGCCGTCGGGACGCGCGAAGACCGGATTGAGGTCCAGCTCGTCCACACTGGGTTCGGCGAGCATCAGGTCACCCACACGGGCCACCAGCTCTGACAGCGCTTCGACGTCCACGGGCGGACGGCCCCGGCTTCCACGCAGCCGGGCGTATCCACGCAGCCGGGTGAGCAGTCGACCGGCCTCACCCGCGTCGACCGGCGCCAGACCGAGGACCACGTCGTCCAGGCGCTCGACGTCGACGCCACCCATGCCCACGAGCACAACCGGACCGAACTGAGGGTCGCGCAGACCGCCCACAATCACCTCGACTCCGCTGCTCTGCGCCTGCATCAGAAGGCGGGTGCCGGGAATCAGTGCCAGGAGGTCACTCACTGCTGCCGCTACCTGGATCTCGTCGCGCAGACCGAGACGGACACCCTGGACATCGGTCTTGTGCACCACGTCCGGATGGTCGGCCTTGAGGACGACGGGGTAGCCGAGCTCGCGAGCAGCCGCCAGGGCATCCGCGACGTCGTCGCAGAGGCGCCACCTGACGCACTGCACGCCATGGTCCTCCAGCGACGCAGCCGCTGTCGTCACGTCCAGCCAGCCAGATGCGTGCTGGAGCCGAGCGGGCGAGCGGGTTGCGGTCGGTATCGTTGGCGTTGCCGAGAGCCGGGCACGCGCCGCGGCGTACCGTGCCGCGTGACCCAGGGCCCGCGCGGTCCTCTCGGGCCACTCGAAGCACGGGACTCCTGCGGTACGCAGCGGGTCGGCTTCCGCTCGGGCCTGGTGCGAGGCCACCCAGCAGACGTAGACAGGTACGGCGACCCCGTCGGCGCGCATGGACGTGACCGCGTCGGCGAGCGCCGAGGCCACCTCAGCCGTGGCCGAGCGCTGCAACAGGACCGCTACGACGGCATCCACCTCCCCACTCCTCGCCAGCCGCTCCACGACGGCGGGATAGAGCGCGGGGAACTGTTGCCAGACCGGCGTGATGTCCACGGGGTTCTGGGCACTGGCGTGCGGCGGAAGGTCGGCCGCCAGGGCGTGCTGGAGCACCGGGCTGAGGGACGGTACGTCGAGGCACTCGTCGGCCAGCAGGTCGACGAGCTCGACACCGGTTCCTCCCGAGTTCGTGACGATGCCGACCCGATCACCAGTCGGTAGCGGCTGTCCGTCCAGAGCGCGGGCCGCGTCCATCATCTCCAGTCCGGACCGTGCCAGGACGACGCCAGCCTGCTCCAGGGCGGCGCTCCACACCCGGTGCTCCCCCGCCATGCCCGCGGTGTGGGACTGCGCTGCTCGCGCTCCGGCGCTCGAGCGACCGGTCTTGCAGACGATGACGGGCCGGTGAGTGCTCACCGACCGGGCCGCATCGACGAACGCACGACCGTCCGGCAGCGACTCCAGGAAGAAGCACAAAGTCCTGCTCGAGTCGTCGGTAGCCAGGTAGGTGAGCAGCTCGCTGTCGCTCAGGTCGATCTTGTTGCCCGCGGCGTAGACCTTGGAGAACCGCACCTGCTCGTCGCGTCCGAGCGAGTGCAGCGCCATCCCGTACGCGCCGGACTGGGTGACCAGGCTGATGGTGCCACCCCCAGGCGGCGCTCCGACCGCGAGCGAGGCGTTGAGGCCGGACTCACAGTTCTGCACGCCGAAGCAGTTCGGACCCACGATCCGGACACCGCCCGCGCGGGCGACCGCGAGCATCTCCTCCTGGAGCTGGCGACCCTCGGGGCCGGTCTCGCCGAAGCCGCCACTGATCACGACGGCAGCCGGCACCCCCATCGCGGCGGCGTCGCGGATGGTGTCCGGGACGGCGGCGGCCGGGACCACGATCACCGCGAGGTCCACCCCGCCATCGATGTCGGTGATCCGGCGGAAGGCGCGGCGGCCGGAGACCGTCGTCCGGGACGGGTTCACCGGCAGGACCTCACCGGGGAACGTGGAAAGGTTGCGCCAGAAGAGCTCGCCGACACTGCCCGGCTGGTCAGAGGCGCCCACCAGGGCGATGCGTCGCGGATGGAAGACCGCGTCCAGGCCGGTGTTCAGCAGGCGCACCCCGATCCTTCTGCGTGGTGGAACACCCGCTCCAGCTCAGCGGGTGAGAACTCGACCCGGCGTACGCCGAGTGGGTCGATCGCGCGCAGTGCGGCGAGTTCGGCGGTGCTCGGCAACGGCACGGTCCTCAGGTCGCCGGCGACGTCGACCTCGAAGCCGGTGGCCTCCCTGACCTGGTCGACGGTGACGTCGGGAAACAGCTGCCGCAACCGCATCCGGCCGTCGGGGTAGTCGAACACCCCGAGCTCGGTGACCAGCCACTCGGGTCCGCCGCCTGTGAACCCGAGCTCGGCCCGGGTGCCCTCAGGGGTTCGATGACCCATGTCCGTGATGAAGTCGCACTCGGCGACCAGGGTCCGTCCGCCCCGGTGGCGGCTGCTCCACAACGTCAGGTTCCCGATCGTGGCAGCGAGGTTGCAGCCACCCCCGCCGCCACCGAGCTTCACCTTGGGGTTCTCGAGGGGACCCACTGCGGTGACGTTCGTGTTGCCCCATTGGTCGATCTGGCCGCCCGAGAGGAACATTCGATCGATGTCCCCGCGGATGGCAGCGTCGAAGAACTCCTCGAACCGCATCTGATAGGTCGAGCCGCGCTGCAGGCTGAGGTCGTTGCCGGTCGGCGGGATGAACGCCGGATCGGGGTTGAGCGCATAGGTGGCGCCTTCGACCAGGAGCATGTCCCGTGCGTGGGTGTGCCTCGCCACGTGCATCGCCACCTGAGCGCACGGACTGGCGAAGCCGTGGAAGACCGCCTCGCGGTCCCTGATCGTCCGGGACAGGGTGACCACGAACCACTCGTCGATCGAGAAGGACATCGCCGAACGGCTGGGGCGCACTGATGTGGTGGTCACGCGAACAGCTCCTTCCAGGCTTCGGTGGATTCCGACCAACCGGTCAGCCTCGCGAGACGGTCCTCGCCGATCTGTGTGCGGTAGGCCTCTTCGGTCGGGGCGCCGGTGACGTAGCGGTCCACATAGGCCGCGGCCTCTGCCGGGCCTGCTGCCGTGGCACCGGCATACTCGCGAAGATGGTCCCGGTCGTAGGCGTATGCCGGATAGCACGAGCTGGGATGGGCGCCGTACGGCACCTCGGCGAGCGCGCTGACCAGGTGTGCGGGGATGGTGATTCCCGCACCCATCACCTCCTCGGTCGACACGACCCGCTCAACGGTGGCCACCACTGCCTTCGAGGCTGATGCGAAGCGCTCGTCGAGGACATAGGGCATGTCGAAGTGCAGGTTGCCGCGCCGGTCGGCGAGCTCGGCGTGGATGAGAGCCACATCAGGCCGGATAGCCGGCACGACGACCAGCACTTCGCCGGTGAACGGGCAGGTCACCTCCGCGTACTCCGGATGCAGGCGCCTGATGTCGGATCCCTTCACACCGCGGACCGGCAGGAACGGTACGCCGGCCTCGGCGGCGCGCAACTGGGTCAGCATCGTGACGCAGCAGCTCTCGCGGATGTCGAGGCTGCCGGTCTCGGCCGCCCGACGGTACGCCGGGGCCAGGCCGACGTCCTGCTCGAAACCGACATAGCTCTCCTCGCAGACGCCGACCGCCCCAGCTGCCACGAGGAGATCGACGTCGATGCCGTGCGCCGAACCGACCAGGTGCAGATCGCGACGGCCCTGTCGGATGAGCTCGCGCACCGCAGCCATCGGCAGCCGGGCCGACAACCCGCCACCCAGCGCCACGGTGTGACCGTCGCGCACGGTGGCGATCGCCTCCTCGAGCGGGACGAGCTTGTCGGTGTTCAGGTAGAAGGTCATCGCTGCCTCACTGAGCAGTCATTCCGCCGTCAGCGGCGATCACCGAGCCGGTCAGGAACGATGCTTCGTCGCTGCCGAGAAAGGCTGCGACTTGGGCGATCTCGTCGGGGGTCCCGAGCCGGCCGATCGGGTACTTCAGCAGCGTCTTCGCCAGACCGGCCTCCAGGTCACCATCGCCTCGGGCCCGCAGCATCGGCTCCATCAGCGGCGTGAACACCGTGCCTGGGCAGATCACGTTGACCCGGATCCCGCGCGGGGCCAGGTCGACCGCCATCGACCGGGTCAGGGCCACGACGGCGCCCTTGGCGGCGCAGTAAGCCGCGAAATTGGGCACCCCGACCAGTGCGGCGACGGATCCCTGATTGACGATGGCTCCACCACCGGAGGCCTCGAGCCGCGGCACCGCCGCGCGGGAGCACAGGAAAGTTCCCTTGGCATTGACGGCGAACGCCCGGTCCCAGTCGTCCTCGGTGGCGTCGGCGACCGAGCCGGTGCTGTCCACACCCGCGTTGTTGTAGAGCATGTGCAGGGCACCGAATGCCTCGACCACCGCTCCGACGGCTGTCTCGACCTGGTGCTCGTCGGCGACGTTGGCCGTGACGGCGAGGGCACGGCCGCCGTTCTTCTCGATCAGCTTGACGGTCTCCTCGGCTGCTTCGGCCCGCAGGTCGAGCACACCGACCGCGGCGCCTTCGTCGGCGAGCAGCCGAGCCGCGGCCTGCCCGATGCCGGATCCTGCTCCGGTGACGATCGCTACCTTGCCGTCGTACCTGCTGGTCATGACTGAGTCCTTCTCTGAAGATGGTTGGTGGCCTGTTGGTGGTGCGTGGGTTGTGACCGGGATGTCGGTGTCACAGAGCGGTCCACCCCCCGTCGAGTGCCAGCGCGTGGCCGTTCAGATAGGCGAGCCGGTCGCCTGCAAGCACCGAGACGCAGTCCGCGACCTCTTCGGGTGTGGCGACCCGACCTAGCGGGATGTTGCGTTCGACGGCTTCCCGCAGTTCGGGTACATCGAGACGCCACCGCGTCATCGGAGTGGCCACCATGCCGGGGCAGACTGCGTTGGCCCGGACACCCTGGCCGGCGTAGTCGACGGCGAGGGACTTGGTGAACATCAGCGCTGCACCCTTCGACGTGGTGTAGGCGCACCGGCCGGGGAAGGCGACGATGCCGGCGATCGAGGCGAGCGTGATGATGTGGCCGGACTTGCGCCGCAGCATGTTCGGGAGGGCGGCGCGGGTGCACAGGAACACGCCCCGGACGTTGACCCCCATGACGTGCTCCCAGTCGCTGAGGCTGGTCTCGTGACACACCGTCGCCTGTCGTGAACCCGTGACGCCGGCGTTGTTCACCAGCACGTCGACGTGTCCGAAAGCATCGTGGACGCTCGCGAAGGCGGCCTCGACCTGGTCCTCGTCGCCGACATCGGCCTGCACGGTCAGGTGGGGCTCGTGCCCGACCGGTGACTCGGGGGGACCGAGGTCGACAGCCGCCACCTGGAAGCCGTCCTCGAGGAGCTGCTGGGTGGTCGCGGCGCCGATGCCGGAGGCTGCACCGGTCACCACGGCAACCCGCGCACGTTCGGTCACGACGCTGACCTCACCGACGGGCGGGCCGCGAACGCTGCCAGCTGCACCGGTTCGTAGACCGGCGCGAAGGGCGGCGCGTAGGACAGATCGAGATCGGCGAGATCGGAGACTCCGAGTCCGGCGTGCAAGGAGACGGCGAGGACGTCGATCCGCTTGGCGACGTCGTCGCCCGTGCCGACCATCTGCCCGCCGAGCAGATGGCCGTCGACCGTGTGGACCAGTCGAACATGGACCGCCGCCGATCTCGGGTAGTACTTCGCCCTGGACCGACCCACCGCGTCGGTGGCGTGCGCGTCGAACCCCTCGGCGAGAGCTTCGTCGAGGGTCAGGCCGGTGCGCCCGACGCTGAGCTCGAAGACCTTGACGACCGCGGTGCCGACCACTCCGGGGAAGTACGCGGCACCACCGGCGGCAACGGTGCCGGCAACCCGACCGGTCTTGTTGGCGGCCGGCCCGAGCGGCACGAACGTGGGGCGCCCGGTGACGATGTGGTTCACGTTCACGCAGTCGCCCGCGGCGTACACATTGGGGATTGACGTACGCATCGATGCGTCGACCATCAGCGCGCCGTGCGGTCCGGTCGCGGCCCCCGCTGTCGCACCCAGGGCGCTCCCGGGTCGGACACCCGTGGCGATCACGACGACGTCCGCGACAACTGGCGTCGAACCGTCGAGGTCGACGTCGATGCCGGTTTCCTGGCGAGTCAACGCCCTCAGTCGCGTGCCGAGGCGAACCTCCACGTGACGGCGCACCTCCGCTTCGACCCGTTCGGCGATGACGTCGTCGAGGTTGGACATGACCCGGGGCAGCGCCTCGACGACGGTGACCTCGACTCCGCGCGAGGACAGCGCCTCGGCGATCTCCAGGCCGATGTACCCGGCGCCGACGACGGTCGCCCGACCGACGTGACCCGCGTCCAGGAGGGCGCGAAGTCTCGACGACTCGTCAACGCGCCGGATCGTGAAGACGTGGTCGTCGTCGATCCCTGGGACCGGCGGGAGCGCAGGGGTCGCTCCGCAGGCCAGGACGAGCTTGTCGTATGTCAGGACGTCGAGCCCGTCGCCGGACTGGAAGTGCACTTCCTGCCGGGCAGGGTCCAGTCTCAACACGTCTGCCTCGAACCGCAGGTCGATGCCGCGCGCCTCGCGGAAGTACTCCGGCGGGTAGGCACGCAGCGAGTCGATCTCCGGCACCACGTTGGCGAGGAAGTAGGGCAGCCCGCACAGCCCGTACGCCGCGTGTGATCCGGCCTCGAGCACGACCACGTCCAGGTCCGGGTCGACACGTCGTGCCGCTGAGGCTGCAGACATGCCGGCCGCACCTCCACCCACAATCACCAGGCGCTTGGCCACGTCGAGCTCCTCTCGTCCCGGCGAAGGTACGCACCCCGCTGCGCACCCTCCACGACTCACGGGGGCGAAGTGTCGGCAGTTATTCGCCCTCGGAGGCCACAGACGCTCCCCCTGCACCCGCCTAGCGTCTGGACCTGAAGATCCAAAGAAGGGTGCCATCCATGTTCGACTGTCCGGACTTCCTCGACCTCGCCGAACGGGAGACCAAGCCTCGATCTCGAGGCCTGACGCATGTCCTCGACAAGGGGCTGACCACACCGGCACTGGAGGCGCTGCTGAACCAGGCCTCCCGGTTCGTCGACGTCCTCAAGATCGGCTGGGGAATCGCCTACGTCGACCCGACGATCAAGGACAGGGTGGCGCTGTGCAACGCCGCCGGGGTGACGGTCTGTCTGGGTGGGACGCTCCTGGAGGTCTGCGAGGCACAGGGCCGGGTGCCCGAGCTGCGCGACTGGGCACACGAGATCGGGGTCAACGCGATCGAGGTCTCCAATGGTCTGGCCGGAATCACTCCCCAGAGGAAACGGGCCCTGGTGGCCGAGCTGTCGCAGGACTTCGTGGTCCTCGCCGAGACCGGCGTCAAGGACGAGCGCGTCGAGGCCGACACCGAGACCTGGGTGGAGGAGATGATCGCTGACCTCGCTGCCGGCGCGACTCTGGTCATCGCCGAGGGACGCGAGAGCGGGACGGTCGGACTGTACGCGTCGGATGGTCGGCCGAAGGCAAGTCTGGTCGACGCGATCGCCGACCGGGTGCCTCTGGACCGGGTCATCTTCGAGGCACCAGCCAAGGCTCAACAGGCCTGGTTCGTGCGCCGGTTCGGCGCCGGCGTCGGGCTCGGCAACGTCTGTACCGAGGAGGTACTGGCCCTCGAGACCCTACGACTCGGCCTGCGCGCGGACACTGCGGACGTCAAGGCGGCGGAACCGACATGATCGACGAACCCGAGCCGAACACGATCACCAGGCCGTACCGCGGTCTCTCGGTGCAGGAGGTCGACGCCGAGCTCACCGCGTCCTCGCTGGCCAGCTACCTGATCGGGCGTGAGGTCTACCGACGTACCGAGTTCCTGCTGCTGGAGAACGCCGGGCGGTTCGCTCTGGTCCGCGTCGCCAAGGAGTCCACCGAGCCGCTCTTCTCACCGGTCACCGAAGCTCGAGTGCTTGCACTCCCCCACCAGGTCGTCGTGGTCGACTCGCCCGCGACCGACGTGGGCAATGCATCGGCGCTGGCGGCGGTGGCGCTCGCACATCGACGCGACGGCGCACTGGCCTACGCGATCAAGGGTCGCTACGAGCACATTAACTTCATCTGGAGGCCGGACCCGCTCGTCGTGCGGGTCACCGAGGTGGTCCCACCTGAGCCAGCCAAGCTCTTCGCGATGGCCGAGCAGGTGGTCGCCTTCGACGAGGACCTTCCACCGATCAGGCTCGAGCTCGACGCCGTCGACATCAGGGCTGTGGCCAGCGAGCACCCCTCGGAGCACTACCTGCTCCCCTGCCGGGGGTCGGGCGTGGATCTCGGCGGCGAGGTCGAGTTCCTCGACACCCGACCGGCGGTGAGGCAGGAATGGCTCCTGATCGGTTGCGAGCGATCGATGCAGTTCCACCGGCACTTCTACGGCGACGAACCAGCGCGCGTCGATCTCTGTCCGCGTGCGAAGGTCGAGGCGCAACCGAGCCGCTTCCGGACCCTGTCCAAGTGCTGTCTCCTCGAACGCGGGGTGGAGGTCAGCGATCGGGCGGTGTACGTCCCGTGGGGCTCGAACCTCGATGAGGTTCGGACAGCCCTTCGGCGACTGGTCGGACTCGACGAGCCGGCGACGCCGATGGTCTCGACGCTCGCCGCAGACCAGGACTCCACGCTGGCCGGGCGGAACGCGGGGTGACCCCGATGGGTGCACACGCCATGGACTCGGCGGTCTACGGCCACCTCTGGGGTACCCAGGAGCTGCGCACGCTGTTCGAGGACCAGGGCCGGCTGCAGAGCTGGCTCGAGATTCTCGCCGCGCTGGCTGACGCCCAGGCCGAGGTCGGGCTCGTTCCGAGGGAGGCAGCGAACCTGATCGGCGAGTACGCCGACGTCGGTCTGCTCGACGTCGGCCGGGTCGCCGAGCAGACGAAGGCGACCGGGCACTCCACGCTGGGCCTGATCCAGTGCCTCAAGGAGGTCCTGCCCGCGCAGGCACGCGAGTGGGTGTACTACGGCGCGACCGTGCAGGACCTCTCCGACACCTGGACCTCGCTGATCTTCAAGAAGGTGGCCGCCGTGCTGGAGCGGGACCTGGAGCGCGCCGAGGTCGCCGCCCGGGCCCTGGCGAGCCAGCACCAGCAGACGATCATGTGCGGCCGGACCCACGGACAGGCAGGCCTCCCGGTCACGTTCGGGTTCAAGGCTGCAGTCTGGGCCTCCGAGCTGGCCCGGCACCGTCAACGACTGACGGAGGGCCGCGCCCGCTGGGACGTCGTACAGCTCGGCGGTGCCCTCGGGACAATGGAGTTCTGGGGCGATCGCGCACTGGACCTACTCGACGCCTTCGCAGATCGCCTGGACCTCCGCGTGCCCGACATCTCCTGGCTGACCGCCCGCGACCGGATCGCCGAGTTCGTGAACCTGCTGGCGATGGTGACTGCAACGCTCGGCAAGATCGGCCAGGAGGTCTATGAGCTGCAGCGCCCTGAGATCGGTGAGCTGCACGAGCCGTCGCGGCCCGGTCTGGTCGGCAGCATCACGATGCCGCACAAGGTCAACCCCGAGCTCTCCGAGCAGCTCGTCACGCTGGCCCGGATCGTGCGCACCGACGCCTCGCTCGCGCTCGAGGCGATGATCCACGAGCACGAGCGCGACGGCCGCGCCTGGAAGACCGAGTGGGTGGTGGTCCCCGAAGCGTGCATGTACACGGGCGCCGCGCTCGAGTTCGGGTGCCAGCTCCTGGAGGGTCTGGAAGTCGACACCGACGCGATGGCTTCGAACCTGGCAGCCCGCGGTGGCTACGTGCTCTCCGAGCCGGTGATGCGAGCACTGGCCGGTCCCCTCGGCAAGCATGCCGCCCATCAGCTGGTCTACGAGACAGCAATGGCCGGATTGCGCGCAGGCACGGACTTCCGGACCGCCCTGTGCGCCGAACCGCGGGTGACCGAGATCCTCTCCGCAGAGGCGCTCACGGCTGTCCTGGACCCAGCCGGTGCGCTGGGAGCGGCGCCCGCGCTGGTGCAACGGGTCCTGGACCGGGCACCACGATGAGCCCCGGAGAGCTTCCCGAACTGCCGAGGGTTCCCCTGGTCTTGGCGCCCACTCCGCTGCACCTCGCATCCCGACTCTCTACAGAGCTCGGGACCGAGGTGTGGTTCAAGCGCGACGACCTCACCGGACTCGGACTGGGCGGCAACAAGGTGCGCACCCTCGAGTACCTCCTCGGCGATGCCCTCGCCCAGGGCTGCACGGATCTGGTCACCGGTGCTGGAGCCCAGTCGAACTGGGCCATGCTGGCCGCACTGGCGGCCCGCACCGTGGGCCTGGTTCCCCACCTGGTCTACTACGGCGAGGAACCGGCACCGAGCGGTAACCTGCTGCTGGCCGAGAAGATCTGCGCCGACGTCCGTTTCACGGCGGCCCCGGATCGCGCGTCCGTCGACTCGGCGCTGGCCGAGCTCGCCGACAGCCTGAAGGCGGGTGGGCGGAAGCCGTATGTCGTGCCTCGCGGCGGTGCGACCGGCCTGGGCGCCCTGGGCTACCTCCGCGCGAGCATCGAGCTCGCAGGACAGCTCGCCGGCGAGGGAGTCCGGCCGACTCAGATCTGGGTGGCGACGGGATCCTGCGGAACGCAGTCAGGTCTCGTTGCCGGCCAGCGATTCCTGGGGGCCGACTACGACGTCGTCGGAGTAACCACCAGTCGACCGCGCGACGAGTGCGTCGCTCGGGTCTCCGCACTGCAGGACGAGATCGGGAAGATCGTCGACCTGGGCCCGGCGACGGCGCCGGCCCCTACGGTCCTCGGGGGCCATGTCGGACTCGGATACGGCCTTCCGTCCCCGGCGGGCGAACAAGCGGCGGCCCAGGTCGCGCAGACCGAGGGCATCTTCCTCGATCCGGTCTTCGGCGCCAAGGCGATGGCCGCGCTGATCCAGACAGCACGCGAAGGCACCACGACCGGACCGGTCGTGTTCCTGGTCTCCGGCGGTGCCCCCACCCTGTTCACGCAGCCCGCCCGCGAGGAGGATCCCCTTTGAAGTCACCTGACCCGATCCCGGCCGCTCCCAGGGACGACCCGCCCGAGGGGTACCTGGGCACCGACGCCCTGATCTCCAGTGGTCCCGCACCCGAGCTCGTCGCCTCCGGCTACGCGTTGGAGACCGCGGACGCCCCACTCCTTCATCGTGGTCTCGGCCTGGCGGATCTCGCCCATGTGGTGGCCTTGCGGGACGCGGACGTCATCTCTGCCGAGGTGGCCGGCGTCCTCGCCCGCGAGCTCCTGCAGATGCTCGACACACCGGCGAGCGACTTCCCGTACGACACCGTGTACGGCGACGCCTACAACAGTCGCGAGCGCGAGCTCGAGCGCAGGATCGGGCACACGGCAGGTTGGTTGCACACCGGTCGCACCCGCCGGGAAGCCGGACGGATCGCGTTCCGGATCGCGCTTCGCTCGCGGTTGCTCGACCTGCACGCAGTGGTGGCCAGCTTCGTCTCGGCGCTCGGAGCGCAGGCTTCACGACACGCCACGACGCTCTGGGCCGACACCACATACCTCCAGCCGGCCCAACCCTCCACCTTCGGCCACTACCTCGGAAGCTTCGCGGAGGAGGCCGTGCGCCACCTCGAGCGGATCGAGCGAGCCCATGCGTGGGCGAACCGGTCGCCGTCGGGAAGCGGTGGTGTCGGCGGGTCCAAGGTGCTCACCGATCGTCCGATGCTGGCGGGTCTGCTCGGCTTCGCAGAAGCTGGTGCGCACACCCGGGACGCGATGTGGGCCGTCGACGGACTGGTCGACGCAGTGGTCGCTGCTACCCAGGCCGCCACGACTGTCGACCGGCTCGCCGAGGACCTCGAGATCTTCGCGAGCCCGGCGTTCGGCTACATCTCGCTCGACGCCTCGCTGTGCCGGGCGTCGGTGCTGATGCCGCAGAAGCGCAACCCCTACGCGCTTGCGGTGATCCGGGCGGGCGCCGGAACACTCGTCGGGAGGGCCACCGGCCTGATGGTCACCCAGCGCACCCCTTCGGCCCGTACCGACAACTGGCTGCATGCCCATGGCGAGGTGGCTTCGTCGCTGGAACTGGCACACCGGATCGTCGCGCTGGGAGGCGTGGCCGTGCGCACGCTGACGGTGCAC
>Ga0172379_10009023_pt1 | contig 12399 bp, 11 predicted proteins | sample GrowelOW334metaG_FD_119756 | JGI IMG/M metagenome (GOLD analysis project Ga0172379, IMG submission 119756) | Groundwater microbial communities from an aquifer near a municipal landfill in Southern Ontario, Canada - Groundwater well OW334 metaG | ecosystem: Environmental > Aquatic > Deep... | reverse complement strand
ATTTTCTAAAGCAGACGAGGTAATCGGAATTTTTTTCACTTTCGGGGTTAGGGGTCCCCGCTGTGATAAAAAATTTCGTTACCGAGTCTCTAATATTGCTCGCATAACTTTTTCTGGCGCTTTTTGACCCGTGTATATTTCAAATTGTGCTGTCCCCTGGTACAAAAGCATTTCAATACCATGAACAACCATTGCCCCTCTCTTTTTTGCCTCTATTAATAATTTTGTTTCGTATGGCACATAAACAATGTCGAAAACAATTTGATTTCTAGTTAAGTATTCAACTGTAATTGGTGTTTCTATTTCCCGCGGTTTCATTCCTACCGAAGTTGTATTGATAATAATGTCAAAATTACTTATATCTGATTTTTTAATCAAATCAGTTGCTTCGCAATTAAATTCTTTAGCCAATAATATCGCTTTTTCTTTTGTTCTGTTAAAAATTGTTACCTTAGCTTTCCTTTTTGATAAACCAAAGATAGCTGCTCGAGCCGCACCCCCGGCGCCCAAAACCAAAACTTTTCTTTTAGATAGATCAATGATTTTCTCCAGAGGAGTAACGACTCCCAGCCAATCAGTATTAAAACCGATAAATTTTCCGTTTTGGTTTAATACTGTGTTAACCGCCCCAATTTTTTTAGCCACTTCATCAATTTCATCTAAATATTTCATCACTTCAATCTTATGGGGAATTGTACAAGTCAGACCATGAATTCCCATTTTTCTCATTGCCTGGACTGCTATCCCAACATCTTCAACCTTTACTTTTGCACCAAGAAAGACATATTTATTGCCTATTCCCAAAGCATCAAATCCGGCATTGTGCATCGCCGGTGAGAGCGAATGTGCAACCGGATCTCCGATAATCAAACATATTTTAGTTTTGGCTGATAATTTCATAAGCTATTTTGTCCACCGATTTGCCATCGGTGTTAATTATTAAATCTGCATTTTCCTCATATAACTTTTGCCTTGAATCAAATAATTTTTTAGCACTTTTTTTATCTTTAAATAATGGCCTATTATTAACACTTTTTAATCTTTTATTAATTTCGGAAAAACTTGTTTTTAAAAAAATTACTTTTCCGTTTTTTCCTAAACTTTCAACATTGACCTTGTTTATTACTACTCCTCCGCCAGTGGAGATAACCACGTTTTCTTTTTTACTTAAATCCTTAGACATTTCAGTTTCTAATTGTCTAAATTTAGTTTCTCCCTCTTCATTAAATATCTGATTAATGGTTTTCCCCTCTTTTTTAACAATTAAATCATCCATTTCAACCGCTTCAAGACTTAACTTTTTTGCCAATATATTTGCGACCGTTGTTTTTCCGCTTCCCATGAAGCCTATTAGTACTAATTTCATATTTTTTTACTAACTTTAAAAACTCGATGTCAAATTATTAAATATCTTCCAAAATTCCGGAAATGATTTTTTAACAACCTCCGGATTCTTAATTATTAATTCTGGAATACTTGATTTGGCTACCGCAAAAGCCATTGCCATTCTATGATCACCATAAGTATTGATGATCGCTTTTTTTGGTTTTCCCCCTACGATCATAATTGAATCGTCCGTAACTACGCTTTTTATTTTCATTTTGTTTAGTTCCTTTTTGAGGGCCAATAATCGATCGGTTTCTTTGAGCTTTAATGTTGATAAACCGGTAATCTTTGTATTTCCTCTGGCAAAAGCCGCTACAACAGACAAAGTTTGGGCTGTATCGGGCATATTTATCATGTCAGCGTTAATTCCTTTTAATATTTTTGGCCCTATAACTTCAAGAGATCTTTCCCTGATATTTTTTCTGACTTGGCAACCCATTTTTTTTAATAAATTAGGAAATAGTAAATCTCCCTGAGGCGAATTAAAATTAATATTTTTTACTTTAATAGCTTTGCCTGTGATAGCCGCTACTGCGAAAAAATAGGAGGCCCCGGATAAATCGGTTTCTACAATATAATTTATTGATTTGTATGATTGTTTTTTGATAATGAATTTACTGCTATTAATTTTTTTAACTTTGACTCCAAATTTTTTCATAAGATCAATTGTCATATCGATATACGAGTTGGAAATTCTCCGTCCGGTAATATTGATTACCAAATCCTTATCAAGCACTGGAGCGATCATTAATAACGAGCTGATAAACTGGCTACTCGTATCTCCTTTTATAGATACTTCTCCCGTTTTTACTTTTTTTAATGCTTCTTTTAATTCGCCTATTGGTCTTTTCATTAGTCTTTTTGACCCGTGGAAAACGACCCGACCGGGAATGAGGATAATTAAAGATGTCAAAAATCTTAATGCTGTCCCTGCCTCTCCAACATCCAAAATCCCATTAAAACTTTTGAATTTCCCTTCGTTACCGGTTATTATCAATTGATCATTTTTTTCGATTATTTTTATCCCCAGTTTTCTTAAGGTTCGAACCAAAACCTTACTATCCTTACTTTTTGAATGATTTTTTATTGTGCTTTGACCATTGGCAAGACTAGCCATAATTAAGGCTCTATTCGTTAAACTCTTCGACCCTGGTATTATTATTGTTTTTCTCATTTCTATAAATTTACAGTTAACTAGTTAACTGATAAAATGGTTTGTAATAAATTTTTAATCTCTTTTTGAGAAATTTTAACGTTTGAAATAATTATTCCGATTTTTTTTGGTAATGAAAATAATATTTCGCCCTTAATATTTTTCTTATCAGCTTTAATTATTTTCATAATATCCTCTGCTTTTATATCTGTAATTTTTGTCGGCAAACCAGCAAATATGACTGCGTTTTTAATTAGCTCTGCCGTACAACCTCCGAGGTTGTGCGTTGGGTGGCATAGACAGGCCAAATGACTTTCAACAACCATGCCTATAGCGACTGCTTCGCCGTGCAACAATGGGTTTCCAGTTTTCCAACTTAATGATTCTATGGCGTGACCAATAGTGTGGCCAAAATTAAGAACTTTTCGAAAACCGCTTTCTTTCGGATCTTTTTTGACAATGTCTGACTTAATTTTTATAGATTTCTTAATTATTTCAATCAGTTCATTTTGATTAAACTTCTCCGGTTTTTTTGAGGTGACAAAGTCAAAATATTCACGTCCGGAAATTACCCCGTGTTTGATAATTTCTCCAAATGCCGACACCAATTCCCGTTTAGGTAATGTTTTCAAAGTCTCCACATCAATAACAACTCCAATTGGATCTTTAAATATTCCAATTCCGTTTTTTAGATCATCAAAATCTATCCCGACTTTTCCTCCAATACCAGCATCTACTTGGGCTAATAGAGTCGTCGGAATATTTAGAAAATCAATCCCACGCATAAAAGTTGAGGCGGCAAATCCACCCATATCAGAGACCACTCCCCCGCCCAAATTAATTAATAATGATTGCCTATCTAATCCTGTCTCAAACATTTTTTCCCAAATTATTTTGACTGTTTCAATGTTTTTTTGACTCTCTCCTGAGGGGACCGTGATTATTATTAGTTCTCTATTTAAAGATTGCTCTATTTGACTAATTTGACTCATTAGATTTATTTGAATATTTGCGTCAGTTAAGACGGCTATTTTTGAGAATTTCGAAAAGTCAAAAAGATGATTGATCTTCGACAGCAAATTTTTTCCAATAATTGTTTTCATATTAATTTGGTTCGGTTAAATCTCTAAACTTTGCCAACTTGCAACATAAATCTTTTAATTCCTTAACGGTTATATGTTGTTCTGTGTCTGTTTTTGATCTGCCAACTTCTACTAAAATCCCGTCATATAAAAAATTATCATCGTCGATCTTCATCTTCATCGCCTCAATAGTTGCACTCACAATTGAATCTCTCAATTTTGGACCATGAATATGGCTTGGGTCAAAAAATAATTTTGCTTTTGTGGCTATTTTAGTTCTTTTGGCGGCTTGGTGAACCGGTAAATTACGGTAGTCACCCTTGTTATAAATATCGACTCCTCGATGGATTAAAATCAATTTTTCTTCAAGCCCCGGTTCATTCATACCAGTGTAGTGAGATAAGCCAATCCAGGTTTTTTCCATCGTTGTCTGCCCCAAATTTTCATCACCAAACCACTTTGGATTTTTTAAACCAATAAACCAATGATTTTTTTTGGCAAATATTCCCATATTAAGAACTGGCCAACCAAGCTGATTGGCGGACGGATTCCAGATTAGAACTTTTTCTTTTGGCAACATTCGCTCAAAAATTGGTAGCTGGGACATTGGGTCCATAATCTCAGCGGCCACCAATAAACCTGTTTCTTTAATGATATTTTTGGCAATTCTAACGCTTGGTAATATTTTTAAGTCATTAATAGATTTTCCTTGATTTAACAAATCAATATTTTTTCTAAAAATTGGGAAATCAATCCCCATATTTTTTCCGTCTTTACTGAGCGATCTCCGGGATTTTAAGCCTATTACTCGGGTACCAAATACAGCTCTTTGAATTCTACCAAAGCGATTACTAACCTTGATTTCGGCAATCCTGAGAATATCATCGATATTATCTTGATCGACCGAACAGGGTCCGGCTATTATCGTTAATTTTTTGTTTAAAATTTGTGCGTTCATAATATATTTTTCAAAACCCAAAAAAAAACCCCGCTTGTGCGGGGGTCGGTCAAATTGTTTTTTACTTTAACAATTGCAACCACCGCAAGGTGGGTCAAAGTAAAAATAAAATTTTTGAGTTACTGCGTTTTTCATGATTATTAAATTATACTCGCTTTTTCTAACTTGTCAAATCGCTCGCTCCATCTTCCCTTCACAACGATCCAAAAAATCATTTAATAATTTCGTTAATTCTTTTAATGTTTCCGAATAATCAATTACTTGACCATTAATAGACTTTATCGGCATGATTTTTGAAGAAGTGCTGGTTACAAAAGCTCCATCATAGGATCTAATATCTTCAAGTTTTATATTTGTCTCAACAATTTTAAAATTATTTTCACCGGCAACTTTCAACACCGCTTTTCTCATTACTCCCAACAACATATCTTTTTCAAAAGGAGAATAAATTGTTCTGTCTTTGATACAAAAAAAGTTTGTTCTCGTTCCTTCGGTAATCAATCCTCCACGATTAATCAACAATGCATCGTATGCACCCACTTCTTTCGCTTTTCGATAAGCCAAATAACTCTCCAACATATTGAGGGTTTTTGCATGGGGAAATGATCTTTCGTAGTTATATGTGATAAACTCTGCCCCGTCGCGATATAATTTACGGTCGGGAAATAATGGATTAAGACATAAAATATTTAATGTAGATTTTTCTTTTCTCGCTCCCCCAATCAATAATATTTTAAGATTAAAAGTTTCTTTTTGATGATCTTTAATCAGTTCATAAATATTATTTTTTATAAATTTATCATCAAACGGATGAGTGATGCCAATAACTTTTGCAGATTCAAGAAGCCTTTCCGTATGGTCTTCCAAGAAATATATATTGCCGTTTGAAACCCGGATATTTTCATAAACCCCAAAACCATATCCGTATTCGATATTACTTAAAGGAATGACCGCCTGTTCAATTGGTAAAATATTCCCGTTTTGTGAAAAGTATTTAAAGTCCATATAGTAAAACTATATTTTACCAAAAAAATGTCATTCCCGCGGAGGCGGGAATACAGAGCTCCTGGATCCCCGTTTTCACGGGGATGACACCGTCAGGACAATCAAAAACCCCTTGACAAGAAGAAGAAGTAAAATACCTGTATGAAATTACCATTTGGATTGAATCTAACCATCTTTAATAAAGGCAAATCAAATGAAACTTTTTTGGTTGGATCCACTACACCTTGGGGGTCGTTAAATCATGATAAACCAGAAGCAAGAATAAGAAAAAATACTCTTGTAACACTTGCAGCTGTATCCACTTTTCTCTGTTGTGGTGGTGGAGCTGCCCTTCTTTATTTAGCAACTCGTTAATTTACTCCCATTCCATCGTAGCAGGTGGTTTAGTTGTTATATCGTAGACGACGCGGACGACTTCGAAGACTTCAGTAACAATTCTTTCGGAAATTTTAGCTAAAACGTCATAAGGTAGTCTTACCCAATCGGAAGTCATTGTGTCTTTTGATTCAATTGCCCGAACCGCTATAAGTTCTCCATATTTTCTCTCATCTCCTGTCACGCCCGTAGTTTTTACTCCAGTAAAAACGGCGAACGCCATCCATATAGAATCATATAGTCCAGCTTTTTTTATTTCTTCAATAACGATTTTATCGGCTCTTTTTAAAATATCCAATTTCTTTTCAGTCACTTCTCCGATCAATCTAACTGCCAATCCCGGACCGGGAAAGACATGACGGGTGATCATTTCCGGAGGAAATTTTGATTCTGATGCAATCTTTCTTACTTCATCTTTATAAAACATTCTCAACGGTTCAACTATTTTAAATCCATGTTTTTCCGGCAAACCGGCAACATTATGATGACTTTTTATTTTATGGGAATGTTGCGTCCCCTGGCTTTCGATCACGTCCGGATAAATTGTACCTTGGATCAGGATTTTTGCCCCAATCTTTTTGGCTTCCCGTTCAAAAATTCTGATAAACGTTTCGCCAATGACAGTTCTTTTTTTCTCCGGGTCGGTAACCCCTTTTAAATTTTTTAAAAACTCTTTTTTCCCGTCGAGGACGACCAGTGGAAGTTTTAATTTATTTTTAAAAGTATTGATCACTTCATCCGTCTCTCCAATTCTCATCATCCCGGTATCAACATAAAAACAAGTTAGTTTTTTACCAATGACTTGGTAAGTTAAAAAGGCAGCAACCGATGAGTCAATACCACCGGATAAAGCACAAACTGCCTTATCTTTGCTAATCTCTTTTTTTAAATATTCTTTGATTTCTTCGATTTTTTTAGTTCCAAGCAAAGGATTTTCCCCACAAATTTTTATGACAAAATTATTTAAAACCTGTTGACCATATTGGGTATGATGAACCTCGGGATGAAACATTATTCCGTAAATTTTCTTTTTTTCATCGGCAAAAGCAGCCACCGGAACGGCCGGAGTGGAGCCAACCACAAACGATCCTTTTGGCGGTTCGATTACTTGATCGAAATGGCTCATCCAAACTTTAAAATCTTTTTTGTTCTTTCCCCAATTGGCAAATAGAGAGCAGTCTTTTTTTAAACTAAAATCAGTTGGACCATATTCTTTCTTTTTACCGGGAGCGACTTTTCCGCCTAACATCTGCCCTAATACTTCCAACCCGTAACAAATTCCGAGAACAGGAATTCCTAATTCAAAAATTGCTTTATCAACCAGTAGAGCATCTTTTCCAAAGACCGAAGCCGGTCCACCGGATAAAATAATTCCTCGCGGTGCAAGTTTTTTTATTGATTTAAAGGCGTCTTGGGGAAGAACTATCTCTGATTTCACACCCAAATCCCTGATCCTTCGTCCTATCAAATGAGTTGTCTGTGAGCCAAAATCAACAATAATGATCATTGGTTATTTTAGGAATATATTAACTTCTTTTTCCGGCAGACCAATTTTTTTTAATCGTGCTCTGATCTCCTTTATTTTAAGGCCATTTTTTTTCCATTTCATCGCTAGTCCATCGATCACTTCTCTTCTTTCGTGAGGAAAAACAATCCAGGCATCCGTTACCGAACCAACAAAATCCGGTTTGATCTTTGCGTGAGGTTTATGAAAGAGCGTTGCGGTTGTAATTGAAGTTGGACCAAAATGCTCCAAATATTTGATCGCATATTGCAAACTTTCTCCGGAATCATTAACATCATCAAACAAAATGACTCTTTTTTTAAATAAAGGAATTGACAACGGAATCTCTAATAGCGGTTTGACTAATTTTATCCCAGGATAAGCGGGGTCATAAAAGGAAAGTTTAAAACTGGAAAGTTCATAAACTTGGAGAATATCTGCCATCGTCCTCGCCCAAGTCCAACCACCTTTAGCCAAAGTGATCAAGGTATCAAAACGTTTATTATTTTGATTGATTTCAACCCCTAAATCAAGACAAATTTCCCCCATTTCTTCCCAAGTCGGAGCAATATACGACCAAGTTTCTTTTAAAAATTGAGTTTTTTTGAAGAGGATTTTATTATTGCTCATTGATGATTAATATCATAGCCTATCGTTTCAAAAAATTCTATTGCTTTTTTTGACAAATTAATCCACAATGAATTTATGCTTATCGATCCAAAACCGGAAACATTGGAAAGCTCTCACATCAAAGACTACGAGAAGACCTACGCCGAGTCGATAAAAAACCCCGAGGCATATTGGGAAAATATTGCTAAAGAACTTTTTTGGTATAAACCTTGGGAAAAAGTCCTTGACTGGAAATTTCCTTATGCAAAATGGTTTGTTGGCGGAAAAACCAATATAGTAGCCAATGCTCTTGATCGTTGGATGAATACGGATATCAAAAATAAAACAGCTTTGATTTGGGTGGCTCAGCCCTTCGGCTCCGCTCAGGGTGAAGAACGTCGTTTTACTTACGGACAACTAAATAATGAGGTTTCTAAATTTGCTAATGGACTTAAATCTTTGGGTATAAAAAAAGGTGATAAAGTTACGATATATTTACCCCGAATTCCCGAACAGTTTATCGCCATGCTTGCCTGTTTAAAAATTGGAGCTGTTCACTCGGTTGTCTTTTCGGGATTTTCTGCTGACGCGTTAAAAAATCGAGTCGAAGACGCACAAGCCAAAATCGTCATTTGCTCCAACTCTTATCCCTATGGAAAAAAAGTGGTCGATTCTAAAAAAAATGTTGATGAAGCGCTTAAAGGAAATAAAACGGTAGAACATATAATCGTCGTCCAAAGACTGACGATAGAAAATCAACCCTCTACTGCCAATACTCCAAACCTATCTTCTATACTCGATCAACTATCGTCTAAAGCTATTAATACTATTACATGGCATGATTTAATGGCTAAACAAAGCTCTGATTGCCCAACCGAAATTATGGAATCGTCCGACCCGGCTTTTATACTTTATACGTCCGGAAGTACTGGTAAACCTAAAGGTGTGATACACGGTCATGGCGGATACATGGTTGGAATTTATATGACAATGAAATCTGTTTTTGATATTAAACCGGACGATATCTATTGGTGCACGGCTGACGGCGGTTGGATCACTGGACACTCATATATCGTCTATTCTCCCCTTATTAATGGAATTACTACGTTCGTGTATGAAGGTACTCCAGACTTTCCTGATATAGAAATTTGGTGGAGGTTGATTGATAAATATAAAATTACAAAGTTTTATACTGCCCCAACCGCTATTCGTGCTTTAATGAAATTTGGTGAAGAACACATAAAGAAATATAATCTTTCGACCCTAAAAATTTTGGGGTCGGTCGGTGAACCAATCAATCCTGAAGCGTGGCTGTGGTACTATAAAAATGTTGGACGTGAACGAATTCCAATCATGGATACATGGTGGCAAACAGAAACCGGTATGCACATGATCACTCCAATTCCATCGGTAAAATTAAAGCCAGGAAGTGCCTTTAAGCCATTCTTTGGAGTTGATGCTGACGTTGTTGACGATAAGGGAAACAAAGTTCCGCCTAATACCCAAGGGTATCTGATTATCAGAAAACCATGGCCTTCGATGTTGTTGGATATTTATAATAATCCAACCCGATATAAAGAAACATATTTTGAAAAAATTCCAAACGTTTACTTTGCCGGTGATTCGGCAAAAATTGACGAAGATGGGTACTATTGGATCGTGGGTCGAAATGATGATGTGATTAAAGTTTCCGGGCATCGTCTGGGCTCAGCGGAACTTGAAAACGCCTTCGTCTCAAATCCAAAAGTGGCTGAAGCAGCCGTCATCGGCAAACCTCACGAGGTCAAAGGTGAATCGATTAAAGCTTTTGTCATTTTAAAACAGGGAATTGTTCCTTCGAATGAGTTAAAAGCAGAACTGGTCCAAACGGTCCGTAAATCAATCGGCCCAATCGCCACTCCTGATGAAATTGATTTTGTCGATAAACTCCCAAAAACCCGCAGCGGAAAAATCATGAGAAGGGTTCTGAAAGCTCAAGAACTCGGCCTGCCTGTTGGAGACGTGTCTACATTGGAAGATTAATTATATATAATATTTTTATGTACGATTATAAAAAAAATCAATTGCTGAAACAAGCCATATCTAATTACAAGAAAGAATATATATTATTAATGAATAATTTACTTTAGGAAAAAATATAAAAGCATTTGCTAATTTATCGAGTCGATTTTCTATGTTTACTTTTAAAAGAAGTATTAAAAGCTGTAAAATTCCGTTCTCCGGTATAATTGTTATTCAATTGCATTATTTCAATTAATATTTCCTCAATTCTTAGTTGCAGATTGATATCTAACCCGCTGTGTCTTAATTTATCGAGTACTTGAAAAGCAGTTGATAATCTATTTTTTGCTCGTTTGGAATCAAAATATCGGGCGGAAATGTATGTTATAAAATCTTTAGATTTATATTCCTTATTTTTTAAAGTCTTAATAAATTCCACAAATTCATCATTATTATTAATAATTCTTTTAATACTTTTTTCCAGCCAGTTTTGTGAAGGTTTATCAAATATATTGACAATAACATTTTTATATATATTTTCATCTGAAACTACTTCTTTCGGTACTTCAATTACTGCATATCCAATTTCATGAGCTTCTTTTTTTCCTTTAAAATCCAACTCGATCAGGCCCGGGCTATCTAATAATCCCCTCTCTTTTTGACTTAAACCTCCATCCTTACCAGTCTCACAAACAACAATTTCACCTCCGATACGACCAACTTTAATTTTTCCTTTTTCAATCAAAGGCCTAAGTTTACTTTTAAATCTCTCGTCCCAAAATTTTCTAATAATTCTATCACCATAAACATAACTCATATAATCGTTTATTTCTTTCATCTTAATTTCAAAAGCATAGATTTTGGTAAATTCTCCTCTTTTTATATGGCTAAAAAGGTCCATTCTAGTCATATTTATTTCTTTCAAAAGCGGATCAATTAAATTTCCTTGATAAAAATCAAGTAGTTGTCCTACTCTATTTCCTCCATATATTTCGTCCAAATTCTGGGCTAAAATATAAGGAAGCCGTAGCTCGTCGTGACCTTTAATTAAATATTCCATCTTCTTTTTAACTAACGCCTTAGCGCCGTCTGGCGTATTTTCTTGTAATAAGTAATCTGATGGGTAAGAGCTTCCATTATTTTTACCCAAAAATTTAAGAAGCTCTCTTCTTTTTTTCGGATCATTAATATTGTTTATAATATCTTTCTTCACGCTCTCTTTTACATATTCTCGCTCTCCGCCTGATCCTTCTAGCCCAAGCAATTCTTCTGTCCCGAGAACAAGGGCCTCGTTCAACGAATTTAGATATATAAGTTTACTGATAGGATCATCGTCAATATTTATATAGTCAACCTTATCTGCATCTTTTACAGTGAACGGCATTGGTTTATCTTCACCAAAATAACCTTTGGCAGTTTGGACGGTATCAATAACAATTTTTTTTATTTTTCTAGGCATTCCAGATACTTCATCAAGAGGATTAACTTTTCCCTGTTTGTTTTCAATTATTACTATATAAAATTCATCACCACCATAACGCCCAACAATAATATCGTTTGTGTCAATGTTAAGTTCTTTTGCAATTTTTTCAATAGCTATATTTAACTGACGTGTAAATATATTTAGATCGTAGTCGCCAGCACCTTGTAGATCAGCCTCGCGGAAATTTTGAAGATCAAGTGGAAGTATCTTAAAATTCTTTCCTTCGTCTATTTTATAATCCTGATTTGTTTCATCAAATCTAAACCCTACTTTTTTTTTAAGTTCGGTAAGCATCGCCTTTCGATTTAAGATTGCATGACCTTCCTCGGTATGAATTTCCCCGTGAGCATCTTTATATGTATGTGTGGTTAATACTCCATCATCAAGGCCTTGAGCATATATTTCCTGCAGGATTCTAGTCTCCACCGTACTATCTCCCGCCCAATATCTAATGCCTTTACCGTAAGTTTTATCAATCAATCTGATTGATTCGTCCGTAAGGTTTCTTGGTGTTTCAACTATAAACGATTTTATTGCATTATCAGTTATCGGTAAATATATTTTTTTATTTTGATCCGTACTTATACTTGGGGTGGTTTCAAGCATATTTATAAAAATAATTTGATAATATATCTATTACAAAATCACATTTTTGTCAGTTTATATTATAAAATTGACAAGACATTGAAATATTAAAAATATTTTTTGTTAAACTTACTCTATGGTTGATTTTGAGAAATTAAAGAAACTTTGTCAACTGGTACGCTTTGATATTTTGACCTCGACAACCGAGGCCAAATCCGGACACCCAACCACTTCTTTCTCAGCCGTCGAACTCATGGT
>Ga0172379_10009022_pt1 | contig 12400 bp, 9 predicted proteins | sample GrowelOW334metaG_FD_119756 | JGI IMG/M metagenome (GOLD analysis project Ga0172379, IMG submission 119756) | Groundwater microbial communities from an aquifer near a municipal landfill in Southern Ontario, Canada - Groundwater well OW334 metaG | ecosystem: Environmental > Aquatic > Deep... | reverse complement strand
GTTTATGCCGTGCCGGCAATTTTATATTATATGTAGGAAGCACACGGAGGGGTATATGCCGGAAAACAACGGAGTCAGGAAGCCAGCCGCGGCGGGCCGGTTTTATCCCGCGGAAAAAGAAATCCTTGCGCGTATGGTTAATGATTTCCTGCGCAACGCCAAGCAATGCGATATCGGGCCGCAAACCATTAAGGCTATCGTAGTTCCCCATGCGGGTTACGTTTTTTCGGGTGCGACGGCGGGCGCCGCTTTCGCCTGCGCGCGCGATTTGAATTTTGAGACCGCCGTAATTCTCGGCGCGGGCCATACCGCCGGAATCAAAACCGCCGCTTTGTATGGAAAAGGCTCTTTTTCGACTCCTCTGGGCAGTCTGGAAATTGACGGTGAACTGTCCGATTATCTGATTGCGAAGCACCCCGCTTTGTTTGACGTCGCGCCTTCCGCGCATTTAAAGGAGCATTCCATCGAGGTTCAGCTGCCGTTTCTCCAGACTATAAAAAGCAAAGCCCGGATATTGCCAGTGCTGCTTAATTTCGCGGACGCGAAAACCGCTTCCGCGATAGGCCGCGCTCTGGCTGACGCGCTTGAAGGAAAAAAAGCGCTCATAATCGCGTCCACGGATTTATCACATTATCCGCCGCAGGCGGCGGCCCGTAAAGGCGATTTGTCAACGCTCAAGGCGCTTGAGATCGCCGCCAGAATCAACGCGCCGGAATATTTCGCCAAAGCGGTTGAAATGCTCATGGCGCGGAAACTGCCGGGTTTTGAAACCGCCTGCTGCGGCGAGGCGGCGGTTATGGCGGCAATCGCAGCGGCCTGTTCTCTGGGCGCGGACGATTTCCGGTTAATTGAATACAGCAATTCGGGGCAGGTGCCCGGCGCGGATTCCGAAAATACCGTGGGTTACGGCGCGGGCGCTTTTGTCCGGCGGGGCGGAAAGGCTGAAGTCATGGATTTGACCCCGGAACATAAAACGGAGCTTTTGAAACTGGCCCGCCTAAGCCTTGAAACCAAATTAGATTCGGGCCGCGCCTATGCGCCGGAGCTGAGCGACAGGCCAATATTCAACGTGCCCGCGGCGGCTTTCGTTACGCTGACCTCGGACGGGGATTTGCGCGGCTGTATCGGCTCCCTGGAGCCCGCTGACACTTTACAGGACGCCGTCTGCCGGCTTGCCGTTTCAGCCGGGTTCGAGGATCCGCGTTTTGAGGCCCTTACCCGCGTGGAGCTCGCCGGAATCAAAATAGAAATTTCGGTGCTTTCCCCCCTGCGGCAAATAACCGGGCCCGATGAAATAGTTCCGGGCCGGCACGGCGTGCTTATCCGCAAGGGTCGTTCCGGCGGCACTTATCTGCCGCAGGTCTGGGAGCATTTTAATGATGACAGAGAAAAATTCATGGCGTCGCTCTGCGCGGAAAAAGCCGGACTGCCCCCCGACGCCTGGAAAAAGCCCGGCGCGGATATTTATGTCTACACCGCGCAGGTTTTTGAGGAATAACCGACCATGTTTTTAAGACCCTATATAAGCGGTTTGGCGAGTTATGTTCCGGGCAGCGGTGTTTTGCACCGGATATTATCGCGTAAAAAAATCGGACTTGCTTCCGCGCGGTATTGCTACGCCGTGTGGCTGCGCCACTTCGTTTGCGCCTATAATTGCGGCGCGCTGGCCCGCGTGCCCGAAACCGTGGCGGAACTGGGGCCGGGCCGTTCGCTGGGAGCGGGGCTGGCGGCGCTGCTGTCCGGCGCGAAAAGGTATTACGGGCTCGATATCGCTAAATACTCGGAACTTTCCGGCAATATTGAGATATTAGACGGGCTCGCCGAGCTTTTCGCGGAACGGAGCGCAATTCCGTCATCGGAATTTCCTCACCTGAAACCCGAAATGAATGATTTTTCCTTTCCGGCTTTTCTAAAGCCTGATATAACGCCCGGCAGAATCGGCGGGATTAAAAGCGATATCCTCCGGGGCGGCGGAGCGAATCTGTCCTATTTCGTTCCCTGGTCCGGCTGCGACTGGCGGGCCGATATGGTTTTTTCCCAGGCCGTTTTGGAGCATGTTGACGATGCCGCGGGCGCCTACCGCGAAATATATAAAAGGCTTAATCCCGGTGGGGTCATGACGCACCAGATTGACTATCGTTCCCACGGTACCGCGCCCGTCTGGGACGGGCACCGCGCCTATACCCTGCCGCAGTGGCGCGTTATCAGGGGCCGCAAGCCGTATTTAATCAACAGGCTTTCCCATTCCTCTCACATTGCGCTTATCAAGGAGGCGGGGTTTCGAATCATTCTTGAAATACCCGTCCGTTCCGCGCCTCAGGCTCAAAACGGTTACGCGCCGGAATTCGGAAATATGTCCGAAGCCGATGTCGGCATATCGGGCGCGTTTATCTGCGCCGTTAAATAATGCGGGTTTGAGGTTGTTTAATCGGGCCGAAGGCCGGACGAAATGAAAACTACCCCCAAGAAGAATTGAACTTCTATCCCCTGCTTAGAAGGCAGATGCTCTATCCATTGAGCTATGGGGGCAGTTGTTATATTATACCGCGTCCGCGCCGCGCCTGTAAAGCCGAATCGCCATGTTCCAATTTACAGCTTTCCGTTTACGTAGTCCAGGGTGAAAGCCAGCACGGGGTCGCCGGCCTGTTCGTATTTGGCGAGGATAGCTTCGGTAACCGGCACGGTTGGCATGATGCCGTGGCGATCGTCACCGTCTTGGGGCCGCGCGTTGTAGAACTGCTTAAATGACGAGGCGTAGGTAATCCCGCTGTTTTTTAAGCGCATTGAAAACAGGTCGCCGAAATGTATCGGCAGTCCGCCTGTTTCATAGCCTATAATTTCTCCGCATCCGTAATCGCGGAACATGGCCGCCAGCATCAATGCGGAAGAAAACGTGTCGTTATCAATTAGCAGGAACACTTTTCCTTTGAAGGCGTTGGGCAGCGGGTCATAACGTCGTTCTGTGCCGGTGCCTGATATAAGGAGTCCGGTTAGAGAAGCGTAGTCTTTCAATGCCTTGTCTTGCCCAACGCGCCTGCGCGATATTTTCTCATATCCCTTGGAGCCCGACATGAATGGTTTATCCGTTATATGCCTCATGATGAAATTGCTCATCAGAGAATTGCCGCCTCTATTGCCCCGAATGTCTATTATCAGCGCCTTGGCGTTGCGCGCTTCGCGAAATATGGCGGAAACTTTGTCCATTTCCTTCTGGTTATAATCGCATTGGGGATAAACGAAATGCGCTATTTCCCCTTTTTTGTAAAGTTGTACGGAAGTTTCCTTTTTTGCGGGCATGATTTTTTTGGATATTTCCGCGAATTCTTTGGAGTTAACCGGCGCCAAAGTGCGTTCCTGGCGGGTTCCCTTTTTGCCGGATATTTCAACTTTCAACGTTTCACCGCCCGATAACAGTTTGGAAAACGGCCACCAGAAATTCTGCTGGGCCGTGAACTTCGCGGTTTTTAAGGTAAGCGTTTCGCCGGAACAGCGGTCCAGAATCGGGCTAATGAATCCAAGGAACGGCACTCCGTTTATTGAAATCAATTCCATGTTTTCCAAAGCGGCGTCCGCTGCGGATTTTATGAAAAACTTCCCATTCCGCCATTCCACGAAAAACGGAGGAAAACTTTTCGTGTCAGGATTTTTCCATTCGCGCGGGCTCCAGTAGATGGAAGTGTGCCCGTCCTGAAAATACGCTACGGCATAGTACAGGATATACGCGAAATCTTCCGTGTTGATGCGTCCTTTTTTTACTTTGCCTACCATTTCGTTGATTACTGCGCTTTTGAGGGCCAAATAATCGTCCGGAGTAATTTTCGCCAGCAGATTGGGATGAACGTCCTGGAGGCTGTCGAATAATTCCGTTATGTCTTCCATGGCTTCCGCCGCGGAAATGGTGCCATCGTCAAGAACAAATTTGTCGTTGTAGAGGCCTTCGGCAATTAGTTTAGTGCCGCTGTATAAATGGTAGGATTTCGGGCCGCTGTAGAGGCTGTTGATACCTTTTATCAATTTATTCGACGTGGTCGCGTATACAACCGATTTTCCGTTGGCATACGGATTATCGCCCACAAAATGCAATCGGAAATCTTTGCCGGGAAAGGTTTGCCCCAAAAATGAAATGCCGGAATCCGTTGTTTTTAATATTAGCGGTTTTGCCGTGTAATTTAAAAGGGCGGAGTCTTCGCCAAATACACTGTACAATACGAAACCGTCCGCGAGTTTATCGTGCAAAACTGTTTGGCTGGCGGTTTTTGCGTCTGTTAAATCGGCGTCCTTGAAAGCCATGTCGCGGATTGCCTTGATATACTCCACCGCTGCGGGTTTGTCCGCGTCGTCGGTTAGTTCATAAACGATATGGACTGTCTTTTTTGCGCCAAATTGTGAGGTTATGGTCACGGGTTCAGCGTGTGCCGCTCCAGCGCATAAGGCGGCCATTACCAATAAAAATCCGATTTTCCTAATCACGTTATGCTTCTCCTTTGTGTTTTTGTTTTGAGCAGACGGTATGCTGTGTTTCAATTGTTGCTTATTTCACCGCGCAATGCAAAGCGGTTTATAATAGCTATAATGTAATAAATTAAGGCGCAAAGGTAAAAGATAATGGCAAAACTGCTTGATTTCTCTTATTCACGGATGAGTCTTTACCAGGAATGTCCGCTTAAATTCAAATTCCGCTATATCCATAAAATACCGGAAAAACCGAAAACCTATTTCGCGTTCGGGCACAGCATACACGCGGCTATGGAGTTTCTTTATAAAGTAGACGCGCCGCCCTTCCCGTCGTTAAATGACGTGCTAATGATTTTCGAGCGGGACTGGCACACCAAATCCCCCGAGGAGAAAGGCTACGTATCATCCGACAAGGAGCATGACGATTTCCTGCACGGCATAAAAATCATAACCTCCTATTACGAAAAACACAAGGGCGCGTTCGCCGTTCCTGTTTCGGTCGAGATGTTCGTCAAGCTGGCTGTTGACGGGCTTAATCTTATTTCGGTTGTGGACCGTATAGACGATCTGGGCGGCGGTAAAATTTCCATCGTTGATTACAAGACCGGCAAAACCGTTGTAAAAAATACGGGCCAGCTTAATATGTACCAGAAGGTTCTGGAGCTTGCTCCGGATATTAAAGACCTGCTGGCCCGGAAAACCGGCTATAAGGGCGACATCAAAGTCGCGCGCATGAGTTTTTACCAGCTGGAAAATCTTAAGGAAAATGTTTTCGAGCCCGCCAGTCCGGACGAAATAGAATCTTTCTGGCGCAACGTTTTGAACGTGGCTGATTGCATAAGGGCCGAGAAGTTCGACCCCGCTCCCGACGAGAAAAGCTGCCGTTTTTGCGATTATAAAAATCTCTGCCCCGTATTTTCAGGCGCGGGCGTGGAAGCGGTGCGGCCCGTCCAGACTGCGGCTCCGGCTCCGGTCAAAGTCGCGTTCGCCGCGCCGGAAAGCGACGCGCTTACGGAAAAAGTTGACCGTTATGGCCAGCTGCTGGCCCAACAGTCCGCTTTGGCGGCGGATATCGAAAATCTTAAAAAGGAAATTCTCGTTCTGATGAACGACAAAGGGTATTTCCAGCATTACGGCAAGAAATACAAAATCCGGCTTAAAAACACCGAGGCCTGGACATTTGCGGACCGCAAAAAGGTGATAGAATACCTGCAGGAAACGGGCCATTTGAGAAAGGCGCTCGTGCCCACCCAAACCACGGTGGAAAAACTTTTGACGGACGACTCCATCCCGGACAAAGACCGCGAAGGCCTTAAAAAGCTCGGCAAGATCTGCCCCGCAACGCATATTGACTGCTCGGGCATAGAGGACTGATGAAAGACTGTTTTCTCGTTTTAGACTGCGGAAGCTCCGGCGTGCGCGCCGCGGCGTTTTCCGAAAACGGGAAAAGCGTCGCGTCCGTTCACCGGAAAATGCGGGCCGATTTCCATGCCGGGGGCCGCGCGGAATACGACGGAACGGTTCTTTTAAACGCCCAGCTTTCCGTTTATAAAGAACTGCTGGCGCGGGTTAAGGAAAAAGGGTTCAGGCCGGTTTCCCTCGGCGTCGCCGCGCAGCGGTCCACGGTGGCGTTCTGGGACAGAAATACCGGCGAAATCCTCGCCCCGGTGCTGAGCTGGCAGGACGGGCGCGCCGAAGAACAGCTTAAAAAACTGCGGCTTTCGCACGAAAAAGTCCACGCCGTTACCGGACTTTACAAAACGCATTTTTATTCCGCCGCCAAAATTCTGTGGGCTTTGGAAAATATTCCCGCGGTTGCCGGAGCTTTGAAAAAAGGCTGTCTGGCCGCCGGGCCCTTAACCTCGTGGCTGATTTGGAACCTCACCAAAGAAAAAACATTTTATGTGGATCCCACGCAGGCCCAGCGGACCATGCTTTTTGATATCCGCAAGCTTCAGTGGGACGACGGCATTTCGGTGGCGTTCGGCATTCCCCGGCATATTTTGCCGGAGCTGTGCCCGTCCGTGTCGGACTATGGCACCTGCGCGCTGGCAGGCGTGCCGGTCAGGGCGGCAATCGGCGACCAGCAGGCCGCCGCTTTCGGGCTGAATGTTTTTGAAAAGGGCCGGGCCGCTTTTAATTTCGGGACCGGCGCGTTTTTCCTGGCTCACACGGGCAGCGAGCCGGTTGCCATAAAAGGGCTGCTCACCTCCGTTGCCTGCCATGACCAAAACGGGGTTTCATATTTGAGCGAAGCGTCGGTGAATTCCGCCGGTTCCGCGCTGGACTGGCTGCAGTCGGCCGGTTTGGAGTTTGCTACTTCCGCCTGCGATGAGTTGTGCGCGCAATCCAAAGCGCCTGTGCTGTTTCTGCCCGCTTTGGGCGGGCTGGGTTCGCCGTACTGGGATTATTCCGTGTCGCCGGTGATAACCGGCCTGACGCCCAAAACCGTCAAGGCTGATTTTGTGCGCGGCGCTGTCGAGGGGATAGCGCATCTTGTGGCCGACAACGTGAACCTGATGCGGCGTAACGGCGTGGAAATTTCGTCCTCGCGCGCGTCCGGCGGACTGGCGGCCAGTTCATACCTTTTGCAGTATCAAAGCGATATTCTGAACCTTAAAATTGAGCGCGCGCCCGTGTCTGAAGTTACCGCTTTTGGTTGCGCCTGTCTGCTTGCGCGCGACTCCGGCGTTAAAACGGATTCGTGGTTTAGCGGGTGCGACGGCAGTTTCTCCCCCTCTGTTTCCTCGGGCGAGCGGAAAAAACGTCTTGCCCGCTGGCGCGTTTTTTCAGACGGCGCAATGGCACTTGGCCGCAAACTTTCACAACTGTCCTGATAGTTTTGGCGCAAACGAATAGGGGTTTCAGCGTTGCTGAAACCCCTATTCGTTTTAAATTGTGCCAAATGGAGGCGGAACGTCTATTCGTCCACCGGTTCAGGGATGGCGGTGTTTTTCTGCCACACGTTCCACGCTTTTTTGAAATTGCCCTGCGCGTCCTTGAGCCCGAAGTATTTTTCAGCTTCCCCGAAAAACTCGGTTCCGTGGGTGGGATCGTCGTAATAGGAGAAAAACAGAAGCGCGAAAACGCCGTTATCAAGGAACTCCCGCTCGCGCCTGAAAATCTCCGAGATTATCTCCGCCTGCACGTCCTGCCAGCCGAGCGGATCGCCGTTTGCGTAGCTGGAAAGCGCGAGATAGGCGAACAGGATAGGTTTGTGAAAAGTTTTTTTCAGGTATTCGGTGAAGGCCAGCGCGGTGTCCGCCACGTCGCGGTAGGAGGCGCTTTTCGTGTCGGCGGTGGCGTCTGAGGCGCTGCGCATTTCCGGGAACGCTATGAAATCGCATTTTTTGGCGGCCCGCGCCATGCACTTTTCCAGATTGTAGTTATGCCAGTCGCCGGGGCAAAGGCCGACTTTTGCGCGCGGCGCGCCCTTATGTATCATGTCAATGGCTTTGCCCGCGATGTCGTTCCACTCGTCCCATTCGGTAACGGAAGTGCCGCCGGCGGGAATTATATTGAATTCTGGTTCCAGCACCACAAGCACTTCGGCGTTTACGTTTAACAGGGGTATGAGGTTTACTTCAATATCTTTATACCACGCTTTAATGGCGGCGCGGTTATCGGCTTCCAGGTTTTCCCTGCCGCCGCGGTCGCCGAAAGTGTAATAGGCTAGCACGGGGGTATACCCGTCGGCTATCACCTGCTGGATCATTTTTTTCGTTATCCACTTGGGCCAGCCGGGGGTGAGCCAGAGCGCGTAATACTTGAAATCCAGCCCGTCCTTTTCCGCCTGCCGGTAGGAAATCAGTTCTTTGCCGTTGACGGTCTGGTCGAAGCGGTCGCCTATGCCGAACTCCAGCCGCCGCTGTTCCGCCGGGCAGGCTTCGGCGGCTGAAAGGGTAAGAAGGCAGCAAAAAAGAAACTTTTTCATCATTTGGCGGTTCCCGCGGCGGTCAGGTCAACCACAAATCCTCGGTTCTCATCGGTTTCCAAAGTCTTGATGTTTAAAATCGCGGTGTTGTTTCCTGACATGCTGATTTCCGGCGCCGCCACGGACATGCCGTCCGGAGTGGCCTTAACCCCGGTAATGCCCGGCGGCAGCTGGATTTTCACTTTAATTCCGTCTATGGTTTCCGTGGAATTGTTTGTGACGCGCAGGCCCATGCGCCTTTGCGCTATGGGCGTGGTGTCTATATCAACCAGCATTCTTTTTTTCCACCAGTCGGCGGCCTGCCCGAAATTGGCGAGCCACACGTTCTTGGTGTTGACGTAATCAATAAACCGGGAAATCACGTCGAGGTATTTCGGGTCCGCCATCAGCTGGGTGTGGAACGAGAAATAATAGAGGCCGCCGATTTTATAAACCGCGTCGAAATCCCGTTTCATCACTTCCAGCATTTTTTCCTTATCGGTGATGCCGTCGCGCAGCAGGATGTCGTAATCGTCGTTGCCGGTTTTGGGGAATTTTATGAAAAGCCGGAGGTTTTTCCTGATGCTGAAAAGCTGGTGTTTTCTGGTGAGATGCACTATGGGCGAGGCCTGCAGGATATCGTCGCCGGGCATATACTCGTAATCGGCGTCCATAAGGGCGTCCATGGTGTTTTCGTCGTACTGGGCTTCCGGCGGGCGGAATCCCGTTATGACGCGCCCGCTCAGTTTTTTAATAAGGCTGCGGCCCGCCAGCAGCCGTTCTTTCTGCTGGTCCAGGCTCTGGCCTTTGTAAAGTTCAACACCGTGCAGGCCCAGCTCGAATTCCGGGCGAGAATAAAGCTGTTTGAAAACGTCGCGGTACCGCTCGACCAGCTCCGGCACGCAGAAGAAGGTGATGGGCACGCGCTTTTCGGCGAACAGGTTGGCTACGGCGGACGCGTTGTCGAATTTATCCTCCGTATCCTCAGCCAATACCACCGCCGCCTGCTTGCCGCCGGGCCACAGTTCCTTGCTGAAAATGGGCATGAAGGCTGCGTAATCCATTATGTTGTTAATAAGTCTGCCGCGCACTTCCAGACTGGCGGAATCGCCCAGCGTGTTGCCGATGGAAAAGCCCAGCCATACGAACCTGCCGCCCATGTAGCCGCCGCTTACCAGCGCGGTTTTTTCCGCAGAAGTCTGATACAGCTTGAAACCGCCGTTTTCCCAATAAGCCGCTATGCTGGTGCGGGGTTCGATGATGGTGGCGGCTATCGGCTGGTCATAGGTGTTCACGCCGAGCCGGAAACCGGGCGGAATGCCCGCGGAAAGCGGGTCCAGTCCGTCTAAAATCATGTAAACGGGGCGTCCGTCGGTCACCGCGCCGAGGTCGGCGGGCTCAATGCGTTCGCCGCCGAGAATTTCGGAAGCCAGCGAAACCTGCCGCCATTCCCCCTTTTCGTCGCGTGCGCCGGCGAAACCGGTCACGACAAGGCCGTTGCCCTGCTTGGAGACGAAATTTTTCACCGCCCGCATTTCGCCGTCCGACATGCAGACCGCCAGCGGCATGACCAGAATGCTGTAGCCGCTCATGTCGCCCGTAAGGTCGGCGCCGCGGATTACCCTGCTTTTTATGTGTAGCTTGTCCAGAATTCCGGACCACGTGTCCACCAGTGCGGCGTAATTTCTTTCGTTGCCGAAATATTTGGAGGTCGCTTCGGAATAGAAAATCGCCACGTTCGCGTTGCTTTCCGCCCCTTTTTTGCCGAAGGAAAGCAGGCCGGACAGGCTTGCCGGAGCGCCGCTTCCGTACATCATGAAATTAAACGAGCGGAACGCGAAGAACGCCGATATCGCCAGCACCAGCGAAAAAACCACCATAGAAAAAGGAGAGTGGCGTGTGCTCATTTCCATGTCTTCCCCTTAGCCGCCCCGCTGGAACCGGAGTCGGAGGATTCAAACGGATTGTAGGGCTTGAGGATGCGGATTTCCTTGGGAGTCTTGTCATGCTGGTCGTCCCGCGGAGCCTGCTGTTTAAGCGCGTCGGCGCGGCTCGCGGCTTTTTTCTGGCGCATGCGCATGCTGATGAAATAAGCGGAAAAAGCGAAAATAATGGTGACAATCGTGGCTATCAGCACGATTGTTGACAGAATGGCTATCCAATTAATGTTATACATGTCTACCCCGATCTCCTGGCGCCCTTGCGTTCAAGCTGGCCCCAAATCATTTTAACATGAAAAAGCTCTTCAAGCGTGGCGAAAAATTTGCACACGTCTATAAGCACCACGAAATAGAAACGGTAAAGTATCGCGTACGGCACGAACACGAGGCTTTCCCCCTCCAGCGTGACGCACAGAAGGGCGGCCATCATATCCAGCAGGGTGAGCTGCAGCCACCAGAAAATGACCATGCGCACCATCTCGGTCGTGCAAGCGACGTAAACGAAGAAAAACTGCGTGAAAATATTGATCGCGGGCCAGAAAAGCGCTTCGAAAAGCATATACCAAAGCACCAGCGAGGTGCGGTCCCATACGCTGTTTTTAAAAAGCATCGCGCTGTGTTTTTTAAGCGACTGCAGAATGCCTCTGGTCCACCTGTAGCGCTGGGTGAGCAGGGGGATGACTTTTTCCGGGGCTTCGGTCCAGCTTATCGCGTCCGGCTCGTATTCCACTTTCCAGCCCGCGCGGAGCAGTTTGATGGTCAGGTCGCAGTCTTCGGCGAAGGTGTCGTGGTCGTAACCGCCCACGCCCACTATTGCCGTGCGGCGGAATACGCCCAGCGGGCCGGGAATGATGTTGACGGTCTGGAAAAAGCTTTGCGCCCGCTTGACCATGTTAAGGCCCTCTATGTATTCCAGAGCCTGCAGCTTGGTGAGCGTTTTATGCCGGTTCGCCACTTTCACGTTCCCCGCCACCGCGCCGATTTTCGGATTGTCGAAACGCGGGATGATCTCTTTTAAAACGTTCGGGTCGAGCAGGGAATCGCCGTCCATGCACAGGATGAACTGCCCGTGGCTGGCGGCTATGCCGTTGTTAAGCGCCGTCGCCTTGCCCTGGTTGGGCTGGGTGATGATCGTCAGTTTCCCGTTGCCGTGGAAGCCGGAGTATCTGGAGGCCTGCGCTATGGTATTGTCCGAAGAGCCGTCGTCAATCACAATGACTTCTATATTGGGATAGTTCTGGCCCAGCGCGGATTTTATGGCGTTTTCTATCCCCACGCCTTCATTAAACGCGGGCAGCAGAATGGAAACCAGCGGGAATTCCGTCAGCTCGCGCTTGGGGTGCGGCAGCAGGAAATTAAGCGAGGAGAAATAAATCAGCAGGAAATAACGGAGGATGAGCACTATCATAAACGACAGCAGCACAATAAACGAGGTGCGGACAAATCCCGCCTGAAAGGAAAAGTCCATGAAATATACGTTGAAATAGGCAAGAAACGAAAATGCCATTAACAACGCGCCTATGGTGATAGCCCAGATTCTGTTCATTTGCCGCCCTTAAAAATTATAGCCCACTTCAAACGAGATGGTTTTGAAAACCGAATTCGTGCCGTCCACCATGGAACCGCCGCCCCGTCCGAAGCCGAAATTCATGCCCGCGAAAAAGTTATCCTGCGGGCGGTAAAGCACTTCGCCTTCCATGGAGGCTTCCGTCTGGGAAGCGTCCATGATCCTGCAGATTTCCATGCCCAGCCGGTAAGACACGCTTTCGATTTTATGTTCCAGCGAAGCCACGAACGAAATGCCCGAATAGGACGCTGGCGCCCAGTAATATTCCGACGAAGTGGAGTACGACAGCAGTTTGTACGCTCCCCCCACCTTGACCAGCGGCACGCCGTAAAGGTCATGGGTGAAGCGCATGTTAAGGCGCGTGCGGGAATTGCCGTCCGAAAAAGTGCCTTCGGAAACGAAACCGCTTATCTGGTTGTTTTTAGACATTTTGTGCACCAGTTCCGCGTTGAAGGTGTCCATGCTGATATTTTTGCGGGCGAGAATGGCGCTTAGGTTGTTGGTGTCGAAAACCGCGTCCTGGCT
>Ga0172379_10009021_pt1 | contig 12400 bp, 12 predicted proteins | sample GrowelOW334metaG_FD_119756 | JGI IMG/M metagenome (GOLD analysis project Ga0172379, IMG submission 119756) | Groundwater microbial communities from an aquifer near a municipal landfill in Southern Ontario, Canada - Groundwater well OW334 metaG | ecosystem: Environmental > Aquatic > Deep... | reverse complement strand
CTCCGTTAGGGCCAAATGTTTGCATAACCATTTGAGTGTCGCCAGTAGAAAGCAGGCCAGACATATCGATAGAGAACTTGTCGCTGCCTCTGAAATAGGTTTCGTTAGCCAGCTTGCGGCCATTCAAAGTGATGCGCAGACCAGAAACCTTAGCGGTACCATTGATACCGTTAGTGACGGTGAGGGTCAGTGGAAGAACTTCTTGACCTTGCTTAATGTTGACGTAGCAAGCATTTTCTTTCCAGCCTGTACCACTGTGTACTACTTGGTTTGGCCCTTGCAGTGCCACTAGGTCAGTGCTGCTAGTACTAGCGGCGGTGCCCTTAGCGGTTGTTGCAGTGGTGGTTGTGGTGGAGGTGGTTGTTGTGCCTGCTGCAGTGGATTTGGAAGTCACCGCAGAAGTAGAACCATAAGTTGTGGTCTTACTGGTTTGGGGATAATTGACAGTTTCAGCCAGGGCGATTGACCCACTGCCGCAAAGGCCTAAGGCTAAGCCCAATGCCAGGGTAGTTTTGGCCGATTTGACTTTAGACATCACAATTTCCGCTCCAATTACTGACACATCTCTGCCATTATAGGCTCTTGACGGCGAATACAATAGAACAAGCAGTCTCTAGGGAAAGCAATTTTATACTATATAAGGCAGTATGAAAATAGAAAAGACCAAGCATCAGGTTTGCGGGCTGTTTATAGCCATCAAGTGCTTGGGGCGAAATTGTTACTCAAGCAGGCAACAATAAAGGATTTTTTTGCCAGCGCTTTACTTGATGTAGATGATGCGTGCTCGCTTGTGGGCCTTGACGATCTCCGCACCTTCGTAAGCGATGACCACAGAGCCGCTGTTGGCCTTGATCTTGGTGCCGGGCCAGGCGATCAGCATCGAGCCGGAGCAGGCGGTGGCCTCCCCACTCTCGATTGTGAACATGCCAATCGGTCCCTTGAACTGCGGGAAGCCTTTGGCGCCCTTGATGTGGTGATGGAAAACACCAGCAGCAGGCAAGATGCTCGGATAGCTCTTCGGCGCAGCTTTCGCTACCACCGCTTCAGTATTGCCGCCTTCTTGGCCCTTGTAATTGTCTGTGTTGCTCATTTTAACTTTCGTTCGTGTTGCAGGGCGTAGCAAAGAAAAAAGGGGAGGGATTAGAGGAAGCAAAAGCTCCCAATTCCCTCCCCCCGCCTACTTAGGCGTGCTCCAACTCCTCATCGGTCCAAAGCGACTGCCGCACCACTGCACCCTTCTTGTTCTTGAGGGCGATGTGATAGCACGGTCCGCCACTCCACGGTTCGGCCTGAACGAACTCCTCGAACACCGACCCATTGGGCATCGTGTAACGATGCAGGTCGGCGACGTGGTCCTTCCAAACTCCGGGGAGATGACCAATCACTTCTTTGACGACGAGGGCCACAGGGCCGGTACGATCGAACTGCTCGATCTTTCCATTGGAAAGAATGCGAACCCCGACCTCACGGACAACCTCTGACTGCGAAACTGCTTCTTGGGCCCACTTGTTGAGGCCGATGTACTGATCCATGCGCATGGTAATGCTCCTTTTGATGTCTGTTGTTGGGCAATGTTTTCTTGTCTCGCTCCCGTGCCCGTTAGTGGGAGACACAAGCGAAAGCCTGTGCTGAGACAAGTTGGTGGCGGAAGAAATGACTGAAACCAAGGAATGAAAACCTAGAGATGCCGAGTCCCGGGGTTGCACGACGCGGATTCAGATCGAGTTAATGCGCACCAAAAAACATTCAGAAACAGACAAAGCGTCGATCGAATTGAACTCAGCGCTAGAAAGGGCCGGTGCAGTCGATGAAGCTAGACTTCAAAAGTTCATTGCTGATTGAGCAGTACTGGATGGATTTTTCGAAAGGCTTTATGGGTGAAGAAGAAGTTGGAGGATAATGACAACCTACGGTTTGTCTTAGCCAAGAGGCAATTGATTGTTTGTTAATGTGCCAAAGAAAAAGCCGACGGTTGCTTTACCGCCGGCTTCTTAATTCGAGTTTTTTGCCAATCTAGTGAGAGGTTTTCTCCTTAGCTTTTAACAGCCATTTTTTGCAAAAAAGTGGAGATCTCCTCGGTGTGCGGCAAAGCGGGAATTGCGCCAGCTTTGGTACAGGTGATAGCTCCGATGGCGTTAGCTGAGCGAACTATTTCGGAAAGCTTGGCATGATCGAGTGCAAGTAGTGCTTCTCTGCGATCTGGAGCGCTCTTAATGTAAGGCAGTAGACCAGCGATAACGCCAGAGTTGAATCCGTCGCCAGCGCCGGTGGCTTCAACTAATTCTACTTGGAAGCCTGGAACCTGCTTGCCGCCTTCTTTAGTGACGAAATAGCAGCCGCGAGAATCGAGAGTAATAATCAACATAGGAAGATTATGCTCGGCACGCAAAGCGTCAGCGGTAGCGAAGTCGCGCGAACCAGTGAGGAACTCCAGTTCGTCCTCGTTGATTTTGACAACGTCAGCCCAGTTAAGAGTGTTGAGAATCGTCTGTTTGCAGGTCTCTTTGGAAGGCCACAAGCTGATGCGCACGTTGGGGTCGTATGAAACCAACATCTTGCTGGCGCGGGCAAGTTCTACAGCGCGCTTAGTTGCTTCTTGCGCTGGACTCTCAATGAGAGAAATAGAGCCGAAGTGCAAGACGCTGGCTTGCGAGAACAAATGTTGTTTCAAATCGTTCGGTTGTAATTTGGTGTCAGCGCAAGCTATGCGGGAGAATTCGGCTAGTTTTCTATCGCCGGTGGCAGTGGTGACCACATAGGCCATCCGCGTCTGCGCAGCCGGGTCAAGGATGGCAGCGTCAACGTTTATGCCTTCGTCTTCAAGTATGGAACGCAACCAACGACCGAAGGCATCATCAGACGTGCGTCCGATAAACGCTGTAGCCACGCCCTGTCTGGCAAGCCCGACAGCCGTATTGGCAGGGGCGCCGCCGGCCGCCTTAGTGAAGTGCTGAGCTTTGTCTAGCTCGGCCCCTACTGTGGTGCAGACCCAATCGACAAGAATTTCACCAAGACAAAGAACGTCAGCCATATTGAAAAGCGCTCCAGGAAATTGCAGTTTTGGGATTATACGGTCTTAAAGGCTGATGGGATCTGGGATTTGATCCTAAGATTAAAGGATGTTAAATTTACCGGGTCTAATTATGGGATGGCGTTAATATCTTGGCATTCCAAAAACATCCCCCACATTGGTCCAAAGATTCAGAAAATAGGCTGTGAATGCAGTGAACGGCAATAACAACAACATTAACAACAACACAAATCAAACGAAAGCGGCAGCCAGCTCCGCTTCATATAACCAATCTTATAACGGCGGAGCAAAACAAGAAAGCACTACCGTAAATCATTCTTTGGCAAAAACTATTGGTCGCATCACCGAGGAGAATCCCAAGAGGATCAAAGCTCCCAGCGGCACAATAGATTTGTCTCGCAAGACAACCAAAGATATTCCTTCAATGAATGCAGCTACTGTAAATAGTGCTTCAGATCTTGCTGCCCGAATTGCCGCCATTGAGAAAACGGAAGCTGAGAATCAAACAAATCTGACCTGCGGCGCTTGCGGTGCAAAAGCTATCGAACGGCGTTTGACCTGTGCTAGTTGTGGTCAGTATTTTGAGACCGGCGTTGAGAAAAGCGTTTGGGATAATCCGCTGGCCAAGATTGGTGCAATCACATCTGGTGGACTTTCTTCTCGGCTTGATTCGACAAATGTGCACGATCAAGAGAAGCAGGCTTTGCGTGTTTATATGACTAAGCGCTTAGTTGCTAAATTAATCGACGTTGTAATAGTTTCTTCAATGCTTGGTTTGGAATTAGTCAGCTTCTTCGCCCTGGCCAAGGCCTTCTTGCCGATACCCGGTGCGGCATATCTGATGCTGCAATTCTTCCATATCGGTATGCCTATTTTGGCAGTATTGACTGTGCTTGGCTATCAGGCTGCTTTCGAATCGTCGCCTGTACAGGCCACTTTGGGCAAATTCTGGCTCAATTTGTACGTCACCAATAGCGACGGCGAGAACGTTCGCGCTGAGCAGGTGGTGTTTAAAACCGTACTTTCTCTTTTGCCAATAATGGCTCTTTTGGCGGTTTATAGCTATTTTTATAGCTCCAAGCTGAGATTCGGTTTGCATCTAGACGCTGCCACTGCTTCGGTGTTGGCGATGACTTCTCTGGGATGCTTGGCCACTTTCGCCGCTTTGCACATCATGATGGGCCCTGCCAAGAAAAGACAAACAGTGCCAGATATGGTCACTGGTTGTGTGGTGCAGGAGCGGGAGTAGTTGGTCTTTACAGCGTTTGCTGTACGGCAAATTCACCGGCGCAATATTGACATACGAAGATGTGGTAGATGCCTTCGTATTTCAAGATGGGGAAATCCATCGACTCGACTTGCATCAGGAACAGCATTGTTTTCTGGCATTCAGCGCATTTTGGATAATGGGCGTCCTGTGTCCATGTAGGAAATCCACCAATTTGCGAAAGGTTATAACTGCGACCACTGTCTACAGCAGTGTATGGATTTCGTGTATTTGAGTCGGCGGTAATATGCAGAATTCCGCCTTCGGTTTTTAATGGAATTGGCGGCTCTGTAATTATGCGATTGGCATCGTTGCGCGAGCTGAAAACTGCTGCACCGTTGTCTGTGAGCTGCATTGGCACAGCGCCAAAGTTCGTGCAGTGCTGGCAAAATGGAATGCTTATGCTTTCAGTTTCTAGTACGATCCCAAATAACGTGTTCAGATAATTGCTTATGAGATTGCTCACGGTGAAAGTCGGACGTTGGCACCAGAGGCAGGTTTTAGTATTTGAGGTTTGTTTCTTGTCGATTGGATTTGCTGATGACGTAAGGTTGGATTTTGCAGCGATGCCGAAGCAAATTTGAGAGAAGAGCCAGCGCTTTTCGTTCTCTGAATTGAGTTCCCAACCGGCTTGGTGTGAGAGTAACTCTATCAATGATTGATCTAAATCGACTGGTGGATTGATTTTCCACTCTGCAAACTTGGCTGTAATATGCGGCTTGTCGATCCAGGCTAGGCCGCTTAAGGCAAGCTTCGGATTGGCTCCTAGTCGCTCCAACAGTTCTTTTTCGGTTTGCTCGTCGGCACCACGATATAGATAATCTAGTGGTGTCCACCCGGCATCTAGCTGCGCTTTCAACAGGCTATCTAGCGGAAATTCTGTGCAAGAAAGCAAATCAGCCATAACGTCTTCGACAATGGCAAGTTGAGCTTCATCACCGCATTTGTTGCGGGCCAGCAATTCTTTTTGAAGAGCTGCAAACTGTTCTACGTCAAGCGAGCGCAAAATTGCATTGCGCTTATCTGCTACTTCCGCCGGCGGGCGATAAGTCTTGTAGATTTCCATCAACTCAGTTATTGCGGCTAGTTGTGATGCCAACGGGGTCTCCAGTAATTAGCCAGCTATAGGGCAGAAAATCAAATTGTCTTTGTAGCCGCACAGAAATCGCGCCAGTATTTCCTCACCGATTCTTATCCTAGCGTCGCTAAGGAGATACGAAGGCAAATCAAAGTCGGCAACCTTGATTCTATATCCTCCGGGAATGGCTTCCACAATGCGAACGGTAATTTCTTGATTCTCGCGCAGGCGTCTGAGGTCGGGATTTCCACGTCCACCACCAGCGCCGGACCCACCCACGCCAGAGCCACCCGCTGCCGTTTTGAGCTGCTGATACTGCAAAAGCGAAGTTACTACTTTACGCTCTCGTTGTTGCACGTAGGTCCACTCCATTCGATTTCGCAGGGTCTAGATTCTTTATGCCCAGCTTCACGAAATTGGCGGCTCAGTTGCGAATTTGTGGCTGGCAATGAGCGCCAACTCACGGATACGTCCTATTGGCGCCGCGCTTGAGCACTTGCTCTTTCTCATCTACTTCTTGCGGTAGAGCGTTGGCCTTGGCGTCCAACGAAGTACCTGTTGGATGTGCCTTGATTGGCGGTCGCGCTTTGACTAGCCCCTGTGGTTGCACGATTGTTTTCGGCTGAATTAAGGGCCCCTGCTGATGAGGTGTGGGTTTTGATGGAACGATAATGTACTTTGAAATGGCTGCCTTGGCCTTGTTTTCTGAAGTACTTACCGAACCTTTGATGGCACTCTCTGCTATTTTGGGCTTGGGAATGGTGGCGGCTAGGCTATGCACTAAACCCTTGCTGGTGGCCCCACTAAAGGGAATCACAGTAACGATATCTGATTTAGCCCCTTGTTTAATGAGCTCGTTGTCGAGTTCTTTGAGTATTTTATCGGGAGTTCCCACTTCTAGAAAAACGATGGAAAGCAGCTCTGGTTTAGTAAGATTGTTTACCTGCGCGATAATAGCTTTCTTTAGTGACTCGCTGTCATTGAAGCGACCGTCAGAAATCACCGTAAGCATGGCCGGTTTGTTGTAGTTAAGCTGATTGCGCACCAGAGCAAAAGCCTCTGTTAGGGCAGGTGCCATGAAGGTTTCGCCAGAGGGTTCGGTGTCTTGAAAAATTTGCGGCAGCTGGGATGTTGAACAATTGCGATGGCTGCGATAATTTGAGTCGAAAGTAATGATGCTGACGTTGCTTTGTTGGCCTAGACGACCGGCATTGTCGGCCACAAAAAGGTCTTTCATGTGATCTTTGCACCACTGCCAGCGGCTGATGTTGCCTGGACAATCTGCTGTTTGCATTGATGCGGAGCTATCTATGAGCATGACAATGGCGTATTCAGAGAGAATTTGAGCATCACTCTTGTTTTCGTCTACCTTCCCGGTCAGTGCGATGGGCAGCTTCTGCTTTGTTTCTAGCAGGCAGCCATAGCGCTTTCCGCCGCGCTCGATGGTCAAGAGAGCCTGAGGAAGTTGTACTTTGGTAGCTAATACTTTGTCGCCAGCACTAAGGCCACCGCGCCAGGCCGCAGAGTAGGGCTTAACGTATTCAATTTCTACCATTTTGATGCTGCCGGCACCGCTTTTGCTGGCAGGGGAAGCCACTTCTGAGTAACCAAATATGTTGACTGGTACTCCTAGCCCTTCGTCATGGCCAATCGAACCTTTTAGCAAGCGGCGCTCAGGCAGCGTGTCGAGAGTTGGTACAAGTCTGAGAAGTTCAATCTGTTTTGGCGCGCTGCTTTTGCTTTCTATATTTTTAGCTGCAAGCGGAAGACCAGCTCCAGGGGCAAGACCAAGCGCATATCCAAGTGCAAACTGTACTGCTAAAAGCAGTGTTGTGGAGCAACTAATTGGTTGGCATCTTGGGATTATCATCGATTTTTAGAAACGTGCATTCGCTGCCTGTACTCTACAACGCTGACTATATTCTTTCATCTTTTATTTGCTGTAGCTCTGCCGGAAGTAAAGCCTTAATGGCAACAATCCACGATGGTAAAATTTCGGGATTAACACTTATGCTGCAGAACTAAGGAGTTCGTCATGGGTCTAGCAGGTCTTTCCAAGTCGCGTCTTAAACGCATGAGTAAGGTGCTCTCTGGTTATGTTGAGCGCCAAGATTTGCCGGGCATGGCTTACATCGTGGCCCACAATGATGACGTGTATGTGAAGACCGTAGGCAATATGCTGGTCGGAGAGTCTGCACCTTTAAAACGTGATGCTATTTTTCGCATCGCTTCGTTAGCCAAGCCTATCACTGCTGTTGCTGCCATGATTTTGATGGAGGAATGCAAGATTCGTCTCGATGACTCTGTCGAGAACTGGCTGCCTGAGCTGTCGAATCGGCGTGTGCTTAAATCATTGTCTTCACAGCTCGATGATACTGTGCCTGCGCAAAGGGCAATTACTTTGCGCGATTTGCTCACTTTCCGCATGGGCTTTGGCAGTGTCATGGCTCCACCTGATACATATCCAATTCAAACTATGATTCGCGAATTGAAAATCGGTGGTGATGGTCCACCTAACCCATCTCTTGCCCCAAGTACTGAAGAATGGCTGCGTGGGCTCAGTTCATTGCCACTCATGGCTCAGCCGGGCGAGTCGTGGATGTATCATGTTAGTTCTGACGTACTTGGCGTTTTGATTGCGCGTGTGGCAGGTCAGAGTCTAGGTGCCTTTCTTCGCGAGCGCATCTGTGAGCCGTTGCAGATGAATGATACGGCATTCAGTGTGCCGCCTGCGAAGATTGACCGTCTGCCGGGGTCTTACTTCTATAGTGAGAAAACTGGCAAGCTCGAGTCATACGATGGCACCGATAGCTATTGGCAGACTGAGCCAGCTTTCGAATCTGGAGGTGGAGGGTTGGTTGGCACTATCGATGACTATTTCGCCTTCAGTCGCATGATGCTAAACAAGGGCACTCTCGGTAAGAAGAGAATACTTTCGCGAGCATCTGTAGAGTTGATGACTACGGATCATCTATCTGACGATCAGCGTGCTGCCGCAGCAGGCTTTCTTGGAGACTACAGAAGCTGGGGCTTCGGTATGTCAGTTGATATTGTGCGGGACGAAATCTTCCACACTCCAGGCCGGTTTGGTTGGGACGGCGGATTTGGAACATCGGCTTACACTGACCCAGCGGAGAACATGATCGGTATACTTTTCACCCAGCGCATGATGGATTCTCCGCAGCCGCCACGAGTCTTCACTGATTTCTGGACCCTAGCCTATGGGGCTATGGAGTAGGGTGTCAAAAATCATTAAAGGCAGCTTGCACCAACGATTCTAGTTTAGCTACTTCCGAATCAGTAAGCTCTTTAAACTCGTCAACTCGTCTTCCCTTGGGCAGTTTCCAATTGTTCTGTTGCATAAACATGATGAAGCTTTCTGCAGCGCGGTTTGGTATTTCTACAGCGATGGTAATGTCGTTAAGGGCTCTGTCGTGTCGTTTTAGGTAGTCTAATTCACGTGGTACGTCGACATTGATTGTTTCTTCCACGCAGCCATAGAGAAATTCTGCTGCTTCTGTTGCGTCAAAGTAACGATAGAGATCAGCAGTGTTGTTTGTAACGACAACGTTTCCCCGATTTGTTGCTTGCCACTCAATGAATGGCATAAGTGGCTGCGAATGATTTTTCAGGACCGATTTGTACGACTCGATTTGCTTGAGCATGACTGTGGATACCGGGAATACTAAGCCCTTTGGGCTGAATTCGCGTTCGGCCAATACCTGATGGATCAACCATCTATGCAGTCTTCCATTGCCATCTTCGTAAGGATGAATAAAAACAAAACCAAATGCGGTGGCAGCAGCTTGCACAATGGCGTCGATGCCTGATTCGCTCATGATAGCGTTGGCTTTTATTAGTCCCTGGAGTAATTGAGACAAGTCTTCTGGCCTAGCGCCTATAAACTCTGGCAGCGGTTCGTTGCTAGAAGTTCTCTTACCTATAAATACGTGGTCTTTTCGTAAGCCGGACGCTGAGAAGCGAGTGTCGCCTAAGAGTAAGTCTTGCAGCCTGTTTAGCTCATCTACCGATAGAGGAGTTTGGCCAACATCTTGCACAGCTTTTAGCCAGCGCTGTTTTGAATTGATTTGAAGTCGCTCGCCTTCGATTGCAAAACTAGCTTGTGTGTCTGCTAGTAATATAAAATTGGCAGCACGGGCTACTAGGGACGAACTTACCCTGTCTAAAATTGTCTGGACGCGCTTTGATAAATCTTTCGAAGCATAGTCTTCTAGTAGTTTTGTGCGACGTACAATTGGGCAGAAATCGGCGGTGCCGAGCAGGTTGTTGCGAATTCTGTGACGCTTCGAAATCTTTCCGCTGGCAGCAAAGTATTGCTTGCTGTTGATTAGGTCAATATTGGCTAGTTTGCCTGCGTCTGGAACAGCTAGTTTCTCCTTTATGAGAAATTCATAGAGAAACCAAATGCGCCTGACCGCACTAGCTGCCGGTTTTGTCTCGATAAACGTAGTGATTTCTTGCTTCGGTAATGCGCGAAATATCTGCTTTAATACTAAAAGATCTAGATTTTCATGCTTTAGTGAAAAGGTTAAATGCGCTTGAACAGTGCCTTCCACTGCGTATTTGTTGTCGAAGATATACCAGTCAGCTGTCTCTTGTGTTATTGCCTTAATGCGTTTGTCGGATACGCAAGTAGGCTTGGTGACCGGGACTTCAATACCTAGGGCCTGAACAAGAGCTGATGTGCCAATAAGCGATGTACCAAGGGGAATTGCTTTCCCTTGAAACAATTTGCTTGCGCGCAGCTCTATTCTCACGGTGGAAAATCCATTACTTTGGTGGAAGTAATTGCATTATAGCCCCTCGTGGTGGAAAAACTATATCTTTTTTGGGCTATGGTGGAAAAGGAGTTGCTTTTCGTGACTACGGCTATATGCCGAGCGCCGGCAAGTTCACTTTTGTTCCACTGGATTTTTTCTGGTATTCATTGTCATAAGGCTTTTTTTGCTTCTGCTCTCTTGGCCTTTATCGCATCTATATCGTGAAAACAATCGGCAGCTGTTGGATTCAATTCGATGGCTGAGTCGTAGTCTTTAATTGCTTTTGCGTACTTTTTCTGCAATAGCCAGGCATCACCCCTGGTGGCAAATGGATCAGCGTCTTCTGGGTTTAACTCGATTGCGCGGGTGGTGTCGCTAATAGCTTTGTCTAGTTCGCCTTTGCGCAGATAAGCCTCGCCTCTGTTGCTCAAGAGATAGGCTGCGTCAGGGTCAAGTTTAAGAGCAAAGTCGAAATCAGCTATGGCTTGGTCTATTTCATTCAGCTTGAGCAGGGTGAAGCCGCGATTATTGTATCCGTGAGGCTCATCTGGTGTTAAGGCTATCGCCTTTGCATAGTCTGAAAGACTGTGTTCCAGCATTTCTCGGTTTTTTGGGCCTAATTTGCCGTATGAGAAACCGCGGCTGATATAGGCGTCGGCCAGAGTCGGGTCGACTGCTATGGCTTTGTCGAGATGAGGGATTGCTTCTTTGAATTTGCCTGCCGAGTTCAGGCGGTGACCGGCGACATATTCTTTGTATGCCAGATTATTAGTAGCGTTTGCTGTATTGGGCGCTGTGCAGCTACAGCAAACTGTGGCTAACAGCGAGAGAAGTGCAACGTGAATAGAGTTATGGGTTGAAGGTTTCACAGGCTTCTCCAATGGTGTGACATTGTCGCATAAGCAATTTTACCTGGCCGTAGGGCCCTGAAGGCTTGGCCGATGATCTTAAATCGGTCTTGGAGCACTCACCAAAATTGTACTACATCAAGTCGTACTAATGCGCAAAGAAAATGCATTTGGGAAAATGCAATAAGAAAAAGGAGACCACCTGATGTTTTCACACACCAGGTGGCTCCCTGAAATTTCTTTGGTAGCGGCTAACAAGCTTTCAGCTATTTAGCTTTCCAGCTTGCTTTCCTCAGTCCGTCAGCTTAGCGCTTCTTGCCCATGATCGCTTCGAGGAAGCGCAGCAGGTAGAGCAGGAAGTTGATGAAGTTGAGGTAGCTGTTCATCGTCACCATGATGGCGCTTTCCCAGGTGTTCGGAGCATCCTTCGCGCGGAAGAAGTCGAACACGAAGAAGCCCGCGAACACCGCCATGCCGATCAGAGAGTAAACGATGTTCACTCCCTGGCTGAAGGGCACGAAGATGCCAACGATGCCGGCGACGATCAGGCCGAGCAAAGCGAACATCAACCAGCGGCCGAGGCTGCTGAAGTTGAGGCCGCTGAAAATGCCGATCGCACCGCAGGTCGCCATGACGCCGCCGGTACCGAGATAGGCCAAGAAGACCGTTTCCCAGCCGAGAACGTGGGCGTAGTGGTTGATGGTCGGCCCGATGAAGAGACCCGAAATGAAGGTCCAGATGGTCAGTGCGGTGACACCAGCAGTGACCGAGGCCTTCGCAGCAAACGGCACCGCAAAGGCGCCGATGAGGAAGAGAATGCCCAGGCCGATGATGGCCGCGAAAGAGGTGATGCCCGCGCCGGCGTAGGTGCCGAGAGCGGAGATGACGAAGCTCAGTGAGAGCAGAAGCGAGACTTTCGAAAAGAGTCCCGACTTGCTCATGTCAACGGTTGTGGTGCCCATATGTGTTTTACCTCGTAGTTCAGGTTGGTTTGGTACTGGAAAGACGCGCGAAGACGCGGCCTGGCTAGTGAGAATTCCGAGGGGAATTCAGGACTAGGCGCAGGGCGGAGTGCACTCGCAATCGCCATATTCGGTCGAGCCCATTGGGAACTCGCTGCCGTCGTCTTCGACGATGAAGGCTTCGGCTTTGCCGCAGGTCTTGGGGTGCTCGATGTTGATGTCGTGCGGTCCCGGCTGCAGGGTCTGGTCGTAGACTTCCTTGCCGTTGTAGCGAACGCGAATCCGCATCGGCTCTTTGAGGTCTGTTTGAATGCGCATTTTGAAGCGCCTTTCAGGTTTGGCTTTTCAAGGCCATTGGGTTGGGGGCGAAAAAGTTGCAGTGTGTCTGCTACTTCTTCGGCGGGGTCTTCATCTTCATCGGCAGCCAGGTGCG
>Ga0172379_10009020_pt1 | contig 12400 bp, 11 predicted proteins | sample GrowelOW334metaG_FD_119756 | JGI IMG/M metagenome (GOLD analysis project Ga0172379, IMG submission 119756) | Groundwater microbial communities from an aquifer near a municipal landfill in Southern Ontario, Canada - Groundwater well OW334 metaG | ecosystem: Environmental > Aquatic > Deep... | reverse complement strand
TGGATCAACCCCAGCCCCAATGCCCCCAATGTCATGATGGCGCGCGCTTATCCGGGCACCGTCATGCTGGAGGGCACCACTTTGTCCGAAGGGCGCGGCACCACGCGCCCGCTCGAACTGTTTGGCGCGCCCGACATCGATGCGCGTGCGGTCGTGGCGGAAATGCACCGCCTTGCACCCGATTGGCTCGCCGGCGCACGCTTGCGCGACATCTGGTTCGAGCCGACCTTCCACAAGCATGTGAAGATGCTGTGCAATGGTGTGCAGATCCATGCCGAGGGGCCGTCTTACGATCACGCGGCGTTCCGCCCGTGGCGAGTGCAGGCGCTGGCGTTCAAGGCGATCCGCGCGCTGTACCCGGACTATGACCTGTGGCGCGATTTTCCCTATGAATACGCCTTCGGCAAATTGCCGATTGACGTCATCAATGGCGGGCCCGGTTTACGGGAATGGGTCGATGACGCTGCCGCGACTCCGGCGGATCTAAACGCACGGACGGCACCCGACGAGGCGGCCTGGGCCGAGTTGCGACGACCCTATTTGCGCTATTAGGACAGTCTGAAAATTTTGACACTCGGTTCGTCGCGCTTGCGCAACGACTCAGGGATTCTACGGACTTGCGGCAATGGCGCGGTGCCGCATCGCTCGTCATGACGCATTTATACGATTCGCGGCAGGCGGGAGCCTTGTCGGATCGGTTAAATCCGAGAGGATGGGACGTCGTGGAATCCGATCGCCACTTCTACATGCGTCGTGTTACGGCGGAGCGGCTTGCGGTCGCCCGTGCGGTTACCGAGGAAGCCCGCAAGCGCCGCCTCGTTCTGATCGAGACCTATCTGCAGAAGCTGCAGGCGATGTCGGCCTAGATCCAGTTATCGCTGAACGCCATTGCCGCGACGAATGCTGCGAACAGGCTGTAGGTGAGGGAGAAGACCGCGAGCAGCAATGCCGCAAGTCTGCGACCGTCCAGTCGATAGACCAGGTAAAAGGCCGCGGCGAGCTGAGCGATTAAAAACAGGCACAAAGTGATGTCGGATGGTTCGCCGCGAAACTGACCGTGGAAAAAGCCAGCCACCGCAATGAGCGCTTGGCTCGCAACAGCCGGTGCCGTGAACCAGAACAGGCGCGCGTCGCGGTGCCAGATGCCCAACACTAGACCTGCCAAGCCGCAACACGCTCCAAGCGCGGGGATGATGCTTAAGGCACCGGCACCAAGCGGTGCTAGCAGCATCCCGAAATACCATTGTGGCAAAGCGAAGATGAGCGCCGCCGCACTGTTCATCACCGCTTCCGCGTCAATTCCCGCATTGCCTCATCGAGGCCCGCCAGCGTCAGCGGGTACATGCGTTCGTTCATCAATTCGCGGAGGATGCGCAGGCTCTGCGAATAGCCCCATTGCTGTTCGGGGATCGGGTTGAGCCACACCGCCGCCGGATAGGTGTTGGTCAGCCGCTGCATCCACACCGCACCCGATTCCTCGTTGAAATGCTCGACCGAGCCGCCCGGATGGGTGATCTCATACGGGCTCATCGACGCATCACCGACGAACACCAGTTTGTAATCATGGCCGAACTTGTGAAGCACCTCCCACATCGGCGTGCGTTCGGAAAAGCGGCGCTTATTGTCCTTCCACACGCCCTCATACGGGCAATTGTGGAAATAGAAGAATTCGAGATTCTTGAACTCGCTGGTCGCTGCCGAGAACAATTCCTCGCACAACTTCACCCACGGGTCCATCGATCCGCCAACGTCAAGGAACAGCAGCAGCTTCACCGCATTGCGGCGTTCGGCGCGCATCACGACATCGAGCCAGCCCTGCCGCGCCGTTCCCGCGATCGTTGCATCGATGTCGAGTTCGTCGGCGGCCCCCTCCCGCGCGAATTTGCGCAGGCGGCGCAGCGCGATCTTGATGTTGCGCGTGCCAAGCTCCTTCGTGTTGTCGAGGTTCTTGAAGTCGCGCTGGTCCCACACCTTCAACGCGCGCTTGTGCGTCGATTCGCCCCCGATGCGGACGCCTTCGGGGTTGTAGCCCGAATTGCCATAAGGCGAGGTGCCGCCGGTGCCGATCCATTTATTGCCGCCCTGATGGCGCTCCTGCTGCTCGTCGAGCCGCTTCTTGAGCGTCTCCATGATCTCGTCCCACGATCCGAGCGACTTGATCTGCTCCATTTCCTCAGGCGTCAGATATTTCTCGGCGACGGCCTTCAGCCAATCGGCCGGGATGTCCGCCGGGTTCTGCCCAAAGGTGGTGGCGATACCCTTGAACACCTTGGCAAAGACCTGATCGAAGCGGTCGAGCAGGCCTTCATCCTTCACGTACACCGCGCGCGAGAGATAATAAAAATCCTCGGGTGTGCGGTCGATCACCTCGGCATCGAGTGCCTCGAGCAGCAGCAAATGCTCTTTGAGGCTGGCCGGAATGCCGGCGGCGCGCAGCGCGTCGAGAAAATCGAGAAACATGCCCCTTGCTAGGGCTGACGCTCATACAGAGTCCAGTGGGTTCCGGACAGGCCGCGCGCGCGGGCCGCCGCAATTGCGCGATAGGGCGCGCCACAGCGCTGTGGCGCGAGGGGTAAATCCTCCCCCTTGAAGCGGTCAACGAACAGGAATTGTGCCGGTTTGCAGCCTGTTGCGATGATGTCGACCGGATAGCGCAGATGCGCGGCCGCCGATTTCAGCATGGCAAGGCCGGTCGGTCGATCGAGCACCACCACCGCACCGCCGGGTGCGCGCGCTTTCATCGCCGTGATGGCGGGGGTGGGGTCGCCGCGCTGATTGCGGATCAGGTCGACATCCTGCCACAATCCCCCTGCCAGCATTGCCGCCAGCGCGGCCCGCGCGCCGACGCGTTGCCAGCCGCCGCGCGCAATCATCGTGCCGGTGGTCTCGGCGATCAGCAGCAGCAACGCGACAGCGGTCAGCAGATAATAACGCGGATGCCCGGGGTTCCCGGCATGGAGGACCGCCAGCATGACCGGAAAAGCGACGATGGCCAGCCGATAGAAAGCGAGATGCCGGGCACCCGCGCGCCTTGCCAGCACGACGAGGATCAGCGCCGCCGGAATCAGCCACAGCGAGACCACCGGCCACCCGATTGTGTAACCGAGCATTTCGACGATCGCGTGCAGGAACAGGAGGATCTCGAACGGCTTGTAGTCGCCGAACTGGAAGCCGGTCGGGCTCGCCCATGCCGCACCTGCGACCAGGCCTAGCACCGCCGCAAGCGCGACCAAGGCAGGAGTAAACAAAGTGAGTGTGCCTCGCACCGCCGGGACGAGGCCCGTGCGCTTCCACAGCGCGAAGAACACCCAGCCAAGCAGCGCCACGCACCCGAACAGCATCGTCAATTGCGAAAGTACGCCAAGCCCGAAGCATAAAGCGAGTCGGCTGCGCGTGCGTTCACCCCGTTGGTCGAGCAGCCAGCGATCGATCAGCAAAATCGCCACCAGCAAAGCGAGCGTCATGCAGGCATAGCCGCGTGCCTCCGATCCCATCGTCACGACCATCGGCGAAATGGCGAACAGCAGCGCAGCGATCAGCGCGGTGCCCTTGCTGCGGGTACGAAAAATCTCGGCGGCGACGGCAATCGTGATCGTGCCAGCCGCAATCGACAGCGCACGCTGCAATACGGGCGCCGCGCCGAAGCCGACGCATTGCAGCCACAGCGAGTTCAGATGATGGTTGTTATCATGGTTGATGTTGAGGAACACGCCCAGCGGCGTGTGCGCCTGACGCGCAAGCTCGGCCGACCAGGCCTCGTCGAGCCACAATCCGCCCTGTGCCGAGGCGATTCGCAACGCGAGGCCGAGCAGGACGATCACCCAGACAAAAACAGGAAAGCGCCGGTTAACCACAATTAGCCCCCAATAAGACGGCCTCTATCAGTGGTGCGTTGCGCGAGGGTTAACGCCTCAGCGGACGTATGAATCGATCAGGGCGCCAACATAATCGGGGCTGCGCCCGGTGAGGTCGGCTGCCGCGCGCGCGCGCGGGCCATCCGCAACCGGGACGCCGTAGATGAAACCATAGGTTGGATAGGTCGTGCTGCCGAGCCCGTCTCTGTCGCGATACCAAACCTTCACCGCGCTCCAGTCATTGTCGGGAGAGGCGTCGGTCAAGGTTACGTCCTGTTCGGCATGGCCGCGTTCGCCATTCTGGCGTGACCAATTGGCATGGGTGACCAACACCACGCGACGGTCCACGACTCGGCTGATGACCGCGACGTGGCCGAGCGGCAGCCGCGCGCTACGGGCAAAGACGATCACCGCGCCCGGACGGGGCGTTTCACCGCGACGATATCGACCGGCGGCTTGGTCCCACCAGGTCCAGGCGTCGCCGTAAATCTGGATACCGGAGGCGGCGCGGGCGAAGGGTACGCACTCGCCGACATAGTCGAGCAGTGGTGGTCCGGCCATCGCCGTCGCCGGAGCGACGCAGGACAATGTAAGAGACAGGATGACGCAACGCATATGTGCACCCAATATTGGCTGCACCCCCACAAGACCGTATCCTTACAGGCTTTATGAGGCGTTTACTACGTTGAAATTGCGTATAATTTGCCGCGCATATACGTTAACTCTTATTCTGTTGCCGTTTGGCCATGAAGGCGAGGCGTTCGAACAGCATCACATCCTGCTCGTTCTTGAGCAATGCGCCGTGCAGCGGCGGGATCGCCTTGGTCGGATCGCGGTTTTGCAACACGTCGAGCGGCATGTCCTCGTGCAGCAGCAATTTGAGCCAGTCGAGCAATTCGCTGGTGCTCGGCTTCTTTTTCAGGCCCGGCACGTCGCGCACGTCATAGAAAATGTCCATCGCGCGGTTGACCAAAATCTTCTGGATGCCGGGGAAGTGGACGTCGACGATGGCCTGCATCGTCTCGCGATCGGGAAATTTGATGTAGTGGAAGAAACAGCGGCGCAGAAAGGCGTCGGGCAGTTCCTTCTCATTGTTGCTGGTGATGATGACGATTGGGCGTTCCACCGCGCGGATCGTTTCCCGGGTTTCATAGACATGAAATTCCATGCGATCGAGTTCCTGCAACAGATCGTTGGGGAATTCGATATCCGCCTTGTCGATCTCGTCGATCAGCAACACCGGCGGCTTGGGGCGGGTGAACGCCTCCCATAATTTGCCGCGGCGGATGTAATTGCCGATGTCGTGAACGCGTTCGTCGCCAAGCTGGCCATCGCGCAGGCGCGCCACCGCATCATATTCGTACAGACCCTGCTGCGCCTTGGTGGTGGATTTGATGTTCCACTCGATCAACTCGGCATCGAGCGCCTTGGCGATTTCATAGGCAAGGACGGTTTTTCCTGTGCCGGGTTCGCCCTTGACCAGCAAGGGACGGCGGAGCGTAACGGCGGCGTTGACCGCGACTTTCAGATCGTCGGTTGCGACATAGCCTTGCGTACCGTTGAAGCGCTTCATCGCTTGCATCCCGTTTCATTTGAATACCGGGTACGGCGATAGAGGGAAACGCCCTCTGCGCGCAAGGCGTGGTTAGAGCTTGTCGCGCGCGATCGCGCGGGCCTCGATCAAATCGCACAGCCCGCGATGCTGCGCGAAGGTCTGCTGCGCGCCGAACGCCATTGCGCGACGAACCGCCGCAGGCAGGTTGTCGGTCGCGAGCGCGGCGATTTCAGGTGCGTCGGGCAAAGTTGAGGGCGCCACCGCAATGTTGGTGCGGACCGCCGCGACGTTCAGGATTTGGCGAAAGCTATGCCAGTCGATCACCAGCGCCATCGCCGCGCCCGCCGCGCAGCCGGTTCGATCGGATCGCGCCAGCATATCGAAGGTGTGGCGTTGTGCCGCAAAGGCCGCGTCGCTTTCGGCCTGCCCCGGGGTGGACGGAAGCGGACCGACGGCGGCGGTAAGGCGTGCGAGATAGGCTCGCTCGACCCCAAACGCCTCGGTTGCCTGCGCAAGCCAGCGATCGTCGAGGTCCGGGACCGGGCGGCGGCTGGCTTCCTCGAACAAATCGGTCAACCGCCCGTGGACCGCACACAAAACATGGACCGCATCGGCAATATCACGCCCTGCAGCACCCGTGGCGGTCAACTGGCGTACGAAGGGATGCTGCGCGCAACCATCGCTCACTGCAAGCGTCGCAATGCTGCCGGCTTCTCCACCTACCTTCAACTGGATCGATGCGATCGCCATGATTTTCCTACAATCCCTATATCTTGCGGCGCGCGTGCCGGATCTCGCCCGATGGGCAAACATTGCGGCAAGGGTTATACTGAAGCGCGTAAAGACCTGGTGTAGGTGCAGTTAAGGGTGTCTCAACCAGCTTTGGCGAGCGCGGTCGCCGGGAGGCGCAGCTTTTGTTAGCGCTAGGGGGTAATATCCTCGGCAAACACCCCAACGCCATCGCCGACAGGTTCGATGTTGAGGGCAAGGATGCGCCCCTCGCGCGCGGCGGACGGAGCCTTCATCTGTTCGCCGATGCCAGAGGCGGCAACGCGGCTGACAGATTCGACAAGGAGCGCGCGCGATGGCGGCGGCGTGATCGCGTCGATTGGTGCGCCGAGCGCAACAATCCGGCCAAAATGCGCACGGGCCGTCCGGCTGCACGCCACGATCGCCCCCTCACTATCCGCGATGAGGATCAGGTCGCGGACGTTATCCAGCAACACCGCCACGTCGAGCGGCGTGTTGGGCGAGGCGTTGCCGAAGGCTTGGCTCGCCTGAGGCGCGCACAAGGCGTTCATCGTCTCGATCGAGATAAGGACGAAGCGGGGGCGACCGCGCTGCAAAATATAGAGCGGCGTGCGTGTTGCACGTTCCTGCCAAAGGCCGAAATGTCGCACGAAATCAGACGCGGTAACGACCTGATCGGCGGGAAGGGGCGGCAGCGACGACATGACCGTTACGGTAGGCAACGCCCGCCGCTACGTCACACATTCCCTCCGAAATGGAGCAATCTGCAGGGCGTACCGACCGATTGGCGACCGCAAATTACGTAAAAGGCCGACACCTTTTTTTTTAAGAATAACCCGGCGGCGTGGCGCTCGCCGCCGGGTTCTGTCGCTTATTGGTCGAGGAACGACCGCATCTTGCGGCTGCGGCTCGGGTGTTTCAGTTTGCGCAGCGCCTTGGCCTCGATCTGGCGAATACGCTCGCGCGTCACCGAGAATTGCTGGCCGACTTCTTCCAGCGTGTGATCGGTGTTCATGCCGATGCCGAAGCGCATCCGCAGCACGCGCTCCTCGCGCGGGGTGAGGCTGGCCAGGACGCGGGTGACGGTTTCCTTGAGGTTCGCCTGAATGGCGGCATCCACCGGGATGATCGCGTTCTTGTCCTCGATGAAGTCGCCGAGATGCGAATCCTCCTCGTCGCCGATCGGCGTTTCGAGGGAAATCGGCTCCTTGGCGATCTTCATCACCTTGCGCACCTTCTCCAGTGGCATGGAGAGGCGCTCGGCCATTTCCTCGGGCGTGGGCTCGCGGCCCTGCTCGTGGAGGAACTGGCGGCTGGTGCGCACCAGCTTGTTGATCGTCTCGATCATGTGCACCGGAATACGGATGGTGCGCGCCTGATCGGCGATCGAGCGAGTGATCGCCTGGCGGATCCACCAGGTCGCATAGGTGCTGAACTTGTAGCCGCGGCGATATTCGAACTTATCCACCGCCTTCATCAGGCCAATATTGCCCTCCTGGATCAAATCCAGGAACTGCAGGCCGCGATTGGTGTATTTCTTGGCGATCGAAATCACGAGGCGGAGATTGGCCTCGACCATCTCCTTCTTCGCAATGCGCGCCTCGCGCTCGCCCTTCTGGACCATGTTGACGATGCGGCGGAACTCGGTCAGCGCCATGCCGGTCGCCTGGCTGATGTCCGAAATTTCCATGCGGATACGATCGGCGGCTTCGCTTTCGTTGGTGACGAAGGCGGTCCATTTCTTGTCGAGCTTGGCGACCGAAGGCAAGAACTGTTCGTCCAGCTCATGCCCGATATAGCGATCGAGGAAATCCTTGCGCGACACCTTGTGGCGCTCGGCCAGGCGCAGCATTTGCCCGCCCAGCGCGGTCAGGCGCCGGTTGAAGGCGTAAAGCTGGTCGACCAGATATTCGATCTTGGCATTGTGGAACTGGACGCTCTCGACCTCGGCGGTGAGTTCCTCGCGCAGCTTGTGATATTTCTTCTCGTCGCTGCTCGACAGTTCGCCGCCGCCCGCCATCGCGTCGAGTCGCGACTGCTGGATTTTGGAGAATTTCTTGTAGAGTGCGGTGATGTTGGCGAAGCGTTCGAGCGCGATCGGTTTGAGCTGCTCCTCCATCTGCGCGAGGCTGAGGGTGTTGTCCTCTTCCTCATCGTCGGAGGCGCGCGGTGTGCGGCGCTCGCCATCTTCATCCTCGTCGACCGACGGTTCTTCGGGCTCGGCCTCTTCCTTGAACGACGGGCCCGCATTCTTCTCGGAGATCTCGCCATCGCCCTCTTCGGCTTCGGCCAGCGCCTCCGGGGCAGGGTCCTTCGACAGCATCGCGTCGAGATCCATGATCTCGCGGAGCTGCATCGTGCCTTCGTTGAGCGCGGTCGACCACGCGATGATCGCGTTGAAGGTGATGGGTGATTCGCACAGCCCGAGGATCATCGTGTCGCGACCGGCCTCGATCCGCTTGGCGATGGCGATTTCACCCTCGCGGCTCAGCAGCTCGACCGCGCCCATTTCGCGCAGGTACATGCGCACCGGATCATCGGTGCGATCGATGACCTCTTTTTTCTTTACGTCGAGCGCAGGCCCAAGGTCTTCGGAGGCATCGACGGGCTCGGCGTCCTCATCGTCCTCGGCCTTGGTGGTTTCGTCGCCTTCTTCGCCCTGCTCGTCATTCTCGACGATGTTGATGCCCATTTCGCTGAGCGCGGCGCTGATGTCCTCGATCTGGTCGGACGACATCTCGCCCTGGGGCAGCGCTTCGTTGAGCTGTTCGTAGGTGATATAGCCGCGCTTTTTCGCGCGGGCGATCACCTTCTTGATCGACGCGTCGTTCAAATCGATCAGCGGTGCGTCGCTACCCTCGGTGGTTTCGCTCACGTCCGCCATATCCGTCTTCGCCATCAATTGCCCTCAGTACTAAAAGCTCTGGCGTCTTCGTTCGACTGCACCAGATTGGCAAGCCGCGCGTTCAAAGCCTGTTGTTCATTCACAAGCGACACTTGCCGCTCATATGCGTCATCCGAATACTTCGCCTGCATCGCCGCCGTCGCCTCGGCCAAAGCCGCGTCCACTTCCGGCCGAGTCACCAGGATCGCGATCGCCTCGTCGAGGTCCTCACGTGCCCTGACGGGGTCCGCCTCCTTTTGCGTAAACGAACACGAGAGTTGGTCGGCCCGCAGCAAATCTTGCGCGATTATATCAAATCCAGATGCAGCCAATATGGTAAGAAGGTGCTCACTATCAAGCGCCGGATGCTCAACGGCTGAATCAATCATCGCATCGAGCAGATGAGCGAGCGCCGGATCGGTCAAATGCAGCCGACCCAACTCCCCCATATGCCGGCTGATTTCGGTGGGATGCAGCAACAATCCCGCCAGCACGGGTTTGGTCAACACACCGTCAATACCGTGTCGTTGCAGGCGCTTGGCCTCGGCACCGACCGGGCCTGGCGGCATTTTCCACGGCTGGCCGGGCTTGCGCGCACCACCGCCACGCGGCGTAAATGGCGCACGCGGCACGAACGCCGCGCGTTGCTGCGCATAGAGCGCGTCGAAGCGGCGACGAAATTCCGCCAGATATTCGGTGCGCACGCCGGGATCGGCGATGCTCTCGGCTAAATCCTTCAGCCGCTGCTTCAGCCCGGCCTTTTGCTCAGGCGTGGCGAGCGGTTCTGCGGCAAGTTCGCTCGACCACAGCCGATCGACCAGCGGCTCGGCGGTCTTGAGCAGCGCCTCGAACGCGGCGGGGCCCTTCTGGCGCACCATATCGTCGGGATCCTGCCCCTGTGGCAGCGTGACGAAGGCGAGGCTGCGCCCCGGTGCCAGCAACGGCAGCGCGCGGTGTGCGGCGCGCAGGGCGGCCTTCTGCCCGGCGCCATCGCCATCGAAACACAGGATCGGCACCTCGGCCAGCCGCCACAGCCGCTCAAGCTGCGCCTCGGTCAGCGCGGTGCCAAGCGGCGCCACCGCCTCGCCAAAGCCCGCCTGAGCGAGCGCGATGACGTCCATATAACCCTCGACCACCAGCACCCGCCCGGTCTTGCGCGTGGCGGGGGCTGCCTTGTCGAGATTGTAGAGCGTGCGGCCCTTGTCGAACAGCGGGGTCTCGGGGCTGTTGAGATACTTCGGTTCGCCATCCCCAATGATCCGCCCGCCAAATGCCACGGTGCGCCCGCGCGGATCGCGAATCGGGATCATCAGCCGCCCGCGGAAGCGGTCGTACGGCGCCTTGTCCTCGACCTGGATCAGCAAACCGGCCTCGACCAGTAGCGGGTCGCCATAGCCCTTTAGCGCCGCCTTCAGCCCGCCGCGCGAATCGGGCGCAAAGCCGAGGCCAAAGGCGCGCGCGGTGTCGGGCCGAATGCCGCGCTTGGCCAGCACGTCGCGCGCGGTTGCGCCGGGCAAGCCGTTCAGTTGCTCGGTGAACCAGGTGGCGGCATCGGCGCAGGCCTCGTGCAGCCCCTTGGCCGCCTCGGCCTTCTCCGCCGCGCGCGGGTCCATTGCAGGCATCTCCATCCCCGCTGCCTGTGCCAACTCCTTCACCGCATCCATGAAGGGCAAGCCGCGCTGGTCGGTCATCCAGCGAATCGCATCGCCATGCGCCGAGCAGCCGAAGCAATGGTAGAAGCCCTTATCGTCATTGACGTAAAAGCTCGGCGTCTTCTCGTTATGGAACGGGCAGCACGCGCGCCATTCCCGCCCGGCCTTTTGCAGCTTGGTGGTCTTGCCGATGAGGCCCGACAGCAAGGTCCGCGCGCGCAGTTCATCGAGGAATTGCGGGGAGAGGGTCATAACCAGCTCCCCTCCCGCCTGCGGGAGGGGTTGGGGGAGGGGAAACCACTCCCACCGTTCGTTTCGAGCGAAGCCGAGAAACCCGGCTCGAAATCACGCGTAACCAAAGGGCGCGGAGGTGCATTCCCTCCCCCAGCCCCTCCCGCAAGCGGGAGGGGAGGCAGAAAGGCCGCGCCCTCGTGCATTACGCCAGCGCGGCCTTCACCGCAGCACTCGCCTTGCTCATGTCGAGCGTCGTCGCGTGACGCGCTTTCAGCTCGGCCATCACGCGGCCCATGTCCTTCATCCCCGTCGCGCCCAGCTCGGCCTTGATCGCCTCGATTGCCGCCGCCGTTGCCGCTTCGTCCATCTGCGTCGGCAGGAAGGTTTCGATCACCGCGACTTCGGCGGCTTCGCCATCGGCGAGTTCCTGGCGGCCGCCCTTCACGAACATCTCGATCGATTCGCGGCGCTGCTTGACCATCTTCTGCAGCACTTCCACCACCAGCGCATCGTCATCGTCGGGGGCCTTGCCGGTGCGCGCCTCGATGTCGCGGTTCTTGATCGCGGATTGCACGAGGCGCAGCGTCGCGGTGCCCGCTTTGTCGCCGCCCTTCATCGCGGTGATGAGTGCAGCCTTGATGTCGTCACGAATCATTGAACGTCCTTTTCGGTGGTCGGCGGGTATAGCGGCTTTATCGGATTGACGCATCGCCCCCGCACTCCTAGTCCCCGCCGCTTAGCGACATCGACAATTTTTTAAACGGAGTGCCCGCCGCAATGGCCGACGCCAAACCTCTGCCTGCGTCCAACAGCATCGCTCCCCAAGGCGCCACCGGCGTGCTGGTGCTGTCAACCGGGGAGGTGGTGTGGGGCCGCGGATTCGGCGCGCAAGGCGTCGCCGTCGGCGAAGTCTGCTTCCACACCGCGATGACGGGTTACCAGGAAATCATGACCGACCCGAGCTTTGCCGGGCAGATGATTACCTTTACTTTCCCGCATATCGGCAATGTCGGCGCGAACGCCGATGACGTCGAGGCGGACGAGCCGCACGCGCTCGGCATGATCGTGCGCGAGGATGTGACCGGCCCCAGCAACTTCCGCAGTGCCGAGCGGCTCGATGCGTGGATGGCCAAGCACAAGCGAATCGGCCTGTCGGGCGTCGATACGCGCGCGCTGACGCGGCGCATCCGTAGCAACGGCGCCCCCAATGCCGTGATCGCGCATTCCGCCGATGGCGTGTTCGATGTGCCCGCCTTGCTGGCGATGGCGCAGGCGTGGCCGGGGCTGGAAGGCATGGATCTGGCAATCGCGGTGACGACCCAGACCCATTATGGCTGGGCTGGCGGCGTATGGCGGCTGGGCGAAGGCTATGACACATCGTTCCCCTCCCGCTTGCGGGAGGGGCTAGGGGTGGACCTGACCGCAGAGGACGCGCTTTCCCCCGATGGTGTTCCCTCCCCCAACCCCTCCC
>Ga0172379_10009019_pt1 | contig 12403 bp, 11 predicted proteins | sample GrowelOW334metaG_FD_119756 | JGI IMG/M metagenome (GOLD analysis project Ga0172379, IMG submission 119756) | Groundwater microbial communities from an aquifer near a municipal landfill in Southern Ontario, Canada - Groundwater well OW334 metaG | ecosystem: Environmental > Aquatic > Deep... | reverse complement strand
TCGTCAACGTTATAGAAAAACGTATAGCCGATGCGGCCGCCAAGAATGACGCCGAGCACGCCGTAGAACAGCACGTCGGAAACCTGTTCCGACGTCCAGTTATTGAATGCCCAGCGACCACGAATGGTGCTAAGAAACCAGAAACCCCAGAAGCCGAGCAGATAAGTAATGCCATACCAGCGCACGCTCAACGGGCCGAGGTGGATGGCGACGGGGTCAAAATCGGGATGGACGAGCATGGCTGCGCAGACGGAAACCTGCCGCGATTCTACGGCAGGCACCCGTCTGTCGGGGCTATTCCTGCAAAGCCGAGCAGATAAATCCTTTTAAATAGCGGGTTTCGGGAATTGCCGGATGCACCGGATGATCCGGCCCTTGCGCCAACTGTTCGAGCACCTGCAAGCGCTTGCCGGCTGCGCGGGACTCGCGCAGCAACTCGCGCTGCAATTCTTCCGCGCTGAGATGATGCGAGCATGAGCAGGAGACGAGGATGCCGCCCGGCGCCAGTAGATTCAGCGCCGCGCGGTTGAGCCGCCCGTACAACCCAAGTCCTTCCTCGTGATCGCGCTTGCGCTTGATCAAGGCCGGCGGGTCGACGACGACGAGATCAAACTTCCGGCCGCTGGTTGCCAGCTGCTTCATGACGTCCAAAGCCTCACCACGCAAAGTTTCTAGCGTCGTGCCATTGAGCGCCGCGTTGCGCTGCGCGCCTTCTAACGCTGGCGCCGAGCTATCGATACAAACAGCTTCAGCCGCACCGTAACCCTTGGCGCGCAACGCCCAGCCGCCGATGTACGAAAAGACATCGAGCACGCGAGAGTTCGGGGTGATGTAACGCGCTAGGCGGTCCCGATTGTCGCGTTGATCAAAAAACCAGCCGGTTTTTTGTCCGCCGCGCATCATCACTTCGAACTTGATGCCGGACTCGTCGATAACTACGGATTCCGGCACGTCACCCACTTCTTCGACGTACAACGGCAAATCTTCCGCTTCCCGTGCGGCGCTGTCGTTCCGCAATACAATTCCGCGCGGCTGAAACACAATTTGCAATGCTGACAATAACTTGGCCTTCAAGCCTTCCATGCCGGCCGTGCCGATTTGAACGACAAGAACCTCGCCGTAGCGATCAACGACTAGGCCTGGCAAGCCATCGGCTTCACCGTAAACCACCCGATAGTACGGCGTGGTGTATAAACGTTGGCGCAGATTTAGTGCGGCTTCGAAGCGGCGAACAAACCAGTCGCTGTCGATTACCGCATCGAACTGGCCAGTGAGCAGGCGGCCGCACAGTAAAGCGTGCGGATTGATATAACCGGCACCCAATGGCTTGCCTCTTGCATCTTCCCAACGGCAAAGGCTGCCGGGTGAAACGGTCTTCAGCGGGGTTTTCGCGCTATCGATTTCGTTAGAGTAAATCCACAGATGCCCGGCGCGGAGTCGCCGTTCTTCGTGGTTCTTGAGCCGCATGATGAGGTTGGACACGGATAGTTTGGATTTGGGAAGCGTGGGAAAGGAAACAAAGTGTTAACGCGTGCGAAACAAACTGTGACTGTAGTTAATTATTACTTCCGATATTATACTGGGCCTATCAACCCGAACCTCTCATCGAGAAGCCTGGATATTTGAGGCAGCAGATGAGCGGCGTAGTTATTAAAGCCCGGGTAGCAAACATTTTCGCAGGGGAGTAAGCAGCTGATGAAGTTCTTGACTTCATACACGCCACAGACCTGGGCATTGGTCGTCTACGTGGCAGCGGTGCTGTTCGTCGTTGCCTTGATGGTAGGCCTATCTGCCTTGCTCGGCAGTAAAAATCATGGCCGCGCAAAAAACGAAGCGTTCGAATCCGGCGTCGTCGGGGTCGGTGGCGGCCATCTTCGTTTTTCAGCGAAATTTTATCTTGTGGCAATGTTTTTCGTGCTTTTCGATTTGGAAGCCGTATTTCTCTACGCATGGGCGGTGTCCGTGCGCGATACTGGCTGGGCAGGTTTTATCGAAGCCACGATCTTTATCGCCGTATTGCTGATTGGTTTAGTCTATCTCTGGCGCCTCGGCGGGCTAGACTGGGCCCCGGTAACACGTGCGGGTCGGCGCGAGCTGCCAAGCTTGAAGCCCCCCGTTGAAGATCCGAGCGCGCGCTAAGGCGGCTGAGTAGCCGGCGTTCCCCCGCAACGTTAACTAATTTCAGGAAGTAACCGTGGAATATAGTCTGTCGCGCATCGACAAGAACGGTCAGAAGCACTCTCCGACTCCGCCGGGCGTCAACTCCGGCGAAGGCTACATCGAAGACGAAGTTCGAAAAAATATCGTACTAACGACACTTTCGGATCTAATTAACTGGAGCCGCAAGAATTCAATCTGGCCGTATAACTTCGGCATTTCATGCTGCTACGTTGAAATGGCCACGGCATTTACCAGCCCCCATGACTTGGCTCGCTTTGGCTCCGAAGTCATCCGCGCATCGCCGCGCCAAGCGGATCTCATCGTCATTGCCGGCACCTGCTTCATGAAAATGGCGCCGGTCGTGCAGCGCCTGTATGAACAGATGTTGGAGCCGCGCTGGGTTATTTCAATGGGCTCGTGCGCAAATTCCGGCGGCATGTACGACATTTACTCCGTCGTACAAGGCGTTGATAAATTTTTGCCGGTCGATGTTTACATCCCCGGTTGCCCGCCCCGCCCGGAAGCTTTTTTACAGGCGCTGATGCTTTTACAAGATTCGATCGCCGAAGAAACACGGCCGTTGTCTTGGGTGGTTGGCGATCAAGGGGTTTATCGCAAGCCGATGCCGGCGCAGCGCGATGTCAAATTGGCGGCGCGCTCGGCGCAGACGATATTGCGTAGTCCCGATTCGGTATAAACAAGGTCCTCACCAGGGAGCAGCTGCGGCGGTCGGAGTTCGTACCCGTAGTTGCATGTGCCGATGCATTTAGCTTGAGGCTGTAAACCGTGCGCTCGTATGCGTAATGAGCGACTGGAAACTGGAAACTGGAACCGCTTCTCATGGCTGACGATGCCCCTCAATTTCGAAACCCAGCGCCGTCCGGCGTAGTCCCGGACGTCGTACGGGAGCTGTACGCGCGCTTCGGCGAAAACACCTTCGTTTATCAGCCGACGAAGGACGATGCGCCGACGTTATGGGTGCCGCTGGAACAGCGCGACGCCGTGCTGATTTTCTTGAAGCACTACATCCCGCGGCCGTACAAGATGCTGCTCGACTTGCACGCGGTCGACGAGCGCATGCGCCGCCACCGTGACGGCCTGCCGCCGGCTGATTTCACGCTGTTCTACCACCTGCTGTCGATCGAGCGGAACTCCGACGTCCGCATCAAGGTTGCGCTGAACGGCGAATATCCGGTCGTGAAGTCGATCGTTCCGATCTGGGCCAACGCCAACTGGTATGAGCGTGAAACCTGGGATCTGTTCGGCATTAAATTCGAAGGCCACCCCAATCTGCAGCGCATCCTGCTGCCGCGCTACTGGAAAGGCCACCCGCTGCGCAAGGAATATCCGGCGCGCGCAACCGAATTCGATCCTTATTTGCTAACCGCCGCGCGGCAGGACGAAGAGCAAAACGCGCTGCTGTTTAATCCTGAAGAATGGGGCATGAAACGGTCGGAGCGCGAGCACGACTACATGTTCCTGAACCTCGGTCCGAACCACCCTTCTGCGCACGGTGCATTCCGTATCGTCTTGCAGTTGGACGGTGAAGAGATCGTCGACTGCGTGCCCGATATCGGCTACCACCATCGTGGTGCCGAAAAGATGGCCGAACGGCAGAGTTGGCACACGTTCATTCCGTACACCGACCGTATCGATTACCTCGGCGGCGTGATGAACAACTTGCCGTACGTGTTAGCGGTGGAAAAACTCGCAGGCATCAAGGTACCGGACCGCGTGAATGCGATCCGCGTGATGATGGCTGAGTTCTTCCGCATCACCTCGCATCTGCTCTTCCTCGGCACGTTCATTCAGGACGTCGGCGCGATGACGCCGATCTTCTTCATGTTCACCGATCGGCAAAAAGCTTATGACGTGATCGAAGCCATTACCGGCTTCCGCATGCACCCGGCGTGGTACCGCATCGGCGGCGTGGCGCACGACTTGCCAAACGGCTGGGACCGTAAAGTTCGCGAATTCTTAGACTGGTTCCCGAAGCGGCTCGATGAATATCAAAAAGCGGCGCTGAATAACAGCATCCTGCGCGCGCGTACGATCAACGTTGCCCAGTACAACAGCGAAGAAGCGGTTGAGTGGGGCATTACCGGCCCTGGCTTGCGTGCCACCGGCGTTGATTTCGATCTGCGCAAGAAGCGGCCGTACTCTGGGTACGAGAATTTCGAATTCGAAGTGCCGTTGGCGAACAACGGCGATGCGTTTGATCGCGCCATTGTTCGCATTAACGAAATGCGGGAAAGCGTCAAGATCATCAAGCAGTGCATGAACCACATGCCGGCTGGCCCGTATAAGGCTGATCACCCGCTGACCTGCCCGCCGCCGAAAGAGCGGACGTTGCAAGATATTGAAACGCTGATTACGCACTTCCTCGGCGTGAGCTGGGGGCCGGTGATGCCGCCGGGTGAGTCGTGTCAGTTGATCGAAGCAACTAAAGGCATTAACAGCTATTACCTGACCAGCGACGGCAGCACGATGAGCTATCGCACGCGCATCCGTACGCCGAGCTTCGCGCATTTGCAAGCAATTCCCTACATTATCAAGGGCGCCATGATTCCTGATTTGATCATGCTGCTCGCCACCATTGACTTTGTGATGGCCGATGTCGACCGCTAACGCTAATTCTGGGGCTAACGCGCCCGTGCTGAAACTGGCCGATCTGGTGGGCGGGCGTAAGCCTGTAGAACCGCCGTTCGTGTTTTCTGACGAAGAACGGCACGAGATCGAACACGAACTCGGGCACTACGACGACAACCGCGCCGCAACGATCGAAGCCTTGAAGATCGTGCAAAAGCACCGCGGTTGGGTGCCAGACAACGCGATCGCGCCGCTCGGCGAGATCATCGGCATTCCGGCTTCGGATGTTGAAGGCGTGGCGACGTTCTACAACATGATCTTCCGGCGCCCGGTTGGGCGGAACGTGATCAAGCTCTGCGACAGCATCTCGTGCTTTTTGACCGGCTACGACGAAGTGCGCGAAGCGATCATCAGACACATCGGCGTCGGTCTTGGCCAGACAACCGCAGACAATCGCTTCACGCTGCTGCCGATTTGCTGTCTTGGTGCCTGCGATAAAGGCCCGGTCGCGATGATCAACGACGATACGATCGGCAATCTTGATCCGACTCAGATCCCGAAACTGTTGGAGCAGTACCCGTGACCGCCCCTGCCGAAATTAGACCGCTGACCGCGCACGTCGCAGCCGATGGTGCGCCGCTCAGCCTGAAAATCTACGAAGCCACCGGCGGTTATCGCGCGGTGCGTAAAGCCCTGAAGGATATGCAGCCGGGCGACGTCACAAAAACCGTTAAGGACGCGAATCTGCGCGGCCGTGGCGGTGCGGGCTTCCCGACGGGCGTTAAGTGGGGCCTCGTGCCGATGGGCGACGCTGCGCCGAAGAGCAAATATCTGGTCTGCAACGCAGACGAGATGGAGCCCGGCACGTTCAAAGACCGTTTGCTGATGGAATCCACGCCGCATCAGTTAGTCGAGTCGATGATCATCGCCGGTTATGCGATGCAGGCAACACGGGCCTACATCTTCCTGCGCGGCGAATACGTGCTGGCAGCGAAGAATCTGAACGCCGCGATCGCGGAGGCAAACGCCGCCGGGTATCTCGGCCAGAACATTCTCGGTTCCGGCTGGAGCATGGATCTGCACGTGCACACCGGTGCCGGCCGCTATATCTGCGGCGAAGAAACGGCATTAATCAACTCGCTGGAAGGCCGCCGCGCTAACCCGCGTGCGAAGCCGCCATTCCCGGCAATCGCTGGCCTTTGGGGCAAGCCGACGGTTGTCAATAACGTCGAAACCCTCTGCAACGTGCCGCATATCATTAACAACGGCGCCGAATGGTTCGTGGGTTTAAACCAAGGCAAGAGTAAAGACGGCGGTACCAAGTTGTACGGCGTCTCGGGCCGCGCTAAAAAAACCGGGCTGTGGGAACTGCCGATCGGCACCACTGCGCGTGAAATTTTGGAAGTGCACGCTGGCGGCATGAAAGATGGCCTGAATCTGAAGTGCTGGCTGCCGGGCGGCGCCTCCACCGACTTCCTGATGCCGGAGCATCTGGATCTGGCAATGGATTTCGACACGATTGCAAAAGCGGGCAGCCGTATGGGCACTGGTTTGCTGACCGTCGTCGACGACAAACAGAACATTTTGTCGGTGGTGCGCAACCTTGAAGAATTCTTCGCCCGTGAATCTTGCGGCTGGTGCACGCCGTGCCGTGATGGTCTGCCGTGGACTGAGAAACTGGTCCGTGCGCTGGAACGCGGCGAAGGCCAAGAAGGCGATATCGAAACGCTCGAACAACTGACCCGCTTCCTCGGACCGGGCAAGACTTTCTGCGCCCATGCACCGGGTGCAATGGAGCCTTTGCAATCGGCTCTGAAATTCTTCCGCGCCGAGTTTGAAGCCGGCATCAAAAAAGCCTCGGCGCAAGCCGCTGCTTGAACCTTTGGATACGGATTAGCTCGTGGCCACCATTCATGTAGACGGTAAGCAGTACACGGTAGACGGGGCGGACAATCTGCTACAGGCCTGTCTCAGCCTGGGTCTGGATATCCCTTATTTCTGCTGGCATCCAGCGCTCGGCAGCGTTGGCGCGTGTCGCCAGTGCGCGGTCAAGCAGTATAAGGACGCGAACGATACCAACGGTCGCATCGTCATGTCCTGCATGACGCCGGCGACCGACGGCACGTTTATCTCAATCGCCGACGACGAATCCAAAGCGTTTCGCGAGAGCGTTGTCGAGTGGTTGATGTCGAACCACCCGCACGACTGCCCGGTCTGCGAAGAAGGCGGCCACTGCCATCTGCAGGATATGACGGTAATGACCGGCCACTCGGCCCGCCGTTATCGTTTCACCAAGCGCACCCACACCAATCAAGATCTCGGTCCGTTCATCGGCCATGAGATGAATCGCTGCATCAGCTGCTACCGCTGTGTCCGTTATTACAAGGATTACGCTGGCGGGCCTGATCTCGGCGTCTACGGCTCGGCGAGCCGCGTTTATTTCGGTCGCGCTGAAGACGGGGTGCTGGAAAGCGAATTCTCGGGCAACTTGGTTGAAGTCTGCCCCACCGGCGTGTTCACCGACAAAACCCATAGCGAACGCTATAACCGCAAATGGGACATGCAGTTCGCGCCGAGTATCTGCCAGGGCTGCAGCGTTGGCTGCAATATCTCGCCTGGCGAACGCTATGGCGAACTGCGCCGGATCGAAAACCGCTTCAATGGCTCGGTCAACCATTATTTCCTCTGCGACCGCGGCCGCTTCGGCTACGGCTTCGTCAACCGCGCCGATCGCCCGCGCCAGCCGATGGCGCTGCAGAACGGCGTGCAGGTCGGGATTAATCCGAACGAAGCACTGTTGAATGCAACGAATTTGCTGAAAGCGGCGAAAGGGATCGTCGGTATTGGTTCGCCGCGCGCCAGTTTGGAATCGAATTTCTCGCTACGCACGCTAGTCGGTGCCGAGCATTTCTTCGATGGCCACGCCGCCGCCGAGGGCGCCTTGGTCAAGCGCGTCGCAGAAGTGCTGAGCACCGGCCCAGTTGCAGCGGCAACGCTACGCGGTATTGAAAGCGCGGATGCCGCTTTCGTGCTCGGCGAAGACATCATCAATACCGCGCCGCGCGTTGCACTGGCGCTGCGGCAGGTCGCGCGCGGTAAAGCGACGGAACTGGGCGCAGCCAAAGGTATTGCCGATTGGCAGGCCATCGCCCTCGCCGACATCGCGCAGCACGATAAAAATCCGGTATTCATCGCCACGCCGGACGCCACGCGGATCGACGACATCGCGAAAACTACCGTGCGCGCTGCGCCGGCAGACCTCGCTCGCCTCGGCTATGCGGTTGCACATCTGATCGACGCCGCCTCGCCGGCCGTTGTCGGGCTCGACGCTGCGGCCCTGGCTGAAGCGCAGGCGATTGCCGATGCGCTGCTCGCCGCTAAGCGACCGGTTATCGTCTCCGGCACCGGTGCCGGACTCGAAGCCATGATTAACGCCGCGGCCAATATCGCCTGGGCGCTGCACGCGAAAGGCAAGCACGTTGAGTTGGTGCTCGCCGTGCCGGAAGTGAATAGCCTCGGCGCAGCGTTGATGAATGCGGGCAGCATTGAAGGCGCCTTTGCCGCGATCGAATCCGGCGCCGCCGATACGCTCGTCGTACTGGAAAACGATCTGTACCGTCGTGCGCCGGCGGCGCAGGTCGATCGGATACTCGCAAAAGCGAAGCTGATCGTGCTCGATCACCAAGCCACGGCCACCAGCGCCAAAGCCGAGCTATTGCTGTCGTCGGGCAGCTTTGCCGAAAGCGATGGCACGGTCGTTAACAACGAAGGCCGCGCTCAGCGTTATTTCCAAATCTACGATGCCGCTTATTACAAGCCAGGCACCGTAATGCGCGAAAGTTGGAACTGGCTGCACGAGCTCAAAGCGCAAAGCCGCGGAGAGTCGCTGGCTTGGGGCCACTTGGACGATGCGACCGCCGAATGCGCCGCGGCGATTCCGGCGCTGGCCAACATCGCCGCCGCTGCGCCGGGCGCAAAATTCCGCATCGGCGGTTTGAAGATCGCCCGCGAACCGCATCGTTACAGCGGCCGCACCGCGATGCGCGCCAATCTTTCGGTTCATGAACCGCGCCAGCCGCAAGACGCAGACACTGCACTCGCCTTCTCGATGGAAGGCCATAACGGCATCCAAGCGGGCGAACGCCCGGCGTCGCTCATTCCGTATGCCTGGGCACCGGGCTGGAATTCGCCACAGTCTTGGAGCAAGTTCCAGGACGAGGTCGGCGGTCATTCCAAAGGCGGCGACGCGGGTATCCGCTTGATCGAACCGGCTGCGAACGCACCGGCCGTGCCGGCTTACGCCAACCACGTACCGGCGGCGTTTATGCCGCGCAAAGGTGAGTTGCAAGTCGTCACGCTGCAACACATCTTCGGCAGCGAAGAGTTGTCAGCACAGGCTGCGCCGGTGCAGACCCGCATCCCGACCGCATACGTTGCGCTTGGCGAAATGGATGCCGCAGCGCTGGGGATCAAAGACGGCAGCATCGTTGAACTGACATTGGACGGCGTTAATGTGCGTCTTCCCGCCAGCGTCAAAGCCGATTTTATCGACGGCACCGTTGGCGTGCCGGTATTGCCGGGCGTGCCATTCGCAGTGGCAGGTACCTGGGCCAAGCTCTCCGGAGTTAGTGCGGCATGAACTTCTTCACTCCCGAAATCGTTGCGATCATCATTGAGGTCGTAAAAGGTTTAGTCATTCTGTTCGGCATGGTCATTGTCGCAGCGCTGCTGATCTGGATTGAGCGCCGCGTACTGGGTCTCTGGCAGGATCGCTACGGCCCGAACCGCGTTGGTTACGCCGGCTCGCTACAAGTGGTCGCCGACATGCTGAAAATCTTCTTCAAGGAAGATTGGATCCCGCCGTTTGTCGACAAGCCGACGTTCATCATCGCGCCGATGATCGCGATGGGCACATTGATGCTCGCGTTTGTGCTGATCCCCATTACGCCAACCTGGGGCGTAGCGCCCGATCTTGGCATCGGCGTGTTGTTTTTCTTCGCCATCGCCGGCATCGAGGTTTACGCAGTCATGCTCGGCGGCTGGTCTTCGAACAGCAAGTATTCGCTGCTCGGCGGTCTGCGTTCGGCGGCACAAATGGTGTCGTACGAAGTGTTCATGGGCATCGCCTTAATGGGCGTGGTCATGGAAACCGGCTCGTTCAGCATGAATGCGATCGTGGAGTACCAAGCCACACATCATTGGTTCATTTTGTCGCAGTTCTTCGGGTTCTGTACGTTCGCGCTGGCCGGCATCGCCACCGTGCATCGTCATCCGTTCGATCTTCCGGAAGCGGAGCAAGAACTGGCGGCCGGCTATCACACCGAATATTCCGGCATGAAATTCGGCATGTTCATGGTCGCCGAATACGTTGGTGTCGTGCTGATTTCAGCGCTGTTGGTCACGTTGTTCTTTGCTGGCTGGCACGGGCCGTTCTTCGCGCCGATTGTCTGGTTCGTATTGAAGACGCTGTTCTTCGTCATGCTCTTCATTCTGCTGCGCGCGGCCCTGCCGCGTCCGCGCTACGACCAAGTCATGGCGGGCGGCTGGAAGTTCTGTCTGCCGCTGGCAGTCGTCAATCTGCTCGTCACCGCCGCCGTTGTGCTGGCGACCGAATAAGCAAGAAGGTCTCAAGACATGAAAGCGATTTTGAGCGGCATTTGGAGCAATCTGCGCAGTATGTGGATGGTGTTCACCCACAGCTGGCGTAAGCGCGATACCTTGATGTACCCGGAAGTGCCGATTTACGTGCCGCCGCGCTACCGTGGCCGCATTGTGCTAACGCGCGACCCTGACGGTGAAGAACGCTGCGTGGCCTGCAATCTTTGCGCGGCTGCTTGCCCCGTCGGCTGTATTTCGCTGCAGAAAGCGGAGAAGGAAGACGGCCGTTGGTACCCGGAATTCTTCCGCATTAACTTCTCGCGCTGCATTTTCTGCGGCTATTGTGAAGAAGCATGCCCGACCAACGCGATCCAGCTAACCCCGGATTACGAATTGGGCGAGTACCGGCGCCAGGATTTGGTCTACGAAAAAGAACATCTGCTCATTTCCGGTCCTGGTAAGTATCACGACTACAACTTCTATCGCGTGGCAGGCATGGCGATCGCGGGCAAACCGAAAGGCGCGGCTGCGAACGAAACAGCGCCGATCGACGTTAAGAGCCTGATGCCGTAATCGGCCCCACAAGAAAACAGGACTAAAGAACGTGGAACTCGCCTTTTACTTCGCCGCTGTAGCCGCCGTCGTATCGACGGTGCTTGCGGTTACCAATACCAATCCGGTGCATGCGTTGCTGTACCTGATTGTTTCGTTACTCGCCGTTGCAATGGTGTTTTTTGCAATCGGTGCACCCTTTGCCGGCATTCTTGAAGTCATCGTCTACGCTGGCGCGATCATGGTGTTGTTCGTCTTCGTCGTCATGATGTTGAATCTCGGCAAGGCGGCGATTGATCAAGAGAAACGCTGGCTGGCGCCGAGAATCTGGATCGGCCCGACGATCATCTCCGGCGCGCTGATGTTCGAACTGGTCAGCGTGCTGGCGCCGAATGACGGGACTCATCTGATCGGGCTGCAAACCATCGACGCCCATAGCGTCGGCGTGCTGTTGTTCGGCCCTTATCTGCTCGTTGTTGAACTGGCCTCGATGCTCCTGCTCGGCGCGCTGGTCGCCGCGTTTCATCTGGGGAGGCATGACTAATTCAGCAATGCGCCGCCCGGCGCACGGCCTGAAACCATTACTACCATGACTATGATCGCACTCTCGGCCACGCTCACTGGCGCAATAGCGCCGACTATTCCTCTGGAACATTCGCTGATCCTGTCCGGCATTTTGTTTTCGCTAGGACTGCTCGGCATTCTGGTTCGCCGCAATATCTTGTTCGTCTTGATGTCGATCGAAATCATGATGAATGCCGCCGCCCTCGCCTTCGTTGCCTCGGGCAGTCGCTGGGGGCAAGCGGACGGCCAGATCATGTTCATTCTGATTCTGACGCTGGCCGCTTCGGAAGCCTCCGTTGGCCTCGCGCTGCTGCTGCAGTTGTATCGCCGGTTCCAGACGCTCGATACCGACGCTGCATCGGAAATGAAAGGATGAATCGGCCCGCGCTAGATACACGGTACGCGCGTAGGCGCTTAGCTGTGATCCCGACTAAAAACGGCTACGCCAAGAATGCCGGACACAATACTGGGGACGCTGAATAATGTTTGACTTGCTCTTTCTCGTTTTCTTATCGCCCCTGATCGGCTTCGTAATTCTGGCGTTCGGGCGCGATAAGATTTCTGAAAATCTAGCCGCCGTTATCGGCGTCGGCTCGGTCGGTATTTCTGCCGTGTTAACGGCATTGATCGACATCCAATTCCTGAATAATCCACCGGCAGGCGGCGCCTACACCCAGTTGTTGTGGACTTGGATTGACGTCGGCCAGTTCACGCCAAAATTCTCGCTGCGCCTGGATGGGTTATCGCTGACGATGATGAGCGTCATCACCGGCGTCGGCTTCATGATTCATCTGTTCGCGTCTTGGTATATGCGCGGCGACGATTCCTTCGGTCGCTTCTTCTCGTACATGAACCTGTTCGTCACCAGCATGTTGTTACTCGTGCTGGGCGATAACCTGCTGCTGCTGTATTTCGGTTGGGAAGGCGTCGGTCTGGCGAG
>Ga0172379_10009018_pt1 | contig 12405 bp, 11 predicted proteins | sample GrowelOW334metaG_FD_119756 | JGI IMG/M metagenome (GOLD analysis project Ga0172379, IMG submission 119756) | Groundwater microbial communities from an aquifer near a municipal landfill in Southern Ontario, Canada - Groundwater well OW334 metaG | ecosystem: Environmental > Aquatic > Deep... | reverse complement strand
TCTTCAATAATTTTTTCAGGACTTCTGAATCTGAATTTTCTGCCATGCACTAAATGGTCTGCGCAAAAAAGACACTGATAAGGGCATCCTCTGGAGCTTAAGATGTAATCACTCGGACTTTGTTTCGAACCCGCACTAAAATATTTTTCCATCGGCAGCAGTTCTCTGGCGGGAAATGGAAGTTCGTCTAATTTTTCATTTAATTCTCGAGGAGCGTTATGAATTATTTCTCCTCCTTTTCGGTAAGATAGTCCCTTAATTTTTTGAATTGGTTTTTTTTCTACAATTTCTAACATCGCGAATTCTCCTTCTCCTCTTACCAAATAATCAAATCGATTGAACTTTTCAAGAGTTTCTTGAGGCATAGAACTTGCATGAATTCCCCCAATAACTACTTTAATCTCAGGTTTGCATAATAAAGCTATTTCGTGTGCTTCTTCTATAAGGGAAGTTGTTGAAGTAATTCCAACAAAGTCAGGAGAATAAATTTCAATCTCATTTTTTATCTGAGAATGACCCAAATCAAGGGCATTTGCTTCTAATATTTTGACTTCAATATTATTCTTTTTTAAAACTGCTGCAATGTAAGCTAATCCCAACGGAGGAAAAATTGGAGTTATTTCTTTTTTCTTTGCATATGCATAAATTCTTCTGTAATTCGGCTGTATAAGTAAAACTTTCATTCTATCTAAGAAATTTTTGAATAACTTCATTAATAAAGATTATCCTTTTTCAAACCAACTTTTGCAGGTAATATATCGAATACAATTTGAGTATTCTATCCTTAATAGGGTTGGTCTTATTAGTCAGTTTTTTAAGATATTTTAGTGATTCTTTCTCTTCTCCCAAAGAATAAAGAATTAAGGATAATGCGATAATTATCCCCGCATCTCTCCACCTCATCAAACTCTTAGGCAAAAATTCTTTTTTTCTCAATCCTTCTAAAAAAAATCTAATATTCAAATAATATTGTGCGGGAAAGAAAAATTTGCCCCCAAGATAATCATTAAAATAGGTATAAGGGAGTTTTTTATAGGCTGCTCTGCAAATTATTTTCCAATCATCTGAATTTATCTCTAAGTGCTCCTTTAAAATTTTTTTTAATCCCCATTCAACCCATTTTTTTGATTCATTGAAAAAATAATCAACATTTTTTACAGTATAACCCTTATACAATTTTGCCTTTGTGGCTTCGCTCAGTAATTTTTTCAATTCATCGGGGAAATTAAGAGAATAAAAAATTTTTTCTCTTTCTTCCGCATCGGATAAATATTTGCCTTCAAAAATTAACAGAGCAGAACATAGGTCAACAAAACCCTTTATCGCATAAATTGATTTAATTTTTTCTGAATTCCCTTCGGCAATTGCAAAGTGGTCAAATTTATTAAATAATAATCTTATTGCATCAGATTTTGAAATTTTCACATTTGGAATCTTTTCCAATATTTTTTTATTTCCATAAATAACTCCGCTTGTTTTCAAATCAAATGTTCTCTGAGTGGGATATAATTTTTCCAGACCCTTGTATGTAATGCAATGCAAATCTACATGGAAAAATTTATTCTCATCATAAGTCTTTTCAAAATTTTCAACAATTTCTAATCCCCCCCTCCCAATTGCGGCAGAACATTTTTCTCCAAGTTTTTCCAAAAGCTGACCACTTATTTTCTTTTTTGTTATAAGATACAAATCATAGTCATTCAAGGGGGTTATTTTACCCTTTATTTTTTTAAAACTTCCATTTCCGTGTCCAAATCCCCCAAAAAAAACTATTGCAATCGGATTAATTTTTTTTAAAACAATCTCTTTTATAATTTTCAAATCTCTTTCAACTCTTGCATCAGCTTCTTTTGATGTTGTGTATTTCATTTTTATCGAGTAAAATAATGACTATCGCAATTATCGAGGGGATTATACTCGCAATAATTATGCTTAAAATTGACATTGAAAATACTTTTGTTGCTTCTACTCCCAAAACTCCGAATAATCCTATAAGGGTAAGTTCCCTTGTCCCGAATCCATTTATTGTTATGGGTATCTGTGCAATTAAAGTAGCAATCGGAAGTATAATTAAAAAATACATAAAACTAACATTTATTCCCAAAGCTAATCCAATTAAATAGATATTTACATAATTCACAATCCAAGCAATCAGATTAACAACAAGAGCCATAAACAAGAATGGAACTGAAGGAAGATCTTCATAAAATGAATTAAAAAGAGTTCTACTTTTTTCTTTTAATCTTTTTGGAATAAATTTTCTATAAACAAATCCAAGTAAAAATCGGCTGCTGTCTTTATTGTAAAAAACAATAAATAATAAAATTAACAGAACAAATGTTCCAATTAAAATATACCATTCTCCGTTTGGAATTATTTTTTTATAAATTGAAAATCCGAACACAATCATTAGAATGAATAAGGAACAAAAATCCAAAACCTTGTCAATGACAAAATTGCTGACTCCCTTCCCCATTTCTGCTCCTTTCTTCTTGAGATATTCGGTTCTGATAATTGTCCCGATTTTTCCGGGAGTAACAAATCCATAAAAATTTGAAATAAAATTTATTTTGAACGCTTCCCCAAATGATATATTTATTCTTTGCCTTTTTGCCAAAATAAACCATTTTAATGTTTGAAAAATTAAGAAAACAAAAACGAAAATAAAAGAAATAGCCACATAATTCCAGTTTAGATTATTGAACTCAGAAAATATTTTTGTAACATCTAATTTTATCAAAAGGTAGATAAATAATCCGACTCCAATAATCGGCAGATATTTTTTAATTGTTCCCCATTTCATAAAAATCAATGATTTTTTGTCAATAAAAACCTTTTGTATTATTCTTACTTTTTGACAAAATCTTTCAAATGTCCGAAAACTGCTTTAACTCCTCTTAGATTGAATTTTAAATCATTCCATGTTCTAATGTTTTTTACCCTCTGAAAAACATAATTCGGAGTTAAAAAAATAGTATAAATTTTTCCGCAGATTCCCGCAATTTCATTAGCATTTCCGTTCTCAATTCTTAAAACAGGTTCCCTCATATCATATCTTTCATAATCCAATGGATTAAATAAAAACCAATTATTTTCTTTTGCTTCTTTCCACAGCGGAGTTCCAGGATAAGGAACAAGAACTGTTGCCTGAAGCAAATCTGCTTTCCCGCTTTGCATTAATCTTTTAGCCAGTTCAAAAGTATGTATCGCGTCTTCTTTTGTTTCCCAAGGATAACCGACAATCATCGTCAAATGAACAGTAAGTCCTGCTTTTTTTGCCATTCTGCATCCATTTAGAATGTCTTCAACTTTTATTCCTTTATTCAATCTATCCAATGTTTTTTGATTTGCGCTTTCTAATCCGAATTTCAAAAGTCTAAATCCTGCTTTTTTCATTAAAATAAATTCTTCTTGATTAAGCGCCCCGAAACGCATATTGCATGAATATTTTATTTTTTTATTGTATCCTCTTTTAATTAACCCCTCGCATAAATCTTTCAGCCATTTTCCAGTCATTAAAGTTCCAGAATCATCAAAAATTTCCTTGACATCATACTTTTCAATCAGCATTCCAATCTCATTCAAAACATTTTCAACACTTCTTACTCTGAATCGAGGAAACAGCGTCGGCCAAGCGCAGAATTTACATTTTCCCCACCAGCAGTCTCTGCCTGACATTATATAAAAAAAAGGATTCCCCTGAAGATTGTATTCTTTTTCATAAAGTCTCCATCTTGTTAATTCCCTATCAATAAAAGGTGCTTCATCAAGCCCATGCTTCAAAGCAAATTCCCCAGAATTTATTATTTTATTATTTTTTTTGTAATAAATTCCTGAAGGGCATTTTTTTGTTTTTCCTGAAATCCAATCGCATAATTCCATTAAACTAAAATCAAAATCTCCTCCTCTGACAACAAAATCAACCTCCGAATTTTTCAAACTCTCTTCGGGAAATGAAGTAACGTGGTCCCCTAAAAGCGCAATTTTCATTTTCGGAAATTTTCTTTTAAGTTCATTGATAATTTTCCAATGCTGTTTTATCACGGGAGTTTTTGTTTCAAAGGCAAATAAATCTGGCTTTTCGTCTTCTATCTTCTTGATAAATTCATTCCATGAAATTTTTTCTGCAATTGAATCAAGCCAATAAACTTCATGCCCCTCTTTTTTCAACAGAGTTGCTGCGCTTCCTAAAATAACCGGGAACAAATAACTTGGATTTGAAAACCATTGGAACTGCCTGTTCTGACTTAATAACGCAACTCCTTTTTCTGAATTTGTTGGCGGATAACCAATAAGAATCTTCATTTTATTAGGGCATATTTGAATTATTTAAAGATTATGTATCTTTTTTAGTTAATTTTAAATTTCTTGGGAAGCCTTCGGTAAAATCTTACAAAAAAATTAAACGGAGAATGAATAAACCTTAATCTTATCGCAGACAAGAACATCATCATCGGAGTTCTTTTAAGATTGACTTTTGAACCGACTTCATCATGCCAAATTGTCGGAATTGATTTTATCTGTGCATGACTTTCTTTTTTAAGGCAATACAAAAGCGCGATATCAAATCCCCAGTTGCTCGTTACAATTTTGTTTATATTTTTTTCAAGAATTTCTCTTTTGAAAATCTTTGCTCCACATTGTGTATCCCGATAAGTAAATAAGAAAAGAGTTCTCACAATCCAATTATATCCCCTGCTTATGAATCTCCTAAAATAACTTTGCTTTGGAGTTATTACACTTTTATTATCCCATCTGTCTGCGATTATTCCGTCATACCCGTTTATTTTTTTAATTAAATCATAATAAGCTTCGGGAGGAGTAGACATATCTCCGTCGACAAAACCGATAAGTTTATTTTTCTTATTTTTCAGGGCTTCTTTAAACCCCTCTGTTATTGCAAAACCCTTGCCTCCTTTTTCAAATCGGATAAATCTAATTTCAGGATATTTTTTCGAGAATAATTTTACAACTCCTTCTGTATTATCAGTGGTATTATTTATGACAATCAGAAGTTCAAAATCACTGATTTCTTTATGTTTCTTCTTTTCCTCAAAAAAAGCCCCATAATTTTCCAATATTTTGCCTATCCTTTTTTCTTCATTATACGCAGGAATTACTATCGAAATCACAATTTAACTTCATTTATCCCGCTTAAAAAATTAATTATCTCAGAATATACACATACTTTTAGAAATTTGGAACAACCTGAAGTCCGATTAATTCTGTTCTGAAAAGAATAATCCCCACAACAATTACTAAAATTTGGAAAGCATTGATTAAATATACTACATCAGTTTCATAAACTTTTTTGCTTGGTTTTACTTTTTTGAGGATTAAAATAGCTAAATGCTCAAGTCCGTAAATTTTTTCATAAGGAACTTCCAAACTTCCGTCAGGATTTACTTTTGCAAAGCTTTGTTTTTTCAGTTTCCCTCTGGATTTCAAAATTGTTTCAATTATATAAGGAATAAAAAAGAAAATTGCTATTTTTTCTATATTTCCCATTATTGCAATTGTAGCCATTAATGCCCCGACAGAATAAGTTAAAATATTTCCAGGAAAAACTTTTGCAGGGAATTTATTAAATATGTAAAAAGGAATCAGTGAAGCAACCATGCATAAACAGATAATGCTCAGCCATTTATTTCCCATTAAAAAAGTTATTCCTGCAAAAGAAGAGAGGATTATTATTCCCTGGCTTGATTCCAGTCCGTTATATCCTGCAAGAAAATTAAATGTTGCTGATGCGCCGACAATCCCAATCGGAATTAAAAGAATTGGGTATAACATCCCAAAATTTATTCCTAAAACATTTGATTCTCCCGCGTTGATTACAATCAAAGGAATTGATGCAAAAAAAAGCAGAATTAATCGGGATCTTATTGACAATCCTCCTTTTTTCCATCCAAGCAAATCATCAAGAATTCCGATAAATGCAATTACGAGGATTACGCTCAATGCCGCAAAAATTTCAATTAAATTATCATTTGACTTGAAATAAAATGTTTTTATCGCAATATAAGTTAAAGTTCCGACGATAAAAGATAAAAATACTGCAACTCCTCCAGAACCTGCAACGTCTTTTGGATGCTCTGGTTTGTTCATATCTTCCCAAATTAATCCAATTTCTTTGGCTTTCCTAATCCAAAATGGAATTAAAAACAAGCATACAAAAAAACTGAGTAATAATGGAAGGAGCAGAATTAAATTCATCTTAATATTTCCCCTGAACAACTTTTTCTATGTCTGCAGGAGAATTTATATCTAAATAAATTGGATTAATTTTTTCATCACTCGGATAAGAAACCTGCCAAATTTTAATTGGTCCCTGTAATCCCTGATAATAAACCAAATCACCTATATTCATTCCCTGCTGTTTCATATTTTTAACAAATAAATTATCTTCAGAATGAACCAATTTAAAATAATCTGATTGTTTATTAAACAAATAAAGATTTGCTAAATTTGAATGAACTGTTCTTGGACTTAAATAAAGCGCAGCACCATTTGCAACAACTCCAAACTGTCCACTCTTTTGATCTACTCTCGGGAAAATAAATATTCCTGCATCGAATCCAGAATTAAAATCATATTCTTTTCCATTGATATAGATAATTTTCAAAGGCATTTGATACTGCTGATTGTTGTAGCCAAAATAAATTTCGGGCTGTAATAAATTTCCATTTTTATCTATACTAACTGTAATTGCAATAATCGCAGCTTTTTTCTCAGGCAAAAGAATTTCTTTTCCGTTATCTTGTAAGATTATATCCTGATCAATAGAACTTCCAATTGGATAAACATAAGTTGTTTGATTATCTTTTTCCTGAGTCTGGCTGTCATCTAAAAGAACAGTTGGAATCCATGAATATCTATCATAATTCGAGTTTGAACCAATACTTGAAAATGCTCCATACTTTCCAATATCGGTCGAATCAATCAACAGGTTTGTAGTGTTGTGGGCATAAAGAAAATCTAAAGCATCTTTCTCATTTGTCGCGGTCAAAACATTTCTTCCCATAAAATAATTCCAGTAACCAATCGCATTTCCTCCGTCTAATACTGTTGCTCTTTCACCGATTGACTGCACCCAATATCCATAATCCCACCAATGTGCGAACACCGCATTTGCAGGAGTGTTATCTCTTACCCAGGACATTGCTCCTTGCCATTGCCATTGATATAATCCGGGAATATAATTTTGAGCCATATTCTTATCACTTTGATAATAAACAAAGGCAGTAAAAACAGAAGCAACTAATAAAACTAAAACTAAAAGTCCAATTAATAATTTGTTGAAATCTTCTTTTTCTTTAAAGTATCTCTGACCTGTTTTAACAATTAGGAAACCAACTACAATTGGACTTATCGCCCCCAAAACCATTGTAAGTCTTACTGCTCCTCTTGCAGCAATAATCATAATTGTCAACGCGATAGTATAAAGTATATATCCAAAATTTAATTCTAAAAATTCTGAGAGTTTTCCTTCTTTATGTCTTTTGTAATAAACATAAACTAAACTTCCAACAAAACATAATGCTCCGCCAAAATAAACTAAAAGACTTAATGTGCTGTCTCCATTAAGCGCGCTTCCTGAAGAATATTTGCTAAATATTAAACATATCAAAAGCAGGATATAACTTGCCGTAAGAATTCTTTTTTCTTTTTTCTCTAATGATTTTATTGTATAAGCAAATAAAACAACTGCTCCTGAAAAAAACAGCCAGAAGTATAATGGAATTCCTGAAAATACCGGTCCAAAATTATTAAGCCAGTCATTCAAAAAATAAGGCTGCGCATTTTCCGCGACGGTAATACTGAATCTATCTAAAAACAAAGGATGAACTGTGCTCGATATAAAATCATTAACTATTCCCGGAATAAAAGAAAGTCCAAATATTGCTGTTGCGAGAAGTGCTAAGATAATTCCTCCAAGAATTATTGAAAGAAACTGACTGGGCAATTTTATCTTTTTTATTTTTTCATTAATCTTGAAAAGTTTTTTATCAAAGATAATAAAATCAATGAACATTATAAAAAATAAAACAAAGCATAATGCAGTAGACGACGATTCCATTAAATCTCTGAGACTGTAATTTAATGATATCGGGGAAAGTATTAAAGTGAAACTAAGAATCCAAACTGAAAAAATGTAGAATTTATTTTTGTTTATCTTACCTAAAACAAATTCTAAAAAAACCGCAGCAGCAATAACTACGAATACTAAGGTTACTCCTCCCCAAACTAATCCCAAAACTGCTGTTGCTATTCCTGATAAAGCTCCAAATATCAAACCTCTCTTTAATTTATCTGAAGTGAATGCTTCAAGGAAAAAGTAAAGTGCTAGGAATACAAATGCAAAACCGGCAGATTCTTTTTCAGGAATTCCTGCAATTGTTCTCGGTAAAAGTGAGGGGATTAAAACAAAAAAGGCAGTTGAAATTAAAGCGATTATCCCTGCTATTTTTTTATCTTCTTTATAAAATAATTTTTTAGCGAAAAGAAAAAATGCGATAACCATCAGAACTGACATTACTACGGGGAATATGATTGCCGCATATGTAACACTGACCTCTTTAACAAAAACAGAAAGGACATGATACAACCAACTTATCATTGTAGGAAGCAAAATTCCTTGCTGAGATGTGTTTACTGGATTGCATGCTGTTCCAGAGCAAATATCTGCCAAAGGAATATATCTCATCGCATCAAATACAAATAATTTTCCGTGTGCTGCAATATCTTTTGCCCACCTTAAGAATAAAAACGGATCTAAGTCAGGCCCTAAAGTCCATGTATTTGTTGTAATATCCCATAATCCCGGTTTCCCCGTCGAAGGATTTATTTTCATCGGCAAGGTTCTGATATAAACACTGACTGAAATTATAACCGCAAGTATCGCATAAATTACCAAATTTGTTTTTTCTTTAAAAAAATGAATTAGATTTTTTTTTCTGTTTTCTATCTCTTTATTAATAGAATCTTCTTTTGCAGTATTCATCACTTCCATCCTCAAAAATTGGAGTAAAAAACCTATTTAAACATTATGTATTATTTGAACAGAAGCGGGGTGAAAAAAACTTCTATGACTGCTGCACCGACAAGGATAATTGATGCAATTAATATTAATGCAATAACATTAAGAACAACTTTAACGAATTTTTTATTTCCGATTCCGTGTCTTATAACTCCAACGCCTAAAATCCCGCCTGCAAGCGCAGTTATGAAATAAGCTGCAATTTCGGGAAATCCGTGAATCATATAACGCACAAGCCCCAAAGGAATTTCGCTGATTTTATAACTTGTAAAAATTCCTATTGCTGCAGAGATAACACTAGCATTCCACGCTAAAACAAAAATTGCTCCTGCACCGAAAATTAAAGAAAAAATTAAAGTAAATATCATCACCCCAAAATTATTTTCCACTATTGAAACAAATCTTGCTCCGTTGTTCAATGCATTTGTCGAAACAACTTGGCTGGTGAAAGAATATTGTGCAATGCAGTTATCAACTGCTCCAGGATTGTTTATATTACAGTAAGTTTCTATTTGCGCGTTTAATAAATTAGGGTCTTGAAGAACTGCATATCCGACGGAAAATGCAACTATAAAACCAAGGAAAAGCCAAAGAAATGCATAAATTGCATCTTTATGCATAACCCAAACTCCCAAAAATCCTTCTGTTTCTTCATCTTCCATTTCTTCCTGCTTAAAAATAAAATACATAAACGGAATTGAGAACATAACACAAAATAAAACCACCATCAGTCCTGAAAATTTTGCGAGGATTGTATCACTACCAAAAAGAAAATGAACCAATAAAAGCGAAAGCAATGCATAAAGAAAACCAATGAAAAACATTTTCCATGGTCCCTTCTCAGCTCTTTTTGGATTAATCAAAGACTCTAACATCTAATTCTATAGAAAAGAGATTTTTTAAACTTTCATATCTTATTCTCTTTATGGGCAACAAAAAGAGGTTTGATAAGATAGCCGAAGATATAAAATCAGTAAAAATTCAGGGCGCAAGAAATATAGCAAAAGCCGCTTTTTTTGCTTACTCTTTGGTTCCAACAAAAGCTTCAATCAAAAAACTTCTTTCTCTCCGCCCGACAGAGCCGATGCTTGAAAAAGTTTTAAATCTCGTCGGTAAAATGCCAGACAAAAAAATTCTTGAGCATTTTGATTCTGCACAAAATCAGATAAACAAATATGTTTTGAAATTAATAAAACCACATGATAAAATTTTCACACATTGCCATTCTACAAATGTTTCTAATGCTTTGACTTTTGCAAAAAAATCATGGGCCAAGTTTGAAGTTTACAATACTGAAACTCGCCCGTTATTTCAGGGAAGGAAAACTGCAAATGAATTGAGAAAAGCAGGAATAAAAGTTACAATGTTTGTTGATTCTGCGATGGCAACTGCAATTGAAAAAGAAAATTCAAAAGATAAAATGTTTGTCAATAAAGTTTTTCTCGGCGCTGATGCTTTGCTCACAAACGGAGTAATAAATAAAATAGGAAGCGGAATGCTCGCAGAGCTCGCACATAATCACAGAATTCCGTTTTATGTAATTGCAGATTCATGGAAATTTTCAAAAAAGAAAGTTCCGATAGAAAATAGGAGTTTGAATGAAGTATGGAATCGTGCGCCGAAAAATATTAAACTAAAAAATCCTGCTTTTGAATTTGTCCCAGAGAAATATATTTCAGGAATTGTAACCGAATTTGGGATTATGAAATATAAGGAATTTGTTAGGAAAATGAGAAAGGGGAATTAATTTTTTCTGAATTTTGCTTTAACTTCATTCCCAAATAAAAAACTTAAAAGAGTGGAACCTTTTGGAGACCAAATGTCTAATCTTATATCTTTATTTCCTCTCACACTTAATCTACTTTTAAAGAAATGATCTGAAATTTTAAAAGACAACCCTTCTTTTTCTGCTATTTCCGCCAAAGATGATTTAGCCCATTCTGGGATTATATAATCTTTCCATAAGTTGATTCTCCCTTTGTAACCCCTAGAAAATTTTTCTGATGTCGCAAAAAAAGAAGTAGAATAGATATTATTATATTCTCCGTCTGTTCTTTTGAATCCAGAACTAAATAAATTAAATTCCTCTGGATGAGCTACTGGAAGTTTTGCAATAGCTTGGTAAAGACTTTCTATCCTTTCTATGTCTTGAGGTTCCATAAGAAAGGGATTATTGCCCAATTTATAAATCTTTTTATTGTTATCATTTTTAAGTAACACACATCAAAATAATATTTTTAAAAAGATTACCTATCTAATATTAAAATGCCTCAAGCAGTTACTCATTTTTTAATTCCTGTAATTCTATTGGAATTATTCAGAGAATTTTTTGTCAGAAAGAAAAAAACTTTCCCAGTTCATTATATTTTTATCGGGGGACTGGCAGGATTAATTCCTGATTTAGATATTGCAGTTTATTATTTCTTAAGTTTTTTCGGATTTACACTCAATGAAGTTCACAGAACTTTTTCCCATAATTTATTTGTTCCGTTAATTTTTATTTTCTTAGGTTTATTATTTTACAAATTTAAAAATAAAGAATTGGGAAAGCATCATCTTAAACTGAGTAATATCTTTTTTGTAATTGCATTTGGAATTTTTATTCATCTGCTTCTTGACGCGATAATTTCGGGAATGGTAATACCATTTTATCCATTCTCAACTTTAACAATCGGATTAAATTTAATTTCTATTCTTCCTCATCCATGGCAATCTACAATCCTTCCAACTCTTGACGCTATAATGTTAATTGCCTGGATGATTTATTTAGAAGTTAAACACAAGATTTCTGATATTATTTAAGATAAGGAAAGCTTAAAAGTAGTATAAATCAAAGAAAAGTATGAAAACTCTTTTAAAAAAAATAGTTAATGATGAAGATTTGAAAGCAACAGGATTTAATATAACTGCCGCATGGGTTTTTGGAAAAACTGCAAGCATGATCTCTTCAGCGGTCTTTAATTTCAATTTGAATCAATATAATTCAATAGACCATCTTATGATGGGAGTTGGAATCGGAACTTTGACTTATAGAAAAGCAGGGAGAGGGATAAAAGGAATTGCTGCAGGTCTGACCGCCGCTACAATGTTAAATGTTGCATGGGAAGGATTTGAAGGGGGATTTAACCCTTATCATCATCCAGAAATATTAGCTGATCGAATTTCTGATATTGCAGTCGTTTATGCAGGGAGTACTTTAAGTTTCTTGGGGGAAAAATTTAAAAATTATTTAAACAAGGATAAATAAAATGAAAGCAGATTTACATAATCATCTTGGAACTAACGGAGCTAATCCAGGTTTTGATGAGACAATCGACTTAGTTCATAACAAGCTTGGACACTATAGCATGTTTGGAATAGTAAAC
>Ga0172379_10009017_pt1 | contig 12407 bp, 11 predicted proteins | sample GrowelOW334metaG_FD_119756 | JGI IMG/M metagenome (GOLD analysis project Ga0172379, IMG submission 119756) | Groundwater microbial communities from an aquifer near a municipal landfill in Southern Ontario, Canada - Groundwater well OW334 metaG | ecosystem: Environmental > Aquatic > Deep... | reverse complement strand
TCTCCTTGAGAAATCGCCAGCCTCGGGACATCACGGCAGGCCTATTTTGTCTCATGCAGCAGATGCTTATTGGTGACATAACGCACAGTCTGTTTGCTTATTTCGCGCAAAGTTTCAAAAACCCCCATCCCCGTAACCGCTGAGGCCTCAAAGGTCTTCACCTTCAAAACGCTGTTCAGGTCGGCTTCAAGCTCTTCCACGGTCAGGGTGGGGATCGGGGTGCCGACAAGATCTCGCTTATTATACTGAATGACCAGGGGCATTTCTTCCAGCTTGAGTCCGTATTCCAGGAGGCTTGTCCGCAGGTCTTCCAGGCTTTCAATGTTTCTCTCCCGGCGCACCTGGAGAGGATCGGCCACAAAAACCAGGCCATCCGCACCTTTAAGGACAAGCTTGCGGGTGGAGGCATACATAACTTGGCCGGGCACAGTATAGAGCTGAATCCGGATATTAAACCCCCGGATTGTTCCCAGGTTTAGGGGGAGAAGATCGAAAAACAGAGTACGATCGCCCTTGGTTTCGATGGTCAGCATCTTGCCCCGGGCATTATCGGCCATGGAGCTGTGCACGGTAAGCAGGTTGGTCGTCTTCCCACAGCGGCCCGGCCCATAATAGACGATCTTACAGTGAATTTCTTTTTTGCTAAGATCAATAAGCGCCATTTGTTATCCTTCAAAAATTTGCAGAAGGGTATCGGTCAGATCAGCCACCCGGCAACGTACCAGCCCGAGGGAGACATCTTCCCCAAAAATGGTGATAAGAATAAGTTCCTCGCCAATCCGGCCAAAATGGATATTCCCGTTTTTTCCCTTATGAAAGAGCAAGGAAAAATCCTCCTCGCCGATCAGTTTGGCGATCTGGGAGGTTGCTCCCAAGCTGGCTGCAGCCAGCGCGGCCAGGGAAATGGCATCGAGATCATCATTATCACGCCCGCAATTGGACAGTATATTTCCTGCCCCATCAATGAGCAGGACATTTCGAACGCCCGCCTGAATAAGCGAGCCTTCTATGGTATTCCTGGCTTTCTCCAGAATTTCCGCAGTCAGGATAAAATCTTGCATATCCCGTTTTCTCCCGTGGTGAGGGTTTAGGTTCTCCATCACAGCAAACAGGGGTAAGGTTGCCGCACACAAAGGGGCGAAGCACCTGCCATAAGGTGGCTTCGAAACCGGTTGAAACGCTGTGTATCTGCTGAATTCCCGACAAAATACGTCCCTATCGTGTACATGGAAAAAAAAACCGTGTCAAGCGGAAAGCGTGAAGGAATAAGGCACTGATTTCAATAAAATATAAAGGAGACACAAAAAGCTGGCCGCGTTTCGTGCAATGACCGGGCCACGCCTATTTTTTTTTAGAATTCCCCCTTCTTCTCTCCTTGTCTAATCTATTGAGAATGGAGTATCGTATCGGTTCTGAAAAATCTAAAAAAATAGAATAAACCGGTTAGGCGACAAGGATTTTCACCATGAACAAACCTGGCTATTTTGGACAATGGGGCGGCGCCTATATCCCGGAAGTGCTGTACGAAACCTTCAGGGAACTGAGGGAGGTGTACGCCAAGGCCAAGGCAGACCAGGCCTTCTGGCAGGAATACCTCGCTCTCATGAGCTCGTACTCCTGCCGCCCCACCCCCCTTACCCGTGCGGATAACCTGAGCCGCCACTTCGGCGGGGCGCAGATTTTCATCAAGCGCGAGGATCTCAATCACACCGGTGCGCATAAGGCCAACAACGTCATGGGCCAGGGGTTGCTGGTCAAGCGCATGGGCAAAACCCGGGTGATCGCAGAAACCGGCGCGGGCCAACACGGGGTGGCCTGCGCCACCATGGCGGCCAAGTTCGGCTTTGCCTGCACCATTTACATGGGCGAGGAAGATGTGCACCGCCAGCGGCCCAATGTCTTCTGGATGGAAAAACTCGGCGCCACCGTGGTTCCGGTCACCACCGGCAGCCGCACCCTCAAGGACGCCATCAACGAGGCCTTCCGCGACTGGGTTTCCAACATGGACACCACCCATTATGTGATGGGCACGGTCTGCGGGCCGCACCCCTTTCCGGAGATGGTGGCCTGGTTCCAGTCCATCATCGGGCAGGAGGCGCGCAAACAGATCCTCACATCCCACGGCAAACTCCCGGCCCGGGTCTATGCCTGCGTGGGCGGCGGCTCCAACGCCATGGGCATCTTCCAGGGCTTTCTTGATGATACCGAAGTGGAGTTGATCGGGGTGGAGGCAGGCGGCAAGGGGCTTGACACCGGCCAGCACGCCGCAAGGCTTGCCAGCCAAGACGCCTCGCCCGGCGTGGCCCAGGGGTATAAAACCATGTTTCTCCAAGACTCCGACGGCCAGATGCGCGACACCCATTCGGTGGCCGCTGGCCTCGATTATATCGGGGTCTCTCCCCTACTCACCGACCTCTGGGAAAAAGGGCGGGTCCGCTTTGCCGCGGCCACCGACCAGGAGGTCATGGCGGCGCTGGATCTCACGATCAAAAAGGAAGGGATCATCCCGGCTCTGGAATCCACCCATGCCTTTGTCCAGGCCTTCAAGGAGGCGGGAGAGCTGAGCCGCGACCAGGCCATTATCATCAACCAATCCGGCCGGGGCGACAAGGATATCTTCACCATTGCCCACGCCTTTGATGATCCTTCCTGGAAGGAATTCATCCGGAAAAAGGGAGAGGAATATGCAGCTCGCTGACCAACTCCGGCAAACCCGGAGCAAAAAAGACATCCTGCTCATGACCCATCTGGTTTTGGGTTATCCCTCCTTTGCCGTTAACCGCGAGGTGATCCACCAGATGGTGGCAAACGGGGTGGACGTGATCGAGCTCCAGATCCCTTTTTCCGAGCCCATGGCCGACGGCCCCATGATCATCAAGGCCAACCAGGAGTCCATCGCCAACGGAACCAAGGTTGCGGACTGCCTTGCCTTTGCCGCAGAGATGGCGGCTCAATACGATATCCCCTTCCTGTTCATGACCTACTACAATATCCTCTTCAAGTACGGCCTGAAGGATTTTTTGCACAAGGCCAAGGAGATCGGGATCAGGGGCTTCATCATTCCCGATCTGCCGCCGGAAGAGGGCGAAGAGTATCTCCGGCTGGCCCGGGAGTTTGATCTTGCCCCCATCCAGATCTTTGCGCCCACCAGTACGGAGGAGCGGATGCGAACCCTGGCCGGACATGGAGCCGGTTTCATCTACTGTGTGGCCCGGAGAGGCGTCACCGGCAGCAAAACCGAATTCGATGCCTCCTTTGATGAATACCTGGCCCGCTGTCGCAGGGCCACGGACCTGCCGCTCGCCGTGGGTTTTGGCATCAGCAACCGGGCAGACGTGCAGATCCTGACCGGCAAGGCCGACCTGGCGGTGATCGGCACCGCCACCATCAGGCTGGTAGAAGAGAAAGGGGCAGAGGCGGTGGGTCCTTTTATCGCTGGACTCAGGGGCTGAGACAAGAAATGAAAGCCAAGGCTCCGGCGAACACAATCCTGGCCAGCGAGATCGCTCGCTTCCATGAGCTTGCGACTCAAAGCCTTGAATGGGTCTGGGAAACAGACGCCCATTTGAATTTCACCTATTGCTCGCCAAGCGGCAAGGCCCTCTACGGCTATGAGCCCCGTGAACTCCTGGGCCGCAATGCCATAGAAACGCTCATCCCCCCCGAAGACCGGGAGACCCAGCGAGAAATCATCGAAGAGATCCGCCGAAGCCGAAAACCCTGCAAAGGCCTACGACGACGGTCAATGCGGAAAAATGGCACCGTCATCCCCATCGAAACCCACTTCCTCCCCATGCTAGCCGGAAAAAAAGTGATTGGCTTCCGCGGCATGAGCCGGGACATCAGCGAAATCCTGCTCCTGGAGCTCCGCCTCGAACACAAGGCCAGGGAACTCACCGAGGTCAACAACGCCCTCAGCCTCCTCCTGCATCAGAGCGCCGAAGCCAGTGCCGAACATGAACGCAGAATCCACGACAATCTGCAGCGCCTGGTTTTACCCTATCTGGAAAAAATACAGGAACGCTGCAAAGACCCGGAATTAGAGCTCTACCTGCGGGTGGCCTCGGCCAATCTTGAAAAAATCACCTCGACCTTCAGCTTGACCCTCTCCACCAGACTGGGCGGGCTCACCCCCCGCGAGTTGGAGGTGGCGGAACTGATCAAACAGGGCAGATCCACCAAGCAAATTGCCACCATCCTTGATCTTTCCAGCCGGACCGTGGAGTTTTACCGCGACAAACTCCGGGTCAAGCTCGGCATCAAAAGCAAAAAAACCAACCTGCGTTCCTACCTTTCCTCCCTTGCCTGACAAGCATCCAGCCAAGCCCCGTATTTTTTCCGTATTGCTATTGTCGCCCAACTCCATTAATTGTGGTCTGGCACCAACCGGGGGGAACGGTGCCAGAAAAAAAAACCGCCCCGTCGACCATCGGCTTGAGACAGTCAGCCCAAAGTCGCCGTGTTTGAGTTTCCCGCCGCGAAGTCTACGGCAAGCAAAAAAACAATAGGACCCTATCCTTGGACACCCCCAATGCCCTTCCCCTACACCTTCTCCCCCAACTTTTCACCCCGTTCGCTGACGCCCTCTGTTGCGGCCTTTTGGTCGTCGAACTCCGCCGGGACAGCGCCGGAAATCCCTTGAAATTTGTGGGCCGGGTCGCCAACCAGCTCTTTTGCGAACTGCTTTCGATACACCAAGACGATATCCTAAAAAAAGAGCTGCCGGAATCCCTCAGCCAGACCCTGACCCTACCCGCCCTGCTGCGAGAACTCGCGGTCTCCGGGGCAACACGGACAGACAGAGATCTTTTCCTGGGCCCAGGCCGAACCTGCACCCTCCAGGCGCACCTCCCCTGCCCGGAACTGTTGACCATAACCATCCAGAATCCCCAGCCCGACCAGACAACGGTCAGCTCCCAGGCCGAAGTGATTCTTGCCAGCATAGGGGATCCATGCATCATCATCGACAGGAATTTTTTCGTTATCTACGAAAACGAAACCGCCAAAGAGCTCTGGGGCTCCAACTGCGGAAAAAACTGCTACGCCATCTACCATGGCCTGCAGAGCCGTTGCGAATCGTGTCATGCCGACGAGGTCTTTGCTGATGGCAAGATCCACAAAAACGAAAAAATGAGCCGCATCAATGGAAGCGAGCGCCACCTGGAAATCACCTCCGCGCCGCTCAAGGATGCTACGGGCACAATCACCGCCGTGGTAAATATCACTCACGATGTAACCATCCGCAAGATGACGGAAAAGGGTAAGGAGCACCTTCTCCGGGAGTTGCAAGCCTCCCTGGCCAAGACAAAACGGCTCAGTGGCCTGCTTTTCATCTGTTCCCACTGCAAAAAAATCAAAGAGGATAACGGAGACTGGCAACAGCTGGAGAGCTATCTTCGCTGTCACGCCGAGGTGGAGTTTAGCCACGGCATCTGCCCGGAATGCTGCGAAAAACACCACCCACAGCTCCTATGCAAAAAAAATAATCGCTCCTGACTCCTGGTTCACTCCTCTTTTTTTATATTTTGTTTTACACTTCCCTGGCATACAGAGTAAATTTAATAGATAGGCAAGGGCCAGGACCTCCCCGACCCGGAGCACCCAGACCACCACACCGCCCCGAATACCACAGGTGCTATGAGCCCAAACACAACCTTAGGTGACATATTCAGCAAGGTCAACATGAGCGAACTGCCCGCCATGTCCGACCATGTCCAGGAACTGCTGCGCCTCTTAAACAGCGACGAATCAAGCGCCGAGGAAATCGCCGGGGTTATCCTCAAGGATGCCTCCCTGACCACCAAACTGCTACAGGTGGTCAATTCGGCCTTTTACAGCCGGGGAACCCCCATCTCCAACGTCAGCCGGGCCATCACCACCCTTGGCCTCACCACCGTGAAGGAGCTGGCCCTCAGCCTGGCCCTGTTTGAAGATTTCCTCAGGGCCGGGGTCGAGAAGGAAGAAATCAGCAAGCTCCTGGCCCTATGTTTTGTCAGTGCCTCCCAGGCAAAAATCCTCTGCAAGGCCAAAAAGATCAATGTGCCGGAAGAGGATGTCTTCATCTGCACTCTACTGCACCAACTGGGCAAGCTCATCATTCTGGTCTATCTGCCGGAGCTGTACCGCAAGGCCCAAGAACTCATCGACCGGGGCTACTCCGATGAATTTGCCGCCAAAACCGTACTGAGCGACCTCACCTTTTCCACAGTGGGCATGGAAATCGCCCGCTTCTGGAATTTTTCCGAAAAAATCGTCCTGAGCATGGGGGATAACCCACCCCAGCCGACCAGCAAACTCGACTCCCAGCTCTACCTCCTCAATGTGGCAGCCTTCTGCAACCGCCTGACCTGGACCCTTTGCTACGGCTCGAGCCTGGAACTTGGCGAACTGGTCCTGCACTATGGGCCCATGATGGGTCTCAGCAGACGGGAGGCCTTTGGCCTAGCCAACAGAAGCCTGGATGTCGCCGAAGCGATGCCGGACAACATCATCCGGTTCGGCCTTGCCAAGCTCAAAATCCGCACCAAAATCGCTCAGAAGGAAAGGGCGAGCCAATAAATTCCCGCTTTCAAGCTCGGGGAACAACACGCGACAAGACTGGGAAAGTTGCGAAGGACTATATGTCGAAAGGCCGTCCGGCAAGGCCACGCATCCCGATCTTCGGCGGCGCGACCTGCCTTTACCCCCCACGAATCAGATGGTTTCCCCGGTGGCGATGGTAAGCGAAAGGAAATCCCCGGCTTTGCGGGAGGGCGCCACCACGCAGTTGCGTCCGATGACGGCCTGGGCCGGCACCTCCGCCTCCTTGCCGATCATGGTAATCCCGGTGTAGAGATGCTTAGGGCAGGCCTTGTTGGGCGTACCCTTGTCCTCGCCCTGCCCCACCACCGCTCCCTGTCCGACCCAGACCCTTTTATCGAGAATGGCCAGGTCCACCACAGCCCCTTCCTCTAAAATGCAGTCGTGCAAAATGATGGAGTCTTTAACCCGGACATTTTTTCCCACCCGCACCCCAGGCGAAAGCACCGAATTGATCACCTCGCCCTCAATGACGCAGCCGGCAGAGATCATGGAGCCCTCCACCTTGCAGCCGCTGGTAAAACGCGCAGGGCACCGGTCCACCAGCAACCGATCCGCATAGGGATTTGGTCGGATACCCCAGGCCTGCGGAGAGATTTCAGAATCGACTTTGAGCAGATCCATGTTCGCCTGCCAGTAGGCCTGAACCGTGCCCACATCCCGCCAATATCCGTGGAATGGGTAGGCAAAAACATTGTCCCGCTCGATGGCCTTGGGGATGAGATGCATGCCGAAATCCACCTCATCGCGGTCTTCCTCCAGAAGCCGGAGCAAATATTCGGTGTCAAAGACGTAGATCCCCATGGAGGCCAAATCGGTGCGGGGCACCCTTGGTTTTTCCTCCCATTCGATGATGCGACCTTCACCGTTGGTGATGCCCGCGCCGAACTGGTGGATCTCGGAGAGCGGCACCACCATCATGGCGATGGTCACCTGGGCCTGCTTCCGGCGGTGGAAACGGAGCATGTCGTCGAGATCCATGCGATAGATGTGATCCCCGGAGAGGATGACCGTCTCCTTGGCCGGGTGTTCCCTGATAAAATCGATGTTCTGCCGCACCGCGTCGGCGGTGCCCTTGTACCAGTCGGAATCGTGGGCCCCGGTGCGGGGGGGCAGGATTTTGATCCCCCTGGTGCGACCGGTGAAATCCCAGGCCTCGCCGGTGCCGAGATGGCGCATCAGGGAAAGGGGCTTGTACTGGGTGAGCACCCCGACTTGACTGAGCCCCGAGTTCATCACGTTGCTCAAGGAAAAATCGATGATCCGGTAGACCCCGGCAAAGGGCACGGCCGGCTTGGCCCTGGTCTGCACCAAAACATTGAGGCGGCTGCCGACCCCGCCGGCCAACAGGAGCACCAGGGTATTGTCGCCTTGGATCATCGAACCACCTCGTTATTGCCGATTTTCCCAACCATCTGCTCCGAGCGCAGATTCGGGTGCAGGGTGCAACCGGAGCCGATCACCATCCCATCGAGCACATGGTTGTTCCAGCCGACTACTGTTACCTTGTCGGCCTGCGGCACCCCTGGCTCGCCGATCCGCGCCCTGGCCCCGAAGGTCACATTAACATCGCTCACCACCGTGTCGAGAATGGCGCCATGCCCCACCACATTATCGTAAAAGAGCACCGAATTTTTCACCTCCGCCCCTGACTTGACATGGACCCCGGGAAAGAGGATGGAGTTTTCCACCCTGCCCTCCACGACACAGCCGTTATAGACCAGACTGTTCTCGATGCTGGCCCCAGGACCCACCTTGAGTGGCTGGCAGTCCCGGACCGCCCGGTGTTCCAGGTTCGTACGGATACCCCAGTCCGCAAGCTGAATCTTCGGTTCCGGCCCCAACAGGTCCATGTTGGTCTGCCAGTATTCGGCAACGGTCCGGGTGTATCCCCAGTAACCGTGAAACTTAAAGCCGTACACCTTGCGTTGACCCGCCATAATCCGGGGCAGGATATCCCGGCCGAACTCAAAGGAATCATCCTCCCGGGAGTTGATCTCCAGCACCTCATAGAGCACGGAAGGCTTGAAGCAGTAAACTGTGAGCGAAGCCCAGTTGAACTTTGGGTTGGCCGGTTTCTCCTGGTACTGATGGATGCGACCGCCACGTTCCCCGTCCTCATCGTCGATTTCCGCAACTCCGAACCGGCTGGCCTCTGCCATGGGTACCTGTATGCAGGCGATGGTCAGGTCAGCATCCTTGTCCCTATGGTACTGAAGAATCTCCCGGTAATCCATCTGGTAGACATGGTCCCCGGAGAGCACCAGGATGGTTTCCGGCTCGTGGTACTGGACAAAATCGAGATTTTGATGGATGGCATCGGCCGATCCTCGATACCAGCTGCTCTGGCCGGAGCCCTGAGAGGGAGGAAGAATAAAAGCCCCGCGGTGACGACCAGTCATGTCCCAGGCCGCACCAATCCCGATATGGCTGATCAGGGAAAAGCTCCGGTACTGACTAAGGATGGCGACCCGCTCCAGACCGGAGTGCATGAGATTGCTCAAGGCGAAATCGATCATCCTGACAAAGCCGCCAAAAGGGACGGCCGACTTGGGCCGGTAGGCAGTGAGCACGTTCAGTTCGTCAACGCGGCCTCCGGCAAGGATCATAGCCAGAACCTTCGGTTTTAGTTTCATGGAATTCCTAAAGGGAAAGGGAAAGCCGTTGCAACAGCTCCTAATTTCTGCTTCGTTTCCTGATTGCAAATCCATTATGGAAAGCCTTGCGCCAAAAAGCAAGCACAGGAACGTGGCAGGGAAAAGATTTTCTGAAGTTTATTGAAACAGAATTCTGCGGTACGCGACCAATGGGTGGTGCAGGTGCGACGAAGAGGCATGTCAGCCATTCCAGCGGAGCTGGATAAAAGCCCCGAAGGCCCGATTCCCAGGCTGCGGATGCGCCGCCCGGTGATCGCTTACCATTTACTGCAGGTGTTTGGTGGTGAGACGCATCAGAGTCTTGGTTGAAAAATCCTGCTTTTCCGTCGGCAGATTCCGAAGCGGCACCTCGGCCCTGGCCGCTTCCCGGTGTCCACCCGCCGAGCCGATCGCCTGAAACATCTTCTCTGCCAGCCGTCCGGCATTTTTCTTATAACCGTCGCACCGGAAGATAACCACCAGCTTGTCGTTATGCAGTCCGGAAACAAAAACCCAGGCGACATCATGGACCTGGTTCAGAAAATCAGCGATGAGCACCAGCATGTCGGGGCTGGGAACTCTACCCAAATGGGCATACAGCCGCTGCTTGCTCACCTTCATCTCGTTGAGGGCGGTCTTGAAATAATTCAGCTCGGAACGGCGGAAGGAGGATTGCTCTATCTTGCGGACCAGATTCGGGTTGGCAATATTGAAAAGATAGCGGAAAGAAATGGCGTCCGCCAGGGTGGCTTTTTTTTCAAAATTCCGGGTGTCCACCTTGATCGCGTAAAAAAGGGCGGTGGCCAAAGCCACCGAGGGCTTCAGACTGGCGGCGCGCAAATACTCGACGAGCATGGAGGCGGTGGCGCCAAAGTCCTTGCGGATATCAACAAAGGGGGCGATCCAACCCTTGGTGGCTGGATGGTGGTCAATGACCACATCAAAGGTAATATTCTCGAAACAGGGCAAGTGGCTGGGCTGGGAATCCAGCATCACCCTCTTGGTGAAATCCCCTATTTTAACCGTATGCAGACGCTCCATGGGGATCTTCAGCAGATCCACCATGACCACATTGTTGAGTCGCCTGATTTCGTTGGGGTAGGCGATGGTGACGCTTTTCACCCGGTAGCGGAGCAGACGCTTCACCGCCATGGCGCTGGCAATCGCGTCCGGATCGGCGTTGATGACCACCAGAACCTGGTCCTCCTTGCCAAAAATCCCGCAGAACTCAAGCAGGCGTTCCCTGGCGGTCTTCTTTTTGTTGGACACCGGTTTTTTGGGAACTTCAAGACTTCCGTTCACGCTCACGCCCTCATCCCCGTCGTCCATTAAAACAAGGCCAAAAATCGGCCCCCTTGATCCCTAATTCGCCCGACAACCGATGCCCTATACCACAAGCCGAGATAAATTTCAAAGATTTGCCCTTGCCGATTTATTCTCCGTCAAAGAACGGGACCGAGGGAAACAACGCATGGTCGGTATGGGGAATAAAGCGGGAGCCGGAAAAACGGAGCATGAACTCTTGGTTGACGTTCAATTCGATATAGGTGATCTTTCTCACCAGCTCCAGGCTGCGTTCCCGCGCCTGACTTTCGAGCAGAATCCGCTGTGCGCCGACCAAGGAGCTGTTGCCCACGGGCTCATAGGTGGCAAGGGGCAGGTCGGGCAGCATCCCCAAAACAATGGCCTGCCGGGGCGAGATATGCCGCCCGAAGGCGCCGGCCACATAGATGCGATGCAGATCACCAAAGGCGACCCCCACCTGGTTGGTCAGGGTGGTGAGAATGGCGTACATGGCCGCCTTGGACCGCATGAGTGCGTCCAAATCCACCTGGCCTAAAACCACGGGCTGACCATCAGCCGAATCCTCACCCGGCACCACCACGAACTGCCAGCCCTCACTTCCCTGGATCAGGCGGTCGCCGGCAGCTTTGGGCCTAAACTTGCCCCGGATATCGATCTGCCTGGTTAGGTAGAGCTCGGCCACCAGATCAATAAGACCGGAACCGCAGAGCCCCTTGGGTTTACCCTTGCCGATGGTTTCATAGCGGATCTCACCGCTGTCCGGATCGATCTGCACATGCTCAATGGCCCCAGGGCCTGCCCGCATCCCCATCCGGGCCACGCCGCCTTCCAGAGCCGGACCTGCCGCGCCGGCGCAGGCAATGAGCCACTCCCGATTGCCGACAATCACTTCGGCATTGGTGCCCACGTCAATGAGCATACAGGTCTCCGGTTGCTGATCAAGGCCGCTGGCCAGGACGCCTGAAATCAGGTCGCCACCAAAATAGCTGCCCACGCTGGGCAGAAGCCAGACCGGCGCGGCCGGGTGGATGACCAGCTTCAGTTCCCCGGCCAGACAGGGGTCAGGGGCATTGACCATGGGAATATATGGTTCACGGCAGAGATGGTAGGGATTGATATTGAGAAAAAAATGCACCATACTGGTGTTGCCGGACACAGAAAGCGCCCGGATCTCGGCCACCGGCAGGCCGGAAATCCTGGCCAACTCCACAGCCAACGCATTGACCGAACCGATTACTGCCCGATGCAACTCTGTCAGCCCCTCTTCCTTGCCGGCATGGTGGATTCGGGTGAGGATATCGGCACCAAAGCGGATCTGGCCGTTTTCCAGGTCGGCTCGGGCCAAGGTTGCACCGGTGGCCAGATCAAGCAAGGTCGCTTCGAGATGGGTGGTCCCCAGATCAAGGGCCATCCCGGCAAGAACCGGCTGCGGCTGAGGGAGAAAATCAACCAAAACCGGGGCGCCCACCATATTATTGACAATGGCGACGCCGGTAAAGCCTGCGGCGCGGAACCGTTCGGCCACCTTGCTCAGGCGATGATAGGGCACCACCGGCATAGCCCCGGCCAACTGCGGGGCAAGAGCCTTTTTCAACCGGTCGAGATCGCCGGTATTGTCGCCAAGACTGGGAGGGGGCGCGGCAACCGCAAGGGCGCGCACCAAGGGGATCAGCATAATCGGGCAACTCCAAAAAAAATCTCCATGGGCAACTGCAACCTGCCCGACATACTATGTCGCCTAGGGGGAAAAGTCCCTAAAAAAATGTGCCGTCCCCGCTCTGACAGCGGCGAACTTGACGTTGAGGGTGACCAATGGTAAAGAGCCATAAAGGCGTTACGCCGTAACAAGGAATACTAAAAGAAACATGCCCTTATTGCTCTACACCT
>Ga0172379_10009016_pt1 | contig 12407 bp, 11 predicted proteins | sample GrowelOW334metaG_FD_119756 | JGI IMG/M metagenome (GOLD analysis project Ga0172379, IMG submission 119756) | Groundwater microbial communities from an aquifer near a municipal landfill in Southern Ontario, Canada - Groundwater well OW334 metaG | ecosystem: Environmental > Aquatic > Deep... | reverse complement strand
ATTTAGCAAAAGAATCTTTGGAAATAAAAAGAAAAGCATTAGAAGACTTTGTGGAAAAAGGGCTTTATCCTTATTCCAGACATTATTTAGATGGCGTTAAAAAATTAAGAGACTCTTATTTTGGAAATCATTTTTCAACAATTGGCTTAATAGGAATGAACGAAGCCTTATTAAATTTTTTAGGAGAAAACATAACTTCAAAAATCGGTAAAAAATTTGCTTTAGAAGTATTAGATTTTATGAGAGAAAAAATGGTTGAGTACCAGGAAAAAACAGGAAATATGTATAACTTAGAGGCAACTCCGGGTGAGGGCACTTCTTATAGGCAGGCAAGAGCCGATAGAGAAAAATATCCAGACATTATCACGGCAGGCACAAAAGAAGTGCCGTATTATACAAATTCAACTCATTTGCCGGTTGACTATACCACAGATCCGTTTGAGGCATTAAAACTGCAAGACGAATTACAAACAAAATATACGGGAGGAACGGTTTTACACCTATTTTTAGGCGAAAGAATTTCAGATCCACAAATGGCAAAAAATTTAGTTAAAAAAGCATTTGAAAAATTTCATTTGCCGTATATTACTTTAACCCCGACTTTTTCAATTTGCCCCTCGCACGGATATTTAGACGGCGAACATTTTGAATGCCCAAAGTGTACAATAAAACAGCCCTGCGAAGTTTATTCAAGAATAGTAGGATACATAAGGCCGATACAGCAGTGGAATAAAGGAAAAAAACAAGAATACAAAGAAAGAAAGGAATACAAAACTCCAGCATTAGCTTAAATTAAGTTATAAAAAAAGAAGTCGCTTTATTACAGGGCGGCTTTTTGGTATAGTAAAGACGAATTTAAAATTAAAAATTAATTTTATGATAATCGGCGGATTACAAAAAACTACTTTAATAGACTATCCGGGAAAATTAGCCTGCACGGTTTTTTTGGCTGTTTGTAATTTTCGCTGCCCGTGGTGCTATTCGGCGGAGCTTGTTTTGCCTGAAAAAATAATAAAACAGCCGCGGATTTCAGAAAAAGAATTTTTTAATTTTTTGAAAGAAAGAAAAGGGTTATTAGAGGGGGTTGTAATATGCGGAGGAGAACCAACGGTAAATAAGGACTTGCTACAGTTTGTAGAAAAAATTAAAAAACTTGATTTTTTAGTAAAACTTGATACAAACGGTTCTAATCCGGAAATGTTAAAGGATTTAATTAAAAAAAGACAAATAGATTATGTTGCCATGGATATAAAGCTTCCACTAGAAAAATATGCAGGACTTTTTGGCGAATGCGTGCGGACAGAAGATATAAAAAACAGCGTTGATTTTTTGAAAAAAAATCAAATAGATTCAGAATTTCGCACAACCGTGGTGCCCGGAATCCATACAAGAGAAGATTTTTTGGAAATTGCCAAGTGGATAGGGGGCCCTAATGTAAAGTATTATTTACAAAATTTTAGGCCGGAAAAAACAATTGATAATAAATTTCAAACAATAAAACCTTATTCGGAAGATTTTTTAAAAAATATTGTAAAAGAAATTTCGCCATATTTTAAAGTCTGCCAAATAAGATAAAAACCCCTTGATATTATCTTGGGGTTTTATATTTTAAGGCGAAAGATAGGGAGCTATCGGCTCTGGATGGCTGGTATTTATTTTTTCGTTAAGCAAGCAGAGAGCTTCTTGGCAGCCCGCCTCCTCCGCGGCCTTTATAAATTTTTTAAGCTGGGCGATAGGTTTTTTTGCATCTCTTCTGATTAATTCAAATCTGTATGTTGTGTTAAATAGCTATTAACACAACATAAAAAAGAAAATAATTTTTCAAATAAATTAGCTTCAATCGCTTAACCCTCAATGCCTAACCATGACTCCGTCAAAAATACTTTTTTATTTCTGTATCTCGTTTATTGTTGGTATTTTTTTTAATTCTATAATAAAAATCCCGCAGATATTTTTGTGGGTGTTTTTATTTTTAGGGGTTTTATTAATATTTATTTCATTTTTTCTTAAAAATTTAAAAAAATTTCAGATAGCAGGTTTTTGTTTTTTATTTTTAGCAATAGGAATTTTAAGGCATCAAGTTTCAGACTTTAATATTTTAAACGATAAATTAAGCAGGTTTAACGATAAAGGAGAGGTTGTTTTAATTGGTAAAGTTATAGCCGAGCCGGATATAAGGGACACTTTTCAAAAATTGAAAATAAAAACAGAAAAAATAATAAATAAGGAAAACCTTGAAAGTGATTTTAGTTTAAATATCAAAGGCGCGGTATTGGTTATCACAAACCGTTATCCGGAGTATGAATATTTAGACGAAGTGAGAATAACGGGTAAATTAGAAACTCCGATAGAGGCAGAAGATTTCAGCTACAAAAATTATTTATTAAAAGACGGAATTTATTCTGTAATGGGTTTCCCAAAAGTTGAGCTGATAAGCAATGGAAATTACGATACTTATTCTGTACGGCAGAGGATTTATTCTGGTATTTTATTTTTTAAACAAAAATTAAGGGAAAGTATCCGCAGAAATTTTTTACCGCCCCATAGCTCAATTTTGGAAGGAACGGTGCTGGGGGATAACGGAGCATTAAGCCAGGAGTTAAAAGACAAGCTTAATATCACTGGGCTCCGCCACATTATAGCTGTTTCCGGTACGCACGTTGTAATTTTAAGCGCTATTCTAATGTCATTGTTGTTGGCCCTAGGCTTATGGAGAGGCCAGGCATTTTATATTTCAGTTGTGTTTATCTGCCTTTATATTATTTTAACCGGAATGTCGGCTTCGGGCGTAAGAGCGGGAATAATGGGCGGACTTTATCTTTTGGCCCAAAAATTAGGTAGGCAAAGCATGGGCTCAAGATCAATTGTAATAGCCGGAGGCATGATGCTTTTTATTAATCCTTTGCTTTTGTTTTACGACGTTGGTTTTCAGCTTTCTTTTTTGGCCGTTTTGGGGCTTATTTATTTTGAACCGATAATCAAATTTTTTTTATATAAAACTTTACAAATTATTTTTAAAAATAAAAACAACGAAAGCGGTGCAAGTGGTTTTCTGAATAAAGAAGAAAAAATTGGTAATTTATTAAGCATTATTTCAACAACTTTTGCCGCCCAGATTTTTACCTTGCCTATAATGATTTATAATTTTGGCAACGTATCTTTTGTTTCTCCTGTAACAAATATTTTGGTTTTGCCAATTATCTCATGGCTTATGATTTTTGGATTTTTATCTTCTATTTTAGGGGTTGCCTCCCAATTTTTAGGATGGATATTTTTTTTGCCTTGCTGGTTTTTGCTTTCTTATTTTGTAAAGATAATAGATATTTTTTCACAACCGTGGGCAATAAAAACCATAGAAAATATTTCCTGGATTTGGCTTGCGGCTTCTTATTTGTTGCTCGGCTTTATTATCAGATTTTTGAACAAAAAAAGATATTTTATTTGATAGGAGTTATGCGGGTATCCTTTATATAAATTGCGCATTCGCCCGATGTCCAAGAGTTTTCCTCTTGGACATCTTGCTCATTTGCAATTATAATAGATAAATATGGAGAATAATAAAAGTAATAAAGCCTGGATAATAGCTGCCGATATGGGATATGGGCATCAAAGAACTGCTTATCCCTTAAGAGACATTGCTTTTGGCGGAAAAGTTATTAATGCCAATAGTTATGAGGGGATTCCCCAAAAGGATAAAAAGGTTTGGCATACGACAAAAGCTTTGTATGAATTTATTTCAAGATTCAAAAGAATCCCTATTTTTGGCAGTATAGTTTTTTTTATTCTTAATGAATTTCAGAAAATTCTCAGTTATTATCCGAAAAGAGATTTATCCCGACCTAACTCTAACCTTAAAAGTATTTTTGCTTTTATTAAAAAAGGCTGGGGTGTGGATTTGGTTTTGCGTCTTAAAAAAAATTCTCTGCCCCTAATAAGCACCTTTTTCACGCCCGCCTTTATGGCAGAAGCTTTTGATTATCCAAACGATATTTATTGCGTTGTTTGTGATGCTGACGTGGCAAGAGTCTGGGTTTCTATAGACCCCAAAAAAAGCAGAATTAAATATTTTGCCCCTTGCACCTGGGTTCGTGACAGGCTCAAGCTTTACGGGGTAAGCCCTAAAAATATTTTTTTAACCGGTTATCCATTGCCAAAAGAGAATATAGGTAAAGATATGGAAATTTTGAAGGATGATTTAAGATATAGGATTTTAAACCTTGATCCCAAAAAAAAATATAGAAAAATGTATGAGCCTTTGATCAAGGGTTTTTTGGGAGATTTGCCGGAAAAGCCAAATCATCCGCTTACTATTATGTTTTCCATAGGGGGGGCCGGTGCTCAAAAGGAAATATGCTTGGAAGCAATAAACAGCTTAAAAGATAAAATAAAAAATAATAAATTAAGAATAATTATAGCAATAGGAACAAGAGAAGAGCTTAAAAAATATTTTGCAAATAATATTAAAGGCCTTAAGCTCGACGGATGGGTAAGCGTGCTGTTTGGTGAAACAATAAACGAATATTTTGAAAAATTTAACAGCGCTTTGCGCGAAACAGATATTTTATGGACAAAGCCTTCAGAGCTTTCTTTCTACGCAGGATTGGGGATTCCGATAATAATCGCTCCCTCTATTGGATCTCAGGAAGATTTTAACAAAAGATGGCTTTTGCACATAGGAGCCGGAGTTTCTCAAGAAAATCCAAAGTATGCGGACCAGTGGTTTTCTGATTTGTTAAATGGCGGCGACTTTGCAGAGCTTGCCATGCAAGGATTTGTAGAAATAGAAAAAATGGGAACATATAACATAGAAAAAATGATAAATACCCATAATAATTTATAAAATATTTAAAAATGTCTAAAATGTTTTTTTTATTTATAACAATATTTTTTGCTTTATTTTTAATTATTTTTTGCTATCTTTTTGTAGGCAAGGCTCCAGTGTCAAAAAATATTATTTGGGGAGTTAATTTTTCTCAAAAAGGGGCCGAAGATTTAAAAATTGATTGGAAGGAAATTTATTTGGCGATTCTTGATGACTTAAAGGTCAAGCAGGTAAAATTAATCACTCATTGGGATTTGGTTGAAAGGCAAAATAATGATTATTATTTTGACGACGTGGACTGGCAAGTTAAGGAGGCGGAAAAGCGCGGGGTAAAATTAATATTTGTGTTGGGAATTAAAACCGGGCGCTGGCCGGAATGTCACGACCCAAAATGGGCCAGAGGTCTTTCAAACGAAGAAGAACAGCAGGAACTATTAAAATATATAGAAGAAATTATATTAAGATATAAGGATTCAAAAGCTATTACTGTCTGGCAGGTAGAAAACGAGCCCTTGTTTAAATTTGGAGATTGTCCGTGGCAAGATAAAAACTTTTGGAAAAAAGAAATAGACCTTGTAAAATCCCTTGATTCTTCCAGGCCCATAATTGCATCAGACAGCGGAGAAAATTCATTTTGGGTTAACCCGGCAAAAAGTGGCGATATAGTTGGGGTGACAATGTACAGAAAGGTTTGGGGGCACGTTACCAACAATCTGGGATTTTATATTAATTTACCCTATCCTCCGGTTTATTATTGGCGAAAAGCTCAAATTATAAATAAATTATTTAATAAAGAAGTTATATGTGTTGAATTACAGGCAGAGCCCTGGGGGCCGGTGCCTTTTTATACCCTTTCTTTGCAAGAACAGGAAAAAACAATGAACGGAAATATTTTTAAAAACAACATTGAGTATGCCAAACAAACAGGATTAAAAGAGTTTTATTTGTGGGGAGCCGAATGGTGGTATTGGATGAAAGAAAGCCAAAATAAGCCCGAAGTTTGGAACGAAGCTACTAAATTATTTAAGTAATTAAACAATTTGTTTAGCAAACAAAACCTCGCTTAAAATATTATTTTAGCGAGGCATTTATAGAAAAATTATAATATTTTTTTATTGCCAGAATAGATATATCAAAACTATAAGGTAAGTGAAGTGCAAAAATACGTCAGTTGGGTTTGAGTCAAAAGAAAATAGTTCTTTAGCGTTGTTTATTAGGTCTTGGCCGGAGACAAGAAAAGAACTTATTAATGCTAATAATATAAAAACAATAAAAGTCAGTAAAACTTTTTTTGTTTTTATATTAAAAATTAAGAATATCCCGCCAATAATTTCCAAAGTAATCGTTAAGGACATTAAATAGACAGAGTTTAGATTAAGTTTAGAAAATTCAAGAACAGCTTGTTGCCAATTAAAGAGGCGGTATATTCCGGCCGAAAAAAATATTATTCCTAAAAAAAGCCTAAGAAAAGAAGTCTGCTTTAAATTATTTTTTACAATATTCATAACATATTTATTTTAACATAAATTTAGCTGCAATGAAAAATAAAAAGGTTTTAATTTTATATGCGCCGTTTGGAGCGGGCCACAAAACAGCTGCAAAAGCGATTGAAGAAGCCTTCAAAGAAAAATATCCAGATGTTGAGGCTAAAAATGTTGATGTTTTAGATTTTGGATTTAAAATATTCAGATATTCAGCCCCTTTTATTTTTGACTATATCAACGCTAAAATTCCTTTTTTATATAAATGGATTTACAATTTTTATAATCATTCGTCCCGTTATAAATTTTTAAACCACGCCTCTAATCTTCTCATAAAAAAAGAAGAGTTTATTAGTTTTATTAAAAAATTCAGCCCGGATTTTATTTTATCTACCAATCCGTTGCCAATGCAATTGGTTTCTAAAACTAAACAAAAAGACATCACGGATATTTTGTCTGCTAATGTTTGCACTGATTTTGGATTTCATTCTTTTTGGCACAATCTTGATGTTAACTATTATTTTGTGGCGAATGAAGAGATAAAAAAAACATTAATTTCGCACAATGTTGCGCCAGAAAGCATAAAAGTGACAGGTATTCCTATTGGCCTGAAGTTTGGCAAAAAGGCAGACCGAGAAAAAGTATTAAGAGATTTAAATTTTAGCGCCTCCCGGCCGGTTTTATTAATTGTTGGGGTTAAAATAACTTATAAAAATTTGTTAAAGGTTATAAAAGGCGTTAAAGAAAAAAATAATTTTGTGCAATTCATTGTCGTGGCCGGCCGGGATAAAAATTTGCAAAAAAAATTGGAAAAATCAGAAATTAATAATGATCCCCAGATAAAAGTTTTTGGCTTTGTGAATAATTTAGATGAATACATGGGGTCAGCTGATTTAGTTTTTACAAAACCCGGAGGGTTAACAGCGTCAGAATGCTTAGCAAATGGTCTGCCCATGATTATTAACGATATTATGCCAGGCCAAGAGCAAGATAATGTTAATTATTTGGTTTCTCACGGATCGGGCATTGAAGCTGAAAGCATAGAAGAAGTTATTGAGAATATTATAAACTTATTTAATCAGTCGGATAAGCTAAAAATAATGGAAGAAAATTGCTTAAAAATCGCTAAGCCCAATGCTGCCGCCGAGCTGGCTGACTTTGTAAATAATCTCTTTTAAAAACAGGGATTATATGCTATAAATATACTATAAATACGAACAAATTCGCATATTTTTTATAAAAAATAAAACCATGTTAAGCATTATTATTCCCACCCTTAACGAAGAAAAATACCTTCCCGTATTGTTGAAATCAATAGCAAGGCAGGACTTCAAAGATTACGAGATAATTATAGCCGACGCCAATTCTAAAGATAAAACATTAGACATTGCAAGAGAGCATAATTGCAAAATTGTCTCAGGGGGCCTTCCGGCCAAAGGAAGAAACGAAGGATCAAGAGCCGCTAAAGGAGAAAATCTTCTTTTTTTGGATGCCGACATTATCTTGCCTCCAAATTTTTTCAGAAAAGCTCTTTCCGAATTTAATGCCGAAAAAATTAATTTTGGCGCTTTTATTTTATTGCCATATCCTAAAAATAAAATTTCTTATTTTTTCTTTAATAATTTTTATAATAAACAAACAGCTTTTTTTGAAAAATTTTCGCCGCATGCTGCGGGCGCTGCAATTTTAATAAAAAAAGATGTTTTTAAAAAACTAAACGGCTATGACGAAACCGTTAAATTGGCAGAAGATCACGACTTAGCAAAAAGAGCAAAAAAAATAACAAAATTTGGGTTTTTAAAGTCAACAAAAGTTTTTGTTTCCGATAGAAGGTTCAGACAAAACGGATGGTCTAATACTATTATGAAGTATGTCTTTTGCGAATTTTATATGGCCTTAGTCGGCCCCGTAAGGTCAGATATTTTTAAATATGAATTTGGCCATTACGACCGCTATATGGAAGACAAATAAAAAATATCACCTTAATTGAAATTATAATTTTTAACTATGAGTCTTTACGAATTGCCAAAATTTAATACTTATAAAATTAAAAAAAACTTTTCAAAAATATTAAAAAACAAGTTTTTATTTGAAGCAATTTTTCTTGTTATTATATCTTGTGTTGCCGGCTTTATGGCAGGTATTGTCTCTATTAGCTATTTTCAAAATCAAATTAATGAATTTTTACAAAAAATAGAAATTAATTTGCCGGCAATTAAAAATCCAGCGCAAAATAACGGAGAATATACTTCGTCGTTTTCTTACGAGCAGGCGATAATAAATACCGTTAAAGAGGCATCTCCCTCGGTTGTAAGCATTATTATTTCAAAAGATCTTCCTGTTTACGAGCAGCAATGGGTTTCGCCTTTTGATGGTTTTGGGTTTGAAATTCCGCAGTATGTTCAAAAAGGTACAGAAAAAAAAGAAATTGGAGGAGGAACGGGTTTTATTGTTTCAGAAGACGGTTTGGTTTTGACCAATAAACACGTTGTTTCGGATAAACAGGCAGAATATACAGTTTTTACAAATGACGGCCAAAAATATCCGGCTAAAGTTTTAGCCCTAGATCCTGTTCAGGATTTAGCCATAATTAAAATTGAAAGCGACTCTTCGGAAAATCCGGGAGAAACTAAAAAGTTTAAAGCAATAAAATTGGGAGACTCTTCTACGATACAAATAGGCCAGGGCGCAATTGCTATCGGGAACGCATTAGGGCAATTACGCAATACTGTTTCTGTTGGGGTGATTTCGGGCCTTGAGAGAACTATTTCTGCTTCCGGTGCCGGCGGATTTTCTGAAACCCTTGAAGATATTATTCAAACCGATTCGGCTATTAATGCGGGAAACTCCGGCGGGCCTTTGCTTAACCTAAAAGGAGAAGTTATTGGAGTAAATACAGCAATGGCGCAAGGAGCAGAGGGGATTGGATTTGCTATTCCGATAAACAAAGCCAAAAGAGATATTGAGCAAGTTATAAAAAATAACAAAATTGTTTATCCTTTTTTGGGAGTGCGTTATGTTTTAATAAACGAAGAAACAAAGGAAAAAAATGATTTGCCTGTTGATTACGGCGCATGGGTGATAAAAGGAAGCCAAGGAGAATCGGCTATTACAAAAGATTCAGCTGCCCAGATCGCCGGCATAAAAGAAAAAGATATAATTTTAGAATTTAATAACGAAAAAATTACAACAAATAATTCAATGGCAAAAATAATTTCTAAATATAACGCCGGCGATAAAGTTGTTTTAAAAATCTTAAGAGGAGAAGAAGAAATAGCGGTTGATGTTATTTTAGGAGAAAGACCGGAAATATAAAAATTGAAACTTAAAACATGTAATGAAAAAGGCCGACTCGTTGAGCAGGCCTTTTGTTTTACGGGAGCTATCTGTTTTCATCCTTGAAAACAATATCAACGTCTAGGTTGATGTGAATTCTTTTCACTCCGCTTAAAAAGAATATTTTTTTTACGGGAATGAAAGATTCCAACAGAGAAGAGAGATCCAGCTTTTTACCAAAGAGGCGTTTTGCCGGTCTCTCCGTTTTTTCAAAGAACTTCGGGAATTCGCTGACAGGTGACCCTACTTTTTGTAAAGAGGCCCTCGGCCTCAAACTTTTCCCAAAAAAGTGGGGACTATTTTCTTCAGCTAAAGCGAAACCGCTAAGGCTGAAAAACAAGCAAGTCAGCGCGATTAAAGAAATCCCTTTCGCCATGATCTAACTCCTTTAAAGAACGTTCTGGCAGAAGAAAGCACCGCGCTTTCTTCTCCTTTTTTCAACCCCGTTAAGGCGGGACTGGAAAAAAGAGGGGAGAAAAATTGTCATCTCCCCACTTACCTCCCCGATCCACGATGTGCTTGCTTAGAGCGAGTCTGCCAATTCTTGCAGTTCGCTCCGCGCCCTTTCTAAAAGGTCGAGACGCGACCACAGGTGGTCAATAGCTGCACCCAGCCGTTGGATCCTTGCATTGACCCTTTCTTTGACTTCCTTGTCAAAGTCGGACGTTTCTCGAACCACAGCATAGCTGTTGGCGAGAATGGCGTCTGTCTCCTTTGAAGGAGCAGAAGACGCACAAGCATACATCGGGTTTTGTATTGTACCAGCCATCGTCCTTCTCCTGTATTGATGGCAGTCGTTGTTGCTGGTTGTTTTTCTGCTTCTGGGTTGAGTAAGCAGAGAACACAACGGCAGGGTTTGTTTGTTTTTAAAAAACAGGGCACCAGCAAAACCCTTCTTTCAGAACATTACACAAAAGCATAACGCCCTGAAAGAAAGGAGGAAACCATAGAATCGTTCGGTTTCCTGTTTCTGTTTTCGCCCTGAGTTTATAGAAGGGCTCATCAGCGCAAGAACACACTTGCGGAACAGAAAGGATTTTTTAAAAAAGGAATCCTTAAAACCTTTTTTACTATCGACGCAATGGCCAAAAGGGTATTAACATTACCCTAATGCCGACGAGCATGATAGCAATTTGGAGCAAAGGGCCGAGAATCGGCCACGCCTGCTCCGGATAATATTTTGCCACCACAAAGGAGGCGATTACCGACGTCGCAATCGCGCGACGCCATGTTCCGAAAAATATCCTTTTTAGCCACTTTCTCATTTTTTCTCCCCTGTATTCTATTTTTATCTTATATTTATATTATACCATACATCATAATATATTGTCAATGGTTGACACGGATTTTTAACCTTGCTAATATCAAGTCATATAAATATGAATAAGCAAATCAATCTCGCAAATAATTATTGGTTTTTCTTTTTTAGCTTCTTTGGAAAGGGGATTGGTTTAAGTTCTGTAAATAAAAAAGAAAAAACGCGGCAATAAGCATAAAAATTAAAGAACTTATACGAGCCCCCTTTTTAAAAGGAGGCTTTTGTTTTCTGCTAATCGTTTTTAGCAGAAAGGTTGTTCATTGACAATTTCAAAAGGAGGAAGAATAATGATAGTAGAAATGCAAAAAGGGGCCGAATATAGGTTTGTTTTGCAGGTATTGGAAAAAATTAAAGAATTAGGTTTTAAATATCAGGTAAATTTAGGCGAAGAAAGGACGGTGGTGGCGATCTTGGGAGCTAATACAAACTATTTAGACACTCAAATTTTTGGAGTTATGGATTATGTTGAAGAAGTAAAAAAAATAAGCAAGCCATATAAGCTAGCTTCAAGAGATTTTAAAAAAGAAGATACCGTTGTTAAAATCGGCGATATTGAGATTGGTTCAAATAAAGTTGTTGTTATGGCAGGGCCTTGTTCGGTGGAATCAAAAGAGCAGATTTTGGCTTCAGCTTTTGCCGTAAAAAAAGCCGGCGGAACAGTTTTGCGAGGAGGGGCTTTTAAACCCCGCACCTCTCCGTTCGCTTTTCAGGGATTAGGAGAAGAGGGATTGAAATTGTTGGCTTTGGCCAAAAAAGAAATCGGCTTACTCATCGCTACGGAAGTGATGGCACCGGAAGACGTATCTTTAGTGGCAGAATACGCCGATATTATACAGATTGGAACAAGGAATATGCAGAATTATAAACTTCTTGAAGCTGTCGGTAAATGCGGAAAAACTATTATTTTAAAGAGAGGGATGTCGGCAACCATTGAAGAATGGCTTTGCGCTTCAGATTATATTTTGAAAGAGCAAAACAACGGAGAGGGGGTTATTCTTTGTGAAAGAGGGATAAGAACTTTTGAAACAGCTACTCGCAGTACTTTAGATATTTCAGCCGTACCGGTAGTAAAAAGAGTAAGCCACTTACCTATAATAATTGACCCGAGTCACGCGGCAGGAGATTTTCGGTATGTTAGCAGTTTGGCTAAGGCCGGAATAGCCGGAGGGGCCGATGGCTTGCTTATTGAAATTCATCCGAACCCAAAAAAAGCTCTTTCGGACGGAGCCCAATCTTTAACCTTTTCTGATTTTTCTAAGTTAATGGAAGAGCTTAAGAGCATCGCCTCTGCGGTTGGCAGAAATATTTAGAATTTATACCTCCAAAAAAAATAAACCTGTTGCGCAATAGGTTTATCAAGCGGATTGGTTTTACCTGTCCGCTTTTTTAAATAAAATAAAAAATAAAAGCGGGTTCTTTTTTAGAACCCGCCTGGCCGATGGCCCTGTTT
>Ga0172379_10009015_pt1 | contig 12409 bp, 13 predicted proteins | sample GrowelOW334metaG_FD_119756 | JGI IMG/M metagenome (GOLD analysis project Ga0172379, IMG submission 119756) | Groundwater microbial communities from an aquifer near a municipal landfill in Southern Ontario, Canada - Groundwater well OW334 metaG | ecosystem: Environmental > Aquatic > Deep... | reverse complement strand
TGGTCGGGCACGCGGATATTCGACGCCCAATACAGTTGCTCGACATGCAGACCGACCGGCTCGAAATAGCGCGCGACATCGCGTTGCACCGCCGAGAGCAATGCCGCCTTTTTGGGCCCGTAAATCTCCTCAATCCCCAGCCCCGCCGCTTCCTCGTTCAGCGCGCTGCGCACCGCATTGCGCAACGGCCCGGCAACGATCCCCGCCATGTCGATGCGGTATTTCTGGAACAGGATCGGCGCCTTCACCGGATCAACGCGATACGCCACCGACACGTCCGCCGACAGGTTGAGCCCGTTGCGATCCTGGAACGGAAATTCCTCGTCATTGCGGCTCTGCTCGGTCGACGATTTGGTCCAGGCATAAGTCGAGGTGTAGATTGGATATTCGTAGATGTTGGTGCCAACCGGCGTGAAATACCACCCCACGCCCAGCGCACGGTCGGACACGCCCGCCGCGCTGCCGAAATTGCTCACCTTGATGCCGACATGCCCCGGCTCGACCCGGCTGCACGAACTCATCGGCACCAAAGCGATCAACGGCAACAGCGCCAGCGGCGCGAAACGCACAAGTCTAGTCATGATCTTTATCCAGCAAGAGAAGAGTAAATTCGCGCGTCAGCGCGGTGATCGACAGGAAGCCTGCCACCAAAGCGACGAGCGCGATCAACGCGGCCGCGGCATCCGCCGCGTCGCTATGCAAATTGAACAGCGTCGGGATGACGAACGCGAAACAGGCCAGCTCGCACACGAGCAGCCCTGCGCAACGCAAGCCGAAGCCAACGAGCCACAAATCCAGCGATTTCATGAAAGAGCTTTGCCCCGGAACGCCCCCGATAGGATGCCGGGGCCGCAACGCCTCATCGGAGGCGCACGCAGGAATATGTGCTTGTTACGGGGGCGGCACAATGGGAATCGGGATGCACGGCACGCAATCGTGATTGCGTAGGATAGCATGTCCGACGCTACCGCCCGGCGCGGGGCAAGGCCTCCTGCGCCATCACCCGCCCACCCCAAGCGTCAACCGCAAGGCCGCTCCATCAAGCTCCGCAAACAGCGCTGGCTCGGTGCCCGTCATCCACACCTGCCCCGTGCCCGCCAGCCGTTCGAACAGCGCAGCGCGGCGCATCGGGTCGAGATGTGCGGCTACTTCGTCGAGCAGCAGGATCGGCGGCGCGCCGGTGCGTTCCGCCACCAGGCCCGCATGGGCGAGGATCAGCCCGAGCAGCAGCGCCTTCTGTTCGCCGGTTGAGCACAAGGCCGCCGCCTGCCTTTTGCCGAGATGCGTCACCGCCAGATCGCTGCGATGCGGCCCGACCAAGGCGCGGCCCGCCGCCGCATCGCGCGCGCGGCTCTGCGCCAGATCGGCGGCCAAGGTTGCGCCACCGCCCGTCCACCCTTCGAGGCAAAGCCCCGCGCGCGCAAACGGCCCCTCAGGTTGATCGGCCAGCCGTTCGCCGAGCGACGCCACCGTCGCGCGCCGCGCCGCGTCGATTGCCGCGCCGTGTTCGGCCATTTGCGTTTCCAGCGCCGACAGCCAGTCGCGGTCGGGCGGCCCCTCCTCCCCCAGCAGGCGGTTGCGCGCGCGCATCGCCGCTTCGTAGCGATTGGCATGGACGGCATGGCCGGGGCTGAGCGCCAGCGTCAGCCGATCGAGAAAACGCCGCCGCTCGCCCGCCGGTTCGACGAACAGGCGGTCCATCGCCGGGGTCAGCCACAGCACTGTCAACCATTCGGCCAGCGCCGTCGCCGCCACCGCCGCGCCCTGCACGCGCACAATCCGGCGTTCGGGCGCGGCGGCTTGTGTGCCGGTGGCAATCGCCACCTCGCCGACCAGCTCCGCCGCCACGCCAAAACCGCCGCGCCCGCCTTGCCGTGCCATTTCCCCGAGGCTCGCGCGCCGCAGCCCACGACCGGGCGCGAGCAGCGACACGGCTTCGAGCACATTGGTCTTGCCCGCGCCATTCTCGCCCGTCAGCACGACAAACCCCGGACCCGGCGCGATCGCCAGATCGGCATGATTGCGAAAATCGGTCAGGATCAGGCGCGTCAACATCGCATCCGCTCTACCCTGTCGCGCAGCTTTCGCAATTTCCGCGCAGCTTCGGCAGCCACGGTGCCATCGATGCGCCTGCCCCGGTTCACCCCGCCGCGCTGACCAACCAACATCGCCGCTCTATGCGGACAGGAAGGCGGACATCGGCTCTAACTTCAATTTGTTGGAGACGATCAATACCGATGGCACGCTGGTCAGCCCGTGGAATCCGTGGCTGCACGCAGTAGACAGCGCTCCCGCAAAAGCAGGATAGCGAGCGTCGTACCTGTACCTCTGGGCTCCTGCTTTCGCCGGAGATCAGGAGCGTAAAAGCGACACGCCTCAGGCGGTAACCGGCGTCGCGCTGCCGGAACGCTGGCTGAGATAGGACGCCATCTCCGGGCCCAGCACGCGCTGTGCCTTCAAATACGCCATCGGCGTGGCGATCCCCAACCGCGCGCGTGCCGCCTCGATTGGCTCGGCCAGCAGCGCTTCGTAATCCTCGCCCGAAAGCCACGCAGCGCGGCGACCGTGGCGATACCCTTCCCATACCGCGCGGGCGAACAGCGTGTTGCCGGTGACCTTGAGGCTCTTCAGCGCCGCCGCCGCCGCGATGAACGCCCAACCAAGCCCGCCGACCTGCGCATAGCTGAACGCGACCAGGCACGCTTCGCCGAGCGATTCATCGGCCTGATAGCCGGTGAGCACATGCCAGATATCATGCGTATCGCGCACGCGCCGCCCGAACCAGGCATAAGGATGCTGTACTTGATCTTCGCTGATAACCTTGCTTACCGCGACAAGGCCGTCGGCAGAATAACCCGTCGTCTCAAGGAAATGGCGATAGGCCGCGCCAACCGTGTCCGGCGCGAATTGCGCGACGAACGCAGGATCGGAAAAGCGCTGCGCCAGCTCGACTTGCTCCGACGCGAGCCGCCCACCCTGCGTGGTCGCAATCAACCGCGCATAATTCATCGGCGCATTGCCGACGTTGAGCGCACGCATGATGCGGAACACCTGCATCGTGTCGTCGCCGTTCGCGAGCAATTTGCGAATGGCATCGAACGCGGTGCGCCAGTCGCGACGCCCGGTGGTTCCCGGAAAAGGCGGAAGCTTGGCCATCGACTCGATCCCTGCTGACATGCATGTCAATAAAGAGCGGGTGTCGCCACGTCAATTGCCGCTTAAACCGGAGCGTTCCTCACACCCGCATCGGCATCAGCACGTACAGCGCCGCCGACTTGTCATTCTCGCGGATCAGCGTCGGCGCGGCGGCATCGGCCAGATGCACCTCGATCGTGTCGCCCTGAAGCTGCCCCAGAATGTCGAGCAGATAGCGGCTGTTGAACCCGATCTCGAAGCCCAGTGCGGTATATTCGCCGGGCACTTCTTCCGCTGCCGTGCCGTTTTCGGGGCTGGTCACCGACAGGATGATCTTGTCGCGGTCGAGCGCCATCTTCACCGCGCGCGTCTTTTCGGTGGCAATCGTGCTGACGCGGTCGACGCCTTCTTCGAAGCTGCGCGGATCGATCTTGAGGATCTTGTCATTGCCGGTCGGGATGACGCGCGAATAATCGGGGAAGGTGCCGTCGATCAGCTTGGAGGTCAGCAGCGCCTGCCCCAGATCGAAACGGATCTTGGTCGCCGACATCGACACGCCGACCGACCCATCAACTTCGTCGAGCAGCTTGCGCAGTTCGGCGACGCACTTCCGCGGGATGATGATGTCGGGCATCCCTTCGGCCCCTTCCGGGCGCGGCATGGTGATGCGCGCCAGGCGGTGGCCGTCGGTCGCGGCGGCTTTCAGCACCGGCAGCGGGTCTTCCGACACGTGCCAGAAAATGCCGTTCAGATAATAGCGCGTTTCCTCGGTCGAGATCGCGAAGCGCGTCTTGTCGATGATCTGCTTGAGCGTCTCGGCGGGCAGTTCGAACGACACCGGCAGCTCGCCCTCGGCGATCACCGGGAAATCATCGCGCGGCAGCGTACCGAGCTGGAATTTGGCGCGCCCGGCCATGATCGTCAACTTGCCATCGGCGGCGGCGAGCGAGACCTGGCTGCCTTCGGGCAGCTTGCGGCAAATGTCGAACAGCGTGTGTGCCGACACCGTGGTCGCGCCGGGTTGGTCGACCGCGGCGGCAACGGTCTCGTTGATCTGCAGGTCGAGATCGGTCGCCATCAGCTTGAGGCCGCCCTCTGCGGTCGCCTCGATCAATACGTTGGAGAGGATCGGAATGGTGTTACGCCGTTCCACCACCGACTGGACGTGGCTCAAGCCCTTCAACAGAGTCGCCCGTTCGATCGTCGCCTTCATGTCGTTCCCCCGGGCCCATCGCCCACTTCACTCCCGCCGGACGCGCACGCGCCGGGGGCAATTCGCCGTGTCTCTTTCCTTAAACATAAAAGGGGCCGGGGCAAGCGCCCCGACCCCCGATTTACGCCTGCAAACAGGCAGCTTGCATCAGAAGCGGACACCCAGCCCGGCAACGACCTGATGACGGTCGGTGTCGATGCTGAAATTGTTGGTGTTGCCGCCATTGGCATATTCCAGCCGCGCATCGCCATAGTTGGAATAGCGATATTCGAGCTTGGCATAGGTGGTGCGGCCGATCTTCTGTTCGACACCGGCACCGACGCGATAGCCGTCGAGGTTATAGTGCGCACCGGTCGTGGTGGTGCCGTTGTTCGCGGTCAGATCGAGACGGTCGTTGGTGTAACCACCCTTGGCGTAGATCAACGTCTTTGGCGCGACGACATAGCCGACGCGGACGCCCGCATACAGATCGCGGCCCTGCTTGACGCGACCATAGCCGAGCGCGGCGGCGCTGGTCGGCGCGTTGCTGACATCACCGGTCGAGCCGGTGATTTCGCCTTCGGCACCGATCACGAAGCGGTTGACCGCCACGTCATAACCGAAATCACCGCCATAGGTCAGGCCGTCGGCCTTGCGGTCGCTGCTGATGCTCGAATTGGGGCCGCTGCCCGGCTGTAGCTTGTCATAGCCGAGGATGACGCCAACCCGGGGGCCGGTGAAGGTCGCGTCGTCGCGCGCCGGTGGGGGGCCGTCCTGGGCGAAGGCGGGGGCGGCCAGGCCGAGGCCGAAAGCGGCGACGGTGGCGGTGAGGGCTAGCTTACGCATTAGGGTAACTCCGTTGGGACATCCCACCGAATTCCGGGTGGGGATGGCTCAAATAGGTGGCGCGCGGCGAAGTTGCATGAACCTCAGACAACAAGGAAAACCGTTGCTTTTGCGCCACACGGGGTTGAAAGGCAGGTCATGGATTCCAACGCCCCGATGCCGCCACGAAAGGGCCGCGATTTCATCGCGCGGCACGGTGAAACGGTGTTCAACGCCGCCGGGCGGCTGCAGGGCGAGCACGCCCACACCCCCCTCACCCGCGCCGGTTTCGCGCAGGCCGACGAAATGGGGCGGGCGCTCCGCGAAACATTGGGCCCGCGTCCGGCACTGGCGCTCTGGGCATCCCCGACCGGGCGCGCGTTGCAGACCCTGGCGGTGATCGCCGAGCATCTCGAACTCGACTGGCACGCCGCACGTACCGACTCGCGTCTGATCGAAATCGATATGGGAGAATGGGGCGGGCGCTATTATGCCGACCTCGCCGCCGAAGGCGCACGCGTGATCGATCGGGCGGCGGGGCTGCTATTTCCGGCACCCGCTGGCGAAAGCTATCCCGAGATTGCCACGCGCGTGTCGGGCTGGCTGGCGGACACCGCCGGCGATGAGGGCGACCGGCTCGTCATCATGCACGGCATTTCCAGCCGCGTGCTACGCGGGGTGATGACGTGCGCAGCGGACGTACCCGGTTTTGGTGCGCCCGCCGCACCGGGGTTGCCGCAAGGGTCTGTGGTCATGATCGAACGCGGCATCGAAAGCGTCGCGCATCTTGGCCTGGGGCACGCCCCTGCATGATGCGACGGCTGGCCACGCTGCTGGTCCTGATCGCCGCCCCTGCTGCCGCGCGCGAATCACTCGGCGTGTTTGACCGTTGGGGGGCCTTTACCGATCCCTCGCCGCTGCGCTGCTACGCCATCGCCGCCCCGGCGCAATCGGGCGGGGCATCGGCGTGGCGCCCCTTTGCCAGCATCGCCACCTGGCCGGGGCAAGGCGTGCGCAACCAGCTCCACATCCGCCTCAGCCGCGAACGCAATCCGCAATCGCGCGTCACGCTGTCGGTCGGTGAACGGCGCTTCGATCTGGTCGCGGGCAATGCCGACGCCTGGGCCCCCGATGCCCGCACCGATGCCGCGATCGTCACCGCGATCCGCTCCAGCCGCAGCATGAGCGTCGAGACGCTCGCCAAAAGCGGCGCACCCTTTGCCGATGTCTATGCGCTGCGCGGCGCGGCGACCGCGATTGATGCGGCGTCGCTCGGGTGCGTGGGGCGGTAAAATCTTGACTATCTGGCCGGTTGGCCTTATATCCCTCGGTATCCCGTCCCCGGCTTGCCGTCTTGAGGCGCTCGTAAGAGCAGATATCAACTCAAGGCCGCATCCCGGGGACAATTTGTATCTGGTGGCGCTGTTGGGGCTGGAACCTCACGCAGCGCTCGGTCGGGCGATGGCCACCGCACTGCGCACGCCGACCTGCCTAGAGGGCAGCGTTACACCGACGCAGCGACCCGATCGGGTCGCCGCACGAGTGTCGACACGCTGAGCCTCAGCCGGCGGTCCCGACCGTTGTGCGCCGCAGCGCGCACCTCGTGCGATCGACGGTAATCATCCGCTTGGAGGGACGTAATTGCCCTCGAACTTCTTGAGATCGTCGTCGATTTCGTACCAAGCGGGTTTCGATGCGACATTTAGATGGGCGGTCGGCCGCAATCCGGGATCGTCATCGAGCGCTGACGCCGCAACGACGTAGATGCCTCCGGTCCGCATCTCGCCGAGCGCGGATCCACACATCCGGCAAAACGCACGCGCGTGCGTCCAAGGCTGTTCTGGGGTCAGTCTTGTGATCTGATCCTCGCCTCGCACCAGTTCAAAATCCTCGGCATTGCCGATCAGAACCGCCGCGAAAATGCCCTCACTCTTGCGGCACCGACTGCAATGGCAATAGCTGAGCGATCGGGGCGTGCCAGACAGTTGAAATGCCACCGCGCCGCACAAGCAACTTCCACGGATCATAATGCCCTCCTGGAAACTGGAACATATATAGAACAACGCTTAAGATCAAGCGGTCGTTTCTTGCCCATTCGCGAACGGGTGGAAGAAAGGAGCATATTCGACTACAACGCCGCGATGCAGAGCACCGCTACGACCCTCATGCCCATTCCGGGCCATATCGATCCTGTACCCGTCCCGCGCGCGTTGGTGCCGCGCAGCGATGGGCGAATCGATCTGCTCGGCCTGTCCAAGGCCGATGTGCGGATGGCGCTGGAAACCTCGCAGCTCGACCCCAAGCAGGCGAAACTCCGCGCCAAGCAATTGTGGCATTGGATCTACAATCGCGGCGTCACCGACTTTGCGTTGATGACCGACATTTCCAAAGCCATGCAACCGTGGCTGGAACAACGGTTCACCATCAGCCGCCCGCAAGTGGTCGAGGCGCAAGTGTCGACCGACGGCACGCGCAAATGGTTGCTGCGCACCGATGACGGCAATGATTATGAGATGGTGTTCATCCCCGATGCCGATCGCGGGACCTTGTGCGTGTCGAGCCAGGTCGGCTGCACGCTCAACTGCCGCTTCTGCCACACCGGCACGATGCGGCTGGTGCGCAACCTGACGCCGGGCGAAATCGTCGGCCAGGTGATGCTGGCGCGCGACGCGCTGGGCGAATGGCCGAGCCAGCCCGAGGGGCGGATGCTCACCAACATCGTGATGATGGGCATGGGCGAGCCGCTCTACAATTTCGACAACGTCCGCGATGGCTTAAAGATCGTGATGGATGGCGACGGCATCGGCCTGTCCCGCCGCCGCATCACGCTGTCGACCAGCGGGGTGGTGCCGCTGATGGCGCGCGCGGGCGAGGAAATCTCGGTCAACCTCGCCGTGTCGCTCCACGCCGTCACCAATGAAATCCGCGACGAGATCGTCCCGATCAACCGCAAGTACAAGCTCGAGCAAGTGCTGCAGGCGTGCGCGGACTATCCCGGCGCCAACAATGCGCGGCGCATCACCTTCGAATATGTCATGCTCAAGGACAAGAATGACAGCGACGCCGATGCGCGCGAGCTGGTGCGGCTGCTGAAGAAATATGGTTTGCCCGCCAAGGTGAACCTGATCCCGTTCAACCCCTGGCCCGGCGCGCCCTATGAATGTTCGACGCCGGAACGGATCAAGGCTTTCTCCAACATCGTGTTCGATTCGGGTATCAGCGCGCCGGTGCGCACCCCGCGCGGACGTGACATCGATGCCGCGTGCGGGCAGTTGAAAACCGCCAGCGAAAAGAGGACCCGCGCCGAGCTCGACCGGCTGGCCGAGGAAAAGCAAGCGGCGCTGGGCTGATTCCCCGCGTTCCTGCCTGCGCAGGAGCACGGCGGAGGTCAGCGAACTGCACACCTTGCCTCCCCCGCCCACGCGCGCCACAAACCGGGTCGGCGGAATGTGCGGCACGGTCGATGCCGGGACAAAGCCCGGCATGACGGAATGACGGTGGACCTGACGACAATCGGCCTCTCGGCGGGTGCCGGCCTTCTCGGTGGCGCGATGAACGCGTTGGCGGGTGGCGGCACCTTCGCCACGCTGCCCGCGCTGATCGCGCTCGGCCTCCCTGCCAACACGGCCAACGCCACCTCCAACCTGGCGCTGTTGCCGGGGGCGGCGACCAGCGCCTGGGCGTTTCGCGATGAATTGCAGCCGATTGGCGGGGTCAGCATCCGCTTGCTGGCGACGATCACCTTTGCCGGCGGGTTGGGTGGCAGCCTGCTGCTCTATGCCACGCCGACGCATGTGTTCGATCTCGTCATCCCGTGGCTGCTGCTGTTCGCCTTCATTGTCATCACCTTCGGCAAGCGCGCGGCGGACGCGCTGCACAGCCGCGTCACCATCACGCCGCCCGTGCTGATCGTGGTGCAGGCGGCGCTCGGCCTTTACGGCGGCTATTTCGGTGGCGGCGTCGGGCTGATGACCACCGCCGTCTATGGCCTGCTGGCAGGCGCATCGCCCCGCGCGCTGTTCGCGCCGCGCACGCTGATGCTGGCGATCGCCAATGCCGCCGCCGCGATCGTGTTCATCGCCGCCGGGTTGATCGCCTGGGCGGCGTGTATTCCGATGCTGCTCGGCGCGATCTTCGGCGGCTGGATCGGCGCGCATGTCGGCAAACGCCTGCCGCACGGCGTGGTGCGCGGCTGGACGCTGTTCGTTACCGGCGCCACCACTTTGGTGTTCTTCGCCCGCGCCTATTTCTGAAGCGCGACCAGTGCCGCGACGATCTTGGCATCGTCCTGCTCGTCGATCGTCGCCTTATACGCGCCGCGCATCTTGGCGACTTCGGCCTGCCATTGCTCGGGTTTGAGCCTGGGTTGCGTCAGGATCATTTCGGGCGAATGGCACGCGGTGCAGTTGATCGTAACGATTTCGGCGCTGTCGGGCAGCGTTGCCGTCTCGTCGGGCAAGGTCGTGCTTTGCGAGGTCAGCACGATTGGCCCGCCGACACCGCCGCCTTGCGTCGATCCCGGCCTGGCATAGCCCGCGCCGCCGACCAGCACCGCCAGCGCCATGATTGCTCCAAGCAGCCGCCTCATGCCTGCGTCACCTTCGCCGTCTCGATGCTGTTGCGCATATAGCCACCGGGGTTCCAGATCGGATCGAAGCCTTGCGTTTCGCCGCTGGTGTTGGTGGCCCGCACCGCCACCGTCTGCGCACCCGGCGGGAGGGAAGCCGCCCAGCGCCGGAAGCCATAGCGCCCCGCATCGGGGCCAAGCTGCGCCGGATGCCAGCTCTTGCCCGCATCGACCGACCAATCGACCTTGGCCACGCCCGCATCGCCACCCAGCGCGATGCCGCGCACCGCGCCCACATCGGCGCACGTGAAGAAGGCGCGCGGCAGCATCCGCCCGATCGGCACCGTCGGAAAATCCTTGGCCCCCGGCACCACGTTCGCGCGCGGGGTTGCCGGGATGCGATAGGCCTTGTCCATCCAATAGCCGGTATCGGGCGCGGCGAGCACGGTGATCCGGTCGAGCGCCTTGACCCAATAGGTCGAGAACCAGCCCGGCACGATCAACCGCAGCGGAAAGCCATTGAGCAGCGGGAGTTGCGTGCCGTTCATGCCGTAAGCGACGATCACCTCCTCGGCTTGCGCCTGGCCGAGCGGCAGCGACTTGGCGAACCACGGCGCATCGCCCGGTGGACGATCGAGCCCGGCAAACTGCACTTGCACCGCCCCCGGCGCGACGCCCGCACGCTCCAGCAGATCGCGCAAGCGCACCCCGGTCCACAGCGCATTGCCGATCGCACCATTGCCCCATTGCGCGCCCGGCACGCGCGGACCGAAAGCCCCACGCGAATTGCCCGAACATTGGTTGACCGCCGCGATCTCGACTTGCGGCAACGCCTGCACTTGCTTGAGGCTCAGCGCGAGCGGCCGCTTGACCGCCCCGCCGACGTGCAACCGGAAGGCGTCGACATCGACCGACAAAGGAATGTCGGCATAATGCCAGCGTACGAAAAACCGATCGTTCGGCGTGAAGGTCGAAGCATCCAGCGCCCCGTCAAACGCCGCCATCGGCGTTTCGAGCAGCGGCGCGCGGGTGCGCTGCAGGATCATCCCGCGCTTGCCCGGAAAGGCATCGGTCAACGGGCGGCGACCATCGCCCTCCGCAAAGCCGAGATCGACGAGCGACTGCGCCCAGAGCGGGCTGCTCGCCAGTGCGCTTGCACCGAGCGTGAGCGCGCTGCGGCGCGCGATGGGTTGGCGGAGCCACTCAGCCATGCTGGATCGCCAGCGGCGCAAAGCGCGCGACTTGCTGCCCGACCAGCGAAAGCTGTTCGACCACGGCGGGGTCGCTCGCCCCACCCTCGGCATCGAATTTGGTGAGTTGCGTGTTGACAGCCGCCGCGAACGGCGTCGGCCAGCCGCGCAGCGCATGGACGATCGAGCGCAACGCGGCGATCGTGCTGCCCGTCGCCTGCCAGCCATAGGCCGTCGCGATCAAGCCAACGGGCATGTCTGCGAGATACGGGCGGTGCGGATCGCGCGCGGTCTCTTCGAGCAAGTCGAGCGCATTCTTGACCACACCCGAAATGCTGCCGTGATAGCCGGGCGAAGCGATGATGAGCGCGGAGGCTTGCCGCACGGTGTCGACGAAATCGCGTTCCTGGGCGGTGCGCGTCGTTGCCCGCGGATCATAAAGCGGGAGCTGCGCCATATCGGCGCCGCCAAACATGCGTGTGCGAAACCCTTCGCGCCCCGCCGCCTCCAGCGCAATCGCCAGTGCGCGCTCGGTCGAGGACACGCCGCCGATCGTGCCGCCAATCCCGACGACAAGGGGAAGATCGGGCGCGGAATCGGCCATCGGGGAAAATCTTTCGCATCGGGGCGGCGCACGGCCACGGTCTGCGTTCGATAGCGGGCGCACGCGCCGGGCTCAATCGCGAACTCGCATTCCAATCGCTGCCCCTCGCGCGCCAGGCCCGGCGCTGCTACACGCACCACCGATGCGGGACCCTGGCTTGCACGATCTGTTTTATATGAATAACACACGCGTTCGGTGTAGCGGGATCTAGTCCATGCGTTCCTATCCCTTCGATCCGGCCGATCGGCCGCAGCGCGCGGACGATGCGCTCGAGCTGACCGGCGGTATGCCGCCGCCCGAACATCATGCCTGGCCCGGCGACCATGCGGATGGCGACGATGACGCTTATGGCGCAGAGGGCTATACGACCAACCTGCCGGTGGTGCAGCGGCCCAACCGGTTGCGCTGGGTCATGCGCGGCATCGCCGCGCTGATTATATTGTTCGTGTTCGCGGTCGGCTGGCTCGCGGTCACCGCGCCCTTGTCGAAATCGCTGCAACCGCCGACCCCGCCCAGCATCACGCTGCTCGCCGATGACGGCACGCCGATCGCGCGGCGCGGCGCGATCCTGGGGGCACCGGTCGATGCCGCCAAGCTGCCCAAGACCGTCACCAACGCCTTCCTCGCGATCGAGGACCGGCGTTTCCGGTCGCATTGGGGGATCGATCCGCGCGGCATCACCCGCGCCTTTTTCCACAACATCACCTCCAGGGGGCGCGACCAGGGCGGCAGCACGATCACGCAGCAGCTCGCCAAGAACGCCTTCCTCGATTCGGACCGCACCGCCGCGCGCAAAATCCGCGAAGTGATGATCGCATTCTGGCTGGAGGCGTGGCTGACCAAGGACCAGATCCTGTCGCGCTATCTGTCGAACGTCTATTTCGGCGACAACGTTT
>Ga0172379_10009014_pt1 | contig 12410 bp, 10 predicted proteins | sample GrowelOW334metaG_FD_119756 | JGI IMG/M metagenome (GOLD analysis project Ga0172379, IMG submission 119756) | Groundwater microbial communities from an aquifer near a municipal landfill in Southern Ontario, Canada - Groundwater well OW334 metaG | ecosystem: Environmental > Aquatic > Deep... | reverse complement strand
TCGTCGAACATGATGGCGTGGAATTGGTCGTCGTAGTCTATGAATCTTGATAGGTCATTCTGTTCTACGGCACCTTTCTGCTTTTTCAGGTTCATCTTCAGGCGGTCGATGCTTTCCTCGGTATGGGAAGTCACAAAACGGTCAAGCACCGCGCTTTCCAGCGATTCCCGCAGGAAACGTTCCTCCTGCACCCGGGACAGGTCTATTTTTGATACGAAAGTGCCTTTCTGGGGAAAGATATTCACCAGCGCTTCATGGGAAAGTTTTATGAAAGCTTCCCGCACCGGGGTCCTGCTCACCTGGAGCCGTTCGGCGATGTCCTTCTCGCTCACCATGGTTCCGGGGATGAGGGTCAGGTTGACTATATTCTTGTGCAGGATGGCGTAGACCGTCTCGCTGATATTGGCTTTGCCCTTGCTGGATCTGCTGTATGTTCTCGTCGCCATGGTGCTTCCCTCCCCGGGGCTTTGTGCGGTGTTCTATTCGGGAGCCTTGCTTGATTCCAGTGCGGCCAAAGCACCCTCGATAGCTTTGGCAGCCTGCGGATAGGCGGTAAAATAGATGTCGCCGTTCACGCTGACAAAGCTCCGGGTTTCGTTCACGGGTAAAAAATCCAGTATATCCGAGGTTCCATTCTTTTTTCTGATCCTCACCGTGGCGTGGGGCGTTTCCTTGGCAGCCTTGCGGGCTTCTTCCAAGGAGGTGGAATCCTGCCCACGTTCACCGGTTATCCCTATCTCGTATATAGGTTTAATTGCCTGGGCAAGGCGGTCTCCTGGAATGGAAACACCATTCATGATGCCGTATTGCTGCCCCTCTTCACCCAGGATCGAAAGTTTGAACGGACCTGTGCCGGGCGCTCGGCTGAACTCGATGCTCTCCACCGCGCCGATATCGCCGTTGTAGAGATAGTCGCCGATTAGATCGCTGTATGTAACGGATAGAAAGTCCGCCCCATCAGCGGATACCAGGAAAACCGCAGGGCTTCCGGCTTTAGCCGCGTAGTAGCCTCCCTTTCCATCGGGCGAGAAAATCAGATCGTAGGATCCATCAGCGTACGCGACAGTCAGCTTGTATTCGGGCTTGTCCAGCCCGTATGTGGCAAGGTCCTCCGCAAGCGCCACGAATGACTGGGGATAAAAGGATGAAAGGGGGAGGACAAGCAGGGAGAATACGGTATCGGCCTTCACCGGTACCGAGGCTGGCTGGGCCAGGTGGAAGCTGAAATCCCCCTCATGCTCCACTCGCCACCCATGGGCTGAACCGGTCTTGGAGTAAAGCGAGATACTTCTGAGTGCGTCGATCGATTCGGTCGCGATCTTGGGCAATAATTGGCGGTTCCAGTAATCCGTACGGGAACGCAGCATCAAATCGGCGCTTGCCTTGCCTATAAGGAAGACCCGGTCATCGCCTTCTTTCCTGAAGTAATAACCCTCGTTCACCAGGCTTTGGTTCCCAAGGCTGAACCGCAACGTTCGGGTGTCCTTCATTATGATGGAAATGCGCGCCTGGGGTTCGTCCAGACCAAACTCCGCCAGCGAGCCTTTGGAGCCGAGGGCTTGGATGGCGGTCAGTTTTGACAGGATGAAGATGAAGGCCTGCATCTCTTCCTGCGAATAGTCGGCACCCGCGATTTCCGGCTCCGACACCAGCGTGGTTGTTCCGTTGGGGCCTAGTATGAAGCCGTAGGCCCCAGTGCGGTTCTTCACCGCCACAGCCGAGATTTCCGCCACGTTCAGCGAGTTGATCTCGTATATAGCTTCGGCCGGTTCCCCGGAGCGGGTTTTCGGGCTGGATCCTGTCATCAACAAGAGGACCAAAAGTGCTGAAAAGCCCAAAAGCGCCAGGGAACAGAGTACCAGCATCCTTCTATAACGCATCAGGCCCGCCTTCTTCGTACCGCCACGAGGATGCCGGTGGCAAGGATGAGTAGCGGGACGATACCGATAAGGACAATCCCTGCGACAGCGGCTTCCCCTGGCAGTATCGTCAATGGGTCAGGGGCTATGGTTTTTGCCGGAATGGTGACAGCGGTCTGATCCGGGTTCAGCCAGTTGATGGTCTGGGTCAGGAAATCCGTATTGGCGAATGTTGACATGCCCAGAATATCATCGGCGTAGATCATCGCGCTGCCTGCCGCAAAAATCCGGGCCTGCTTTTTTGTGACCCCGGAATCTGGTACGACTTTCCCGGACCCCGATGCGTTGGACGGAGAGCCAGCGGAGCCTGAGCCTACGATTGGCGAAGGCTTGCCTGAGACAGGCTTCGAGGCGGTCAGCGCCAGACTGAAGGGGCCTTGGGGGTCGCTGGCCTTCTTGGCTTGGGAGCCCAGGTCGTTTTCCCCCTTTGCGTAGGCATCCGGCGTTGAAAGCAGGACCGTCATGACATCCAGATCAAAGCTGGGTTTTTCTGTAGCCGTCAGCACCCTGGCGGAGGGCATCAACAGGAAGAATCTCTTGTCACCGAAGTAGACATTGATCTCGTGCTGGCCGTACCTGGGAACAATGTTGACCAGATTGTCGGAAATATGCGCTTGGGGTTCCAGTACCACGCCGCTTCCGTAGGATATTCCCCAGCGTTCGAGGAAGCCCTCAAGATTCGGCAGGGGAGTCGCGGAAGGGGCGAGGAAAACCATGAGGCTACCGCCCTGATCCAGGTATTCTTCCAGGACGACGGTTTCCTGCACGGCGAAGTCCCTGGTGGGCGCGGCGATGACCACCAGATCGATCCCGGAACCCAAAGGCGAAATGGCCAGAGCGATGCGTTCAGTCTGGTAGTTGTTTTTGGAGAAAAGCTCCATCAGTCCTTTGGATGGATTCTCGTTGTGCCCGTCGGTGAAGCGGACCCTTGGCATCCGGTTGCTTCCCAACTGGATTATCGCCCCCGTGAGCTGCTGCTCCGCCCTGACACCGGTAACCTTGGTTTTTCCGTTGTCGAAAAGGTACAGGTCCTCTATCGTGTGGCGTTTGAACTTGCCACCACTCTCCACGATGATATCGTTCTGAAGGATGCGCGTGCCGCGCTGAAGGAAGCTGTCCACCAGCTTGGGGTTTCCGAAGGGGTCTTTATAGCTTACTGTTATGCTTCCATCCAGTTTCCCGTACCCAGCGAGTATTTCCCGCAGCATGGCGGGAAAATCCTGCTCCGCGCTGAACACGGTGATGTTCACCGGTGTTGTCAGCTCTTTTGCCATCCGGTAGCTTGCCGGTGATAGCTGGTAGAGTTTGCTGTCTGTCAGGTCAAGCTTCAGGGGAAAACGGTTGACGGCGAGCATTGCCACCGCGTTCACCACCACGGCCAGGGTTATGACTACCAGAACAAGGGCGTTCAGCACCGTTTTTTCATTCAGTTTTTTTTTCATGCGCTTTTCCTGCCTTCCAGGGCTAGGACGCTGAAGAACAGGAACAGCGCGGTGAGCGTCAGGTAATACACGAGGTCCGCCGGGTTGAGGATACCGTAGGTGAATTCGCTGTAATGGGTAGTAAGTGACAAGTACCGGACCACCTCACCAAGGCTGCCCTTGATAAGGTTCTGCCCGGCAGTGTCCAGCAACCATAAACCCAGAAGCACCGAATAGGTGACCACCGCCGCGATGATCTGGTTTTCGGTAAGGGCGGAGATGAACATCCCGATCGCTATGCAGGTGGAGACGAGCAGGGACATTCCCAGGTAGTTGCCCACGACGACCATGGCTTCCACGGACCCGAAAAACGCGAGTATCAGGGGATAGAGCAGGGTCACAGCCAACCCCATGCCAAGGACGGTAAGGGTGGCAAGGAATTTGCCAAACACGATTTCTCCCAGTGAGACGGGCATGGTGAACAGGAGTTGCAGGGTCCGCATTTTCCGTTCTTCCGAAAAAAGCCGCATGGTGAGTATGGGCACCAGGAAGATCAGGACCGAAAAGATCGAGGCGAACCAGCTTTTGATATCACCGTTCTGGGAAAGCAGATTCCCGGTAGTGAAGATGAATCCGCCGATAAGCAGGAAAACGGACAGATATATGTACCCAATCATGGAGGTGAAGTAGCTTCTCAGTTCCTTGAGATAGATGGCGCTCATGCAGGAAACCCCTTCACGTATTCCATATATATCCGTTCACGCCGTAAGCTTGATGAAGATTTCTTCCAGAGTAGGCTTTGCCGGTTTCATCATGACCGCTGGGCACGATGCGGCGGCAAGCGCGAAAAACAGGGCTTCCCGCAGGTCGATCCCTTCTCCCGCTGTCACCAGTACATCGACACAACCAGGTTCCGGACTTTCTTCCACCTGGAGCTCCGCGATTCCCGGGATGGCTGCGATTACCGGCCGGACAGCTTCCGCGCTACCTCTAACCCTCAGTTCCAGCTGGTTTCCCCCCCCGTGTGCGTTGCCCAGCTGTTCCGGCGTGCTGTCGGCCACCAGTTTCCCGCCCTTCATGATAAGTAGCCGGGTGCAGACCGAGGTTATTTCCGCGAGGATGTGGGAACTGAGGATGATCGTGTGACGTTCCTTGAGTTTCAGGATCAGTTGCCGTATATCGATTATCTGTTTAGGGTCCAACCCGGCCGTTGGCTCGTCGAGTATGAGCAATTCCGGGCTGCCTACCAACGCCTGCGCCATGCCCACCCGCTGCCGGTACCCCTTGGATAGTTGTTTTATCATCCGCCTGCGCATGTCACCTATATTCACCAGTTCGCATACCCTATCAATTTCGCTTTTCCGCACGGATTTCTCCACCGCCCGAAGGGCGCAGGCGAACATCAGTTGTTCCGTGACGGTCATGTCCGTATACACTGGCGGTATTTCCGGCAGGTATCCTATATGCCGCTTGGCGGAGATGGGTTCCTCGTGGATGTCCTGACCAAAAACCGTCACCGTTCCCGAGCTGGGCGGCATGCACCCGGTTATCATATTCATGGTGGTGGATTTTCCGGCACCGTTCGCGCCGAGCAGCCCGACAACTTCGCCCTTCTCGATGGTAAAATTGAGGGAGTCTGCGGAAACTAGACTACCGTACTGTTTAGTCAGGTTCGTGGCGGTCAGCATGGTATGGTAGTATACTCCCATTTATCGAGATTCATGTAAAAATCCTGCCACTTTTATGCTAGTATTGTAGTACTCAAGTTCTGGAAATTCAAGCAATACCAAAGCACTGAAAAGCACTCCCAAGGGTTACAAAGCCTGATAAGAAGTCTGGATCGTCACCATCCGTCTCAATATCCGAATCATGATTTTGGAAAATTTCAGTTGCGTTTCACGTTTTAGCATGCTAGTATACAAGGATAGCTACCAACCATAGGGGGATACATTGAGAACTTATCAAAAAGCATTGGCTGTAACCGCCGCCTTATCTTTTGCCGTCGCCGCTGTCTATGCGGAAGGCGCGCAGGACAAAGCCGCGCCCAAAAGCGTCACCATGTACATTGCCGGTACCAGCGGCGCATCGGACACCCAGTCCATGGGTCACTTCGAACTTGAGAAGAGGCTCGAAGCCGCTTCCGCCGGATTCTTCAACGTGGAAGTCAAGATCGGTGCCGTCATGGGCGAGACCGACGACGTAACCGAACAAGCCCGCGAAGGCGTTCCGGTACTCAACGCGACCGACCCCGGCCGAATCGCGTCCTTCGTTCCCGAATACGGTGTAATCCAGATGCCCTACATTTTCCCTGACGGAACCTACCTTAACAAGGTCATGGATACCAAGCTCTACAAGAAATGGGAAAAGGACTTCGAGGCAAAAGGCATCAAGCTGGTAACCTCCAACTGCTTCTCAGGCGCACGCAGCTGGGTGACCAACAAACCGATCAAGACCCCCGCCGATCTCAAGGGCATGAAAATCCGCACCATCGGCAGCGACCTCTTCGTCAAGTCCATCAACGCCATGGGCGCCATCGCGACCGCAGTGCCGTGGGGCGAGACCTACCAGGCCATCGAGCAGGGTGCCGTTGACGGAGCCGAAGCCCAGATCCCCGGCATCTACGCCATGCGTTTCTACGAAGTCTCCAAGTATGTCAGCCTTTCCGAGCACTTCCTGCTGATCGGAAGCATGGTGACGGGCACCAAATTCTTCTATTCCCTGCCCATCAAGTACCAGACCATGCTGATGACCCAGGCGTACGAGACCTACAAGGACAATCAGGATGTCCTGAAGACCAAATCCGCCGAATTCATCAAGGAAATGGAAGGCAAGGGCGTGACTTTCGTCACCATCGACAAGAAACCCTTCATCGATGCGGTACAGCCGGTATATGCGGCGCTTGGCTACACCGAGCTTCGCAAGCAGCTCTACGCGGAAATGGGACTTTAGCCCAGGAACTGTGAAAGCCCGGAACTGGCAGGCGCAGGCCTGAATCCGGTTCGGGCTTATTGAACGATTGATGCGCCTGGAACGGGTACCGGTGAAAACCGTTGCGGTTCCAGGCGCATTGTTATGGATACTTCCCAGAGGTCAATCAATGCTTGCGTTCTACAGAAAATTCTGCAAGGTAGAAGAGATAATCACTTCCGTCATGTTTGTATCCATTATCGCCCTTATTTTCAGCGCAGCCTTCTTCCGAGCCTTCAACCATCCGCTGGTGTGGGCCGATGACATCGCAAAATTCCTCTTTTCCTGGGCCGCCTTCCTCGGCGCCGATATAGCCTTGCGACATTCCCGATTGGTGGGCGTGGATATGCTGGTGAATAAATTGCCACCGAAAGCCCAGAAAGCAAGTGAAGTAATCGTCTTTTCCATCATGATTCTGATACTCATCGCTTTCGTGTATTACGGGATTATCCTGAGCATCAAGAACTGGGAACGGGATTTCCAGACACTCTCCTTCATGAGCTATTCAATGGTCACCATTTCCCTACCCGTAGCTTCAGTGTTCATGATCATCAGCACGATTACAAAACTGGTGAGGGTGCTTAAAAACTTCAACATCGACAGCTACCAAGTAAAGAAGGATATTCCCTTAAAGCCGTTCGCGACCGAATAGATCCTGTCCGGCTCGCGATCGTCGAAAGAGCGATTGTGTCAGATCGGGTGAAAGTCTGCTTGATGAAATATTGAGGTAAGGCACTATGCTGTATTTATGGATAACATTGCTCATCCTGGTATCGCTCAATATGCCCATTGGCTTCGCGATAGGCATCTCCGGCGCGGTCTACTTTCTGACGACCGCTCTTATACCTTTTCCCGTCACCATCCAACGGGTCGTTGCCCAAACCCAGTCCATAGCTTTCCTGGCGGTACCGTTTTTCATTTTCGCCGGCAATCTCATGAACAGGACAGGAATCACCAAGCGTCTGCTCGGTTTCGCCTCACTCCTCACCCGTCGCATGCACGGCGGTCTTGCCCAAGTGAATGTCGTGCTGAGCACCATGATGGGCGGTATATCCGGTTCCGCTGTGGCGGATGCATCCATGGAAGCCCGCGTGCTTGGACCCACCATGCTGAAGCGTGGCTACTCCAAAGGTTACACTGCGGGCATCACCTGTCTTTCCTCGCTCATCACCGCGACTATCCCGCCTAGTCTGGGCTTGATCCTGTTCGGCTTTGTCGGTGAAGTCTCCATCGGTCGCCTCTTCGTCGCCGGGGTAATCCCAGGCTTGATGATGATGGTCGCCTTGATGCTGACCGTTTCCATAACTTCCAAGAAGAAAAACTATGATCCTCCGGCACCGGAGGCGAAAGCACCCTCTATCCGTGAAATACTGATCGATCTGAAGGACTCGATCTGGGCCTTGATATTCCCTGTCATCCTCATTGCAGGCATCAGATTCGGCCTTTTTACCGCCTCCGAAGCGGGTGCCTTCGCTGTTGTATACGCGCTGATCATCGGCAAGTTTGTCTACAAGGAACTAACCTGGGCAAGCTTCAAGGAAGCCCTGTGGGATTCTGTCATCGACAATGGCGCGATTATCCTGATCATCGCTTTGTCCGGGATTTTCGGGTACGCACTCTCCATGGAGAACGTGACCGGTGCCATGGGGAACCTGCTTACCTCCCTCACCTCCAATCCGCAGGTGATGCTCGTCTATATTGTCCTTTTCCTTTTCATCGCCGGCATGTTCGTGGACAGCAACGTCATTGTTTTGTTGCTGACTCCTATCTTCCTGCCCATCATTATAAAGATGGGAGTTGATCCGGTACATTTTGGCATCATCATGATGACCATCGTCACCATGGGTGTCATGACACCTCCTGTCGGGACCGCCGTCTACGTGGTCTGCGACATTCTTGAGGTACCCCTTGAAGAATATGTCAAGGAAAGCCTGCCCTTTTTTGCGGCAATAATTCTATTGGTGATAGTATTGATCTTTCTTCCGCAGGTGGTCCTGTTCCTGCCCAACCTTGTGTACGGCGGCTGATAAGGGTAAAGGATACCAGACATGCTGAAGGCAGCGATTATCGGGGCAGGGGCGATCGCTCCTGCCCATGTGGAAGGTTTTCTCAAGTTCAAGGACAGGGTACGCATCACGGCCGTGGCGAACCGATCGGTCGGGAGGGCTCAAAAACTTATCGGGCGTTTCGCATTGGATGCGCGGGCTTTTACCGATTATCGGGATGCCATCGATGGCGCGGATGTCGTGGCTATCTGTACTCCGCCCGCGACACACCGCGGAATAGCCGAGGCTGCTTTCTCCGCCGGTGCCCACGTGCTGCTGGAAAAACCTATGGCGCCAACCCTCGAGGATTGCGATGCCATCCTGGAAGGGGCAAAAAAGAGCGGCAAGGTGTTATCCGTCGTCGCCCAGAGCCGCTTCATCAATTCCATCAACCATGCCATCACACTCATGAAATCCGGCGATTATGGAAGGATGCTTTTTGCCCAGGTGAACTCCCTTTGGTGGCGAGGACCCAGCTACCACGACCTTGATTGGCGGGGGCGCTGGAGTATAGAGGGTGGGGGTTGCACCCTCAATCAGGCGGTCCACCATATAGACCTGCTACTGTGGGCCAAGGGACTCCCTTCCCAGGTAACCGCCATCATGGGCAACGTCGCCCACGATAATTCCGAGGAAGAGGATATCTCACTTGCACTGTTGCGCTATCCCGATGGAAGTCTGGGGCAGTTCAACAGCTCCCTCATCCATCACGGCGAACCCCAGATGCTCAATTTCCAGCTTGAGAAGATTGGAGTGAGCCTTCCTTTCAGTGCCCTTGCGTGCAAGCAGCGGACCAACGGGTTTCCCATGGAGGACGAGGAGGCCGAACAACGCTTCCTTTCAGCGTACAAGGCTTTGCCCTCTTTAGCCTTCGAGCACCACACCGGCCAGATAGCTGATTTCCTGCAAGCCATAGAACTGAAGACCATGCCCCTCGTTACCGGCGAAAGCGGACGGTTGGCACTGGAGTTCATCACTGCCGTATACAAATCCGCATCGACGGCTTCCACCGTGCAACTCCCGCTGTTGAAGGATGACCCTTTCTGCACCATGGAGGGCCTGTTACGGCATGTTCCGCGCTTCAATGCAAAAACCCGGGATGTCGTAGCCTTTGAGGATACAGAGATTACATCATTCAAGGGAAAATACTGAGGCGCGGTTAGCAGCCCATACGTCGCAGGTCTTTTCCCTTGGACAGGAGAGTCAATCATGAAAGCTTTTATGGACGCTGATTTCTTGTTGAAGACCGATACCGCCAAAAAGCTGTACCATCAGTTCGCCGCAGATATGCCCATCTACGATTTCCATTGCCATGTAAAAGTAGATGAAATTTCCCGCAACGCCGTATACGAGAATATCACCCAGGTATGGTTGTACGGTGATCATTACAAATGGCGGGCCATGCGTCTGTGCGGCATCGACGAACGTTTCATCACCGGTGACGCGAGCGACTACGACAGGTTCCTCGCCTACGCAAGGATCATGCCGCTTTTGATTGGCAACCCGGTCTACCACTGGACCCATCTGGAACTGAAAACCTACTTTGATATTTCCACCCCCTTGGACGAGGCTAGCGCTCCCGGAATCTGGGAAAAGACCAAAGAGAAACTGCGGTCGGGTTTTGGAGTCCGCGACATGATAAACCAGGCCAAGGTGACCAAGATCTGTTCCACCGATGATCCGCTGGATAATCTGGAACACCACCTGGCGCTCAAAAAGGAAGCTTCCTTCCGGGTCCAGGTGCTACCAACGTTCCGGCCCGATAAGGGACTGGAAATCACGAAGGATACCTTCGTCCCCTGGGTTACCGGTTTGGCAAAAGTGTGCGGTACCTCCATCCCCGATTACGCTACTTTCCTTGCCTGCCTGGACCAGAGGATGGATTTCTTCGATTCCTGTGGTTGCCTCATTTCTGATCACGGCATGGAAAGTTTGCTGTATGCCCAATCCTCGAAGGACGAGGTGGATACTATTTTCCGCAAGGCGTTGGCGGGTGAGACCCTGAGCCTGCCGGAGGAAGCCAAGTACAAGACGGCGGTGCTCCTACACCTGGCCGCACGCTACCACCAGCTTGGGTGGGTGATGCAGCTGCACATGGGTGCCATGCGCGGCAACAATCGGATCATGAAGGACAAGCTTGGACCGGATACGGGTTTCGATTCGGTGAATGATCAGCAGGTCGCTGTTCAGTTGTCCCGCTTCCTCGATCAGGCCAACGATGCAGGCCTGCCCAAAACCATCCTGTATACGCTTAACCCCAAGGACAATTACGTGCTTGGCAGCATGATGGGTAATTTCCCCCAGGGACCCCGGGGATCTGGAGGATCCCACGTCCAATTCGGATGCGCATGGTGGTTCAACGACCATATCGACGGCATGACCGAACAATTGAAGATTTTTGCCAATTTGGGGGTCCTCCCCCGTTTCGTCGGAATGCTTACGGATAGCCGCAGTTTCCTTTCCTATACGCGGCACGACTATTTCAGGCGCATCCTCTGCAATTTTTTTGGCGATCTGGTGGAGAATGGCGAATATCCCGCGAACTTGGAAAGTCTGGGCAGGATGGTCCAGGATATTTCCTACAACAATGCACTGGCTTTCATCGGCAAGGAATAAAATGGCACAGGTTTTTGATATCAACCTGAGGGATTCACAATACACGCCCGCGCTCATGATAGAGCCGGAAAAATTCGACGTCGCCGCCTACGAGGCCTACGAGCAGGACCTGCTGGAGCGGAACCTTGCTTTCATGCAGGCTGAAAGGGGTTTGCTGGTGTACCGGAGGATGCGGGCGGATGGTGTTTTCTATCACAAGTCAAAGGACCACCACGAATCGCTCGCCCTGCAATTGGGGGTTCTTGAAAAGAGCAAATACTACAAGGCCGACATCGCTAACTTCCTTGAACCCTGGTACGGCATCGGCTACATCGCCTCTGCCTTCGGTGGCGATTATATCTGGCACGAAAATCAGGCACCTGCTGTCGAGCCACTTTTTACTTCTTCCGCAGAACTGCTTCGCGCGGAACCCATTCCGCTGCATAAAAGCAGGTTGGGGAAAATCATCCTGGAACGCATCGAATATTTTCTGGACAAGACCCAGGGTCGGGTTCCCGTTTCCTACTGCGATATCCAGGCTCCCGTGAATATGCTCTCTTACCTTATGCCCATGAACAACATGTGCCTGGAGGTATTCGACGATATCGAGTCACTCAAGAAGGCGGCCGCCCTGGTGAATGGTTTGCTCATCGAGTTTCTCCAGGTGCAGAAAGAACTGATAGGCGGAGCCTTGGCCAAACCGGGCCACGGCTTTCCAAGTAGCAGGGTGTTCGAGGGTGCTGGCGAGAGTACTGACAATGTGCTCATGTTCTCGGACGAACATTTCAGGGAAATATTCCAGGGTGAACACGAAAGGCTGGGGGACATCTTTGGCGGAGTGGTGTTCCATTCCTGCGGGAATTGGGCCGAGAAAGCCCCAATGGTCAGGGATTTCCGCAACACCATCATGGTGGACGGAGCTTTCTCACCCGCCACCGATCCAAGCCCGAACAGACCGGATGATTTCGAGCGTGTTTTCCGGAAAACCGGCATCGTGGTAAACGCCCGTTGTGTGGGTCCGGCCGATGAAGTGTTTCCCTATTTCGAAAAACTGATCAATCCGGGCATGAAGGTAATCGCCACTACCTACTGTCAGGATCCTGACGACCAGTCGAAGCTGTACGACCGCCTGCATGCGCTCCTGTGCTGACTGCTTCGGCCAGATTCAGGGGGCACCAGTTTCCTCTTGTCCGCCGGTGGATGCGATTGTAGTTGGTCTTTATCTAGCTATGAGAACCGATACATTGTTGACTACCTCACTTAGTGCTTTTTCATCTATCTTTTCTATGAATTCCACATTTCGGACGGTCCAATCCAGGCTTTTTACCTGATCACTTAGAACACAGCCCTCTACGATCTTTATCTTTACCTCGACTTCAAAGGGGTACCCTTTAACCTTGGTTGTAATGGGACAAAATAATACCAGTCCGATTTTTTCATTATAGTTTTGAATGAGAGGGTTA
>Ga0172379_10009013_pt1 | contig 12415 bp, 10 predicted proteins | sample GrowelOW334metaG_FD_119756 | JGI IMG/M metagenome (GOLD analysis project Ga0172379, IMG submission 119756) | Groundwater microbial communities from an aquifer near a municipal landfill in Southern Ontario, Canada - Groundwater well OW334 metaG | ecosystem: Environmental > Aquatic > Deep... | reverse complement strand
GTAGGCGGTGATCTTATTGGGTTGGCCGTTGACCAGCCCATCGAGCACGTCGCGCTCACGCGGCGTCAACGCGGCAAGGCGAACGCTCGCCTCGATCGCGCTCAACTGCTGCGCCTGCGTGTTCGCCAACCGCGTGAAGGCTTCTTCGATCGCGTGCAACAGCGCGGTCTTCTCGAACGGCTTCTCCAGGAAATCGACCGCGCCCGCCTTGATCGCGCGCACCGACAACGAGATATCGCCATGCCCGGTCAGCACGATCACCGGAAAGGCGATCCCGCGTTCGTTGAGCAGGCGCTGGACCTCAAGCCCGTCTATCCCCGGCATCCGAATATCCAGCAACACGCACCCCGGCATGGCATGGCCTACCGCCGCGAGGAATGCGGTGCCCGACGCATAGGTCTGCACCTCGAATCCCGCGGTCCGCAGCAGAAACCCGGCCGAGCGCCGGATCGCATCCTCATCGTCGACCAGATGGATAACGCGCTTGTCTGGGTGCCTATCCGGCATGAGGCATGCTCCGCATCAAGGTGAAATGAAACGCCGTACCGCCCCCCATCACGGGATCCGCCCCAATATACCCGCCATGCGCCTCGACGATCGTCTGGCAAATCGACAGACCCAGCCCCATACCATCCTGCTTGGTCGAGGCAAAAGCCTGGAACAGCCGATCAGCCATTTCTGGGGCAATGCCGACCCCGGTGTCGGCGACGGTCACCTCAAGCAAATCCTTGGAAACGAACGCAGTCGTGATCGTCAATCGCCGGCGCGGCGAATCCGCCATCGCCTGAAGTGCATTGCGGATAAGGTTGACCAGGACTTGCTGGATCTGGACGCGGTCGACATGCGCGCATTCGCTGTCCGCGGCACAGGTCATCACCGTTTCAACGCCCGCCTGATCGGCACCGATCAAGCCAAGACTGGCGGCTTCGCGTACCAGGGCATTGCGCGGTTCGGCCTGCTGCGCGACATCCCCGCGCGCCACCGGTGGATAGAACAGTCCAAAGTGCCGACCCAGAATTTCGGCCTGGGTCCACCCCTTGACGCGCTCGGCACCACGATTCCAGATCGTCACATGCCCGCCGGGATCGAGCATATAGATCGCATGGTTGGTCGCGCCATCGATCAGCAAGCCAAGCTCTTCGTTGAGCAGAGCGAGATCGCGCGCATCGCTGCCTTGGGTTTCGGCGAGCGTCATGGGCAGTCGTACCACGCCATCGCGCCAACCCGGTCACGAATTCGACGACAACGATCCCGGCAAGCGTTGCGCTCTTCGCACCCCTTACATCGGGCGGTTGGGCATCCCCGCACGTGGCGCATCGTGGGCAAGTTTGCGGCTGACCAGCAACAGGCTCGAATCCCCCGGATAGCATTCGACGGTGAAGCCCATTTCGCGCTCCAGCTCGATCGCGGCGTGATTTTCGCGGCTTTCGATCGCCTCGAGCACCTTGACGCCCTTCGCCTCGGCGAAGCGGGCGACATAAGCGAGCAATTCCCAGCCCACGCCCTTGTTCTTGAAGTCCTTGCGGATCGCGATCGCGACCTCGCCATGATCGAAATTCGCGTCGCACGCGAGCATCGCGGTGGCGATCATCATCGACCCGTCCTTGGTGAAGGCGAGGAAATTCTCCGACCAGCGATGATCGACATGCGTCAACGCGGCGACTTGGTCGGGGCGCACTTCGTCGATCCCGGTCAAAAAGCGAAAGCGCAAATCCTCATGCGTTACGTGCGTGAAGAACTCGGCGACCGTGCCATCATCGTCGGGGCAGGCCGGACGTACATGAAATTCGAAACCCGTCCGGGTCGTGAGATGCTCGCTCGAATGAATCATGGGACGACCTTTCGTATAGGAGTCGGTCGATCGGCGACACGCTCCGCTGCGCGCCGAATACGGTGAAGGCGGGTGCCAAGGTAGCTGCGGAAACTACCTATTCGGGCAGCAAGCGGCATTGCCGGGATTGATCCGCAAGGAAGGGTCTTTCATGGCAGCGCGACAAACGATGTGGAGATCCGCCATGACCGACACCGCTATGACGTTCGACGTGCTGATCGTCGGCGCGGGGCATGGCGGAGCCCAGGCGGCGATCGCGCTGCGTCAACGCAAGTTCGCAGGTACGATCGGCTTGCTCGGCGACGAACCGGAGCTTCCCTATGAGCGCCCGCCTTTGTCGAAGGAATATCTGGCCGGCGACAAACCCTTCGATCGCATCCTGATCCGCCCGGCAGCCTTTTGGGTTGAGCGCGAGGTGACATTGTTGCCCGGACATCGCGTAGCTTCGGTCGATTCGTCCGCTCACACGGTGACCATCACGGACGGTAGCACGATCGGTTATCGCACCTTGATCTGGGCAACCGGTGGCGCGCCCCGACGATTGACCTGCGCCGGGCATGATTTGCGCGGTGTCCACAGCGTGCGCACGCGCGCCGATGTCGACCAGATCATGCGCGAACTCGCCTCGGTCGAGCGCGCAATCGTCATCGGTGGCGGCTATATTGGGCTCGAGGCCGCCGCCGTGCTGACCAAACTTGGCAAACACGTCACCGTACTGGAGGCGGCGCCGCGCGTGCTGGCGCGCGTCGCGGGCGCACCGCTCTCGCATTTCTATGAAGCTGAGCACCGCGCGCACGGTGTCGATCTGCGCACCGGCGTCTCGGTCGAGTCGATCGTCGGCAAGGACGGGGCGGCGTGCGGCGTGCGGCTTGCCGACGGCACGATCCTGCCCGGGGAACTCGTCATCGTCGGCATCGGCATCATCCCCGCCGTCGCGCCCCTGCTTGCGGCGGGCGCGGACGGCGGCAATGGGGTGAACGTCGATGCGCTATGCCGCACCAGCCTGCCCGACATCTTCGCGATCGGGGACTGCGCGGCGCACCCCAATCCTTACGCCGATGGCGCTATAATCCGGCTCGAATCGGTGCAAAATGCCAATGACCAGGCAACCACCGTCGCCAAGCTGCTGACCGGCGAGGAAACCCCTTATGACGCCGTACCGTGGTTCTGGTCCAACCAATATGATTTGAAGCTGCAGACCGTTGGCCTGTCGATCGGTTATGATGCGGTCGTGCTGCGCGGCGATGTGGCGACGCGCAGTTTCTCGGTAACCTACCTCAAGCACGGCCACGTTATCGCGCTCGACTGCGTCAATGCGACCCGCGACTATGTGCAGGGCCGCGCTTTGGTAATGGCGCACGCGGTGATCGATCCCGCGCGGTTGGCCGATACGGCAATCCCGTTGAAAGAGATGCTGTCCGTTTAGACGCCCACGATCTCGCGGAGCGCCGCCGCCAGCCCGCGCGTTTCCGCCTCGGTGCCGATCGTGATGCGCAAGCCGTTCGCCAGCCCCTGCCCCGGCAACCAGCGCACGATATAGCCACGCTCCAGCAGCGCTTTATACGCCGTCTCGGCAGTCACCGCGCCTTCGAACAGCACCAGCAGGAAATTGGCTTCGCTCGACACCGCGCGCAAACCGGCATTGCCAAGCTTGGCGATCTCGTCCTTGAACCAGGCGCGCCACACACGGTTATGCTCGCGCGACGCGCTGATGAAGTCGGCCGCACCCAGCGCCGCAATCGCCGCTTCCTGGCCCGCCGTGGTGCAGCAGAACGGCGCGCGGATGCGGTGCATCGCCGCAATCGCCTCGGCAGAACCATAGGCCCAGCCGATCCGTTCGGCAGCAAGCCCGTGAATCTTGGAGAAGGTCCGCGTGACGATTACATTGGCGGCGGTCCGCGCCAGTTCCAGCCCGCCATCGTCATCCTCAGGCGCCAGATATTCGGCATAAGCCTGGTCGAGCACCAGCATGACATGCGCGGGCAAGCCGGCGTGCAGCCGCGCAATCTCGGCCTTGTCGGCAAAGGTGCCCGTCGGATTGTTGGGGTTGGCGACGAACACGAGGCGGGTACGATCGGTCACGGCGGCGTGGATCGCATCGACATCGGTCGCGTAATCGCGGTCGGGCGCGACCACCAGCGTCGCACCGACGCGGCGCGTGGCGATTTCATAGACGGCAAAGCCATAGCGAACCTGGATCACTTCATCGCCCGGCCCGGCATAGGCTCCGGCGGCGAGATGCAAAATCTCGTCCGAGCCGGTGCCATAGATTACCCGTTCGGGATCAAGCCCGTGATGCGCGGCAACCGCATCACGCAGCGCCGCCGCGCCCGCATCGGGATACCGCGACAGATCGCCCACATGCTGCGCGAACGCAGCTTGCGCCTGCGCACTGGTGCCCAGCGGATTCTCGTTCGACGACAGCTTGACGACCGGGGCGTCACCATCGGTGGTTGACCGCCCCGGAACATAAGGAGCGATCGCCATGATCCACGGCTTGGGTTGGGGTGCGTTCATGCCCCGCGCGTTAGCGGAGAAGCCACGCAACTTCAAATCCTCCCCGGTACGGGGAGGATCGCATTACCGCTGCGGCCGCTTGTTCGCGCCGCCGGGCCGCAGCGTCGGGCGCGGGTTGTGTCGCACCGGAGCCGGGCCATTGGCGCGGCGCGGGCCACGCTCGGCCTCGACCGGTCCACCCTGTACCGCCTCGAACTGCACGCCGCCCTCGGCCTCTTCGCCCGCGGTGCGCTTCACCGCTGCCATAAACTTCGCGGCAATCGCGCTTGGCACCTGGAACATCGTCTCATTGGCGGCGATGCGGATCGCGCCGACTTCGTTCTTGGTGATGTGCCCGCGACGACAGATCAACGGCAGGATCCAACGCGGATCGGCATTCTGCCGCCGCCCGATATCCATGCGGAACCATTTGATGTCGTCAAAGCCTTCGCGGTGATGCTCCTTGCCGGGCTCGCGCTGGTTCGCCCCACCCTGCTCGATCATTTCCTCAGGCGCGGGCATCCGCGCGCGATAGCTGCGCACCAGCGCCGCCGCGATATCCTCGGGGCTCTTCTTCTCGAGCAATTGCTGCGCCAATGCGCGATCGTCCTCGTCGACTTCGACGTCATCCATCAGCATCGTCATCAGTCGCGACTTGTCGGCCTTGCGGATGTCGTCGACGGTCGGCGCGTTCATCCATTCGACCGCGATCCGCGCGCCGCGCAGCATCATCTCGACGCGGCGCTTGCGCTGATACGGCACGATCAGGATCGCGGTGCCCTTCTTGCCCGCGCGACCGGTACGGCCCGAGCGATGCTGCAGCGTCTCGGCATCGCGCGGCAGTTCGACGTGAATGACGAGGCTCAGCGACGGCAGATCAAGCCCGCGCGCCGCAACGTCGGTCGCCACGCACACCCGCGCGCGCTTGTCGCGCAGCGCTTGCATCGCGGCGTTGCGCTCATTCTGGCTATGCTCGCCCGAGAGCGCGACCGCAGCAAAACCGCGCTCGATCAACCCGGCGTGCAAATGCCGCACATTGTCGCGCGTCGCGCAGAACAGGATCGCGGTTTCCGCCTCATGCAGCCGCAACAAATTGACCACCGCATTCTCGATATCGGCGGGCGCAACGGTCACCGCTTGATAGCTGATGTCGCCATGACCGCGATCCTCGCCCACGGTCGAAATGCGCAACGCATCTTTCTGGTAACGCCGCGCCAGCGCCACGATCGACTTGGGCATCGTCGCCGAGAATAAGAGCGTACGGCGCTCGGACGGCGACGCGTCGAGGATCAGCTCAAGATCCTCGCGGAAACCCATGTCGAGCATTTCATCGGCTTCGTCGAGAATGACCGCCTTGAGGTTGGACAGATCGAGCGCGCCGCGTTCGATATGGTCGCGCAAACGCCCCGGCGTGCCGACGACGATGTGCGCGCCGTGGCTGAGCGAGCGGCGTTCGCGGCTGGCGTCCATGCCGCCGACGCAGGTTGAAATGCGCGCACCGGCCTTGGCGTAGAGCCATTCGAGCTCGCGGCTCACCTGCAACGCGAGTTCGCGCGTCGGCGCGATGGCGAGTGCCAGCGGCGCGCGCGGCGGCGGCAGGCGGCCTTCGTCTTCGGTCAGCAATTGCGGGGCGATGGCGAGGCCGAAAGCGACGGTCTTGCCCGAGCCGGTCTGCGCCGAAACGATCAGATCGCGGCCCTCGGCGGCGGGTTCGATGACCGAAGCCTGAACCGGGGTGGGAGCGGCATAGCCACGAGCGGAAAGCGCTTCGGCAAGAAGCGTGGGGAGGTGTGAAAAGGGCATGGTATTCCGGATATGGGGGCGGCGGAGGCGCACGCCAAAGCGAGCGCTTAGCACGGGTGCGCAGGAAATGCACGGGGGGTGCGCAATTGGTATCGCGCGGGCGGGGTTTCGGGCGGCTGGCGTGAGAAGATACGGAGAGCAACCCACCCCCGACCCCTCCCTTTCAGGGAGGGGAGCGACACTACTTCTTCCTCCCCTCCCTGAAAGGGAGGGGCTGGGGGTGGGTCGGCCCGCAAGCGCGCGCGACTTCGATCAAAATCGCCTCCGCCACGCCATCAGGATTGGCGGTCACCTCAGAATTCCAAAACCGCATCACCCGCCACCCGACACTTTCCAGAAACGCCGTGCGCTCCGCATCATAAGATGAGTCGAAGTGCTGGCTGCCATCAAACTCCACCGCCAGCCGAACTTCGCGACAGGCGAGGTCGAGGATATAGCGCCCGACCACCAACTGCCGCGTAAAACGCGGTCGGTATGCCCGCAGCCGCAACCACACCAACCGCTCCGCCTCGGTCGCGTTGCTGCGCAACGCGCGGGCGCGACGAGTCATTTCAGGCGGGACGCGCAGCACCTTTGAAGACTGCCGTGCCATGATACGGAGAGCAACCCACCCCCCAAGCCCCTCCCTTCCAGGGAGGGGAGAAGAATGTTGCGCCTCCCCTCCCTGAAAGGGAGGGGTTGGGGGTGGGTCGGCCAGCCGCAGCGCGACCTCGATCAAGCGCCCCCTAAACCACCATCCCAGCCGCCCAACCGCTCGCCCAGGCCCATTGGAAATTATACCCGCCGAGCCACCCCGTCACATCGACCGCCTCGCCGATCGCATATAGGCCCGGCACCTTACGCGCTTCCATCGTTTGCGACGAAAGCTCCGCAGTCGAAATCCCGCCCGCCGTCACTTCGGCCTTGGCAAAGCCCTCGGTGCCATTCGGCGTGAACGCCCAGTCCGCCAATTGCCGCGCCGCCGCCTCGACCGCTTTGTCGGTCGCCGCGCCCAATTCGCCCTCGATGCCCAAACGGTCGGCGAGCGTCTCGGCCAGCCGTCCCGGCAAATGGTTCGACAAGGCCGAGGCCAGCGACACGCGCGGCCGCGCATGTTTCGCCGCCACCAGCCAGCCCGGTTTCAGCGCGGGCAGAAAATCGATCGCGACTGGCTCGCCGTGCCGCCAGTAAGACGACACTTGCAGGATCGCCGGGCCACTCAGCCCCTTATGCGTGAACAGCGCCGCCTCGCGGAAGCGTGTCTTGCCAACGCGCGCGACCACCTCCGCCGCCACCCCCGACAAAGCCCGGAACAGCGTTTCCTCGCCCCCCAGCGTCAGCGGCACCAGCGCCGGGCGCGGCTCGACCACTTTCAGCCCGAAACGCCGCGCCAGATCATAAGCAAAGCCGGTCGCGCCCATTTGCGGGATGGACGGACCGCCCGTCGCGATTACCAGAGCGGGCGCGCTGGCGGTACGGTTGCCGAAGGTGACGCGATACTGCCCGTCGGCGTGTGCGACATCGCTGATCGGGGCTCCCAGTGCGATCTCCACCCCACCCCGATCGCATTCGTCCTGCAACATCGCGACGATCTGCTTGGCCGAGCCATCGCAGAACAATTGCCCCAGCGTCTTTTCGTGCCAGGCGATGCCGTGGCGTTCGACCAAGGCGATGAAATCGGCAGCGGTGTAGCGCCCCAGCGCCGATTTGGCGAAATGCGGGTTGGCCGAGAGATAGCGATCGGCGGCGGTATGCACGTTGGTGAAATTGCAGCGCCCGCCGCCCGAAATCAGGATCTTTTTGCCGATCGCCTCAGCATGATCGATCAGCAGCACGCGGCGTCCGCGTTGTCCGGCGGTGGCGGCGCACATCAGGCCCGCCGCGCCCGCGCCTAGGATGATGGTGTCGTAACAAGAGGTCGTCATCGGGCGGCTGTACACGCTTTTGCGGAAATATCTCTGGGGAAGGCGAGGAATAGGGTTTCCACGCGAAGACACGAAGAAGGTGTTTTCGCGCAGAGGCGCAGAGGAAAAGGAGAGAGCACAAATGAGCGCGACAGCGCTCCCCAAACGCGCTCTGGGTCTCCCGGCATCAGCCCCGAGCATACCCCCTCCGCGTCCTCTGCGCCTCTGCGACAATATCTTCTTCCTCTTCGTGGCTTCGTGGCTTTGTGCGAACAACCCTTCTCCCCAACGCCCAAGTGCCCCACCGACCAGTGCCACCAGCGCTCGGAAATTTTCTCGCACAAAGCCACAAAGGCACGAAGGAAGAAGGTGTCTCACGCCGAGCCGCGGAGGCGCGGAGAGAAGAAAGAGCAGAAAAACGAGCGCGCAGCGCTCCCTCACTGCCTCTTTTGTCTCCCGACATTAACCCCGAGCACACCCCCTCCGCGCCTCCGCGTCTCCGCGCGAACACCCCTTCTTCGCGCCTTCGCGTGAAAACCCTTCTTCGCAGCCGCCCCCCTCAAGCGCGCAGGAGGCAGATCCGAAAGCACGCCCCCGCCGCCACCGGTTCGGCGACGATCGTGCCGCCGCTCGCCGCCAGCAAGGAGCGCGCAATGGCGAGGCCAAGGCCAGCGCCGCCTTCCTCGCGCCGCCCGGTGAAGAACGGCTCGAAGATGCGCTCGATATCCGCCGCCGCGATTCCCGGCCCGTCGTCCGCCACCGTCAGCCGCACGCCGCCAATGTCCTCAACCCGGATCGTCACCAGCGAAGCCCCCGCCTGCCGCGCATTTTCAACGACCGTTTCCAGGATCGTCTCGATCGCAGCACTCGTCACTCGCGCCTCGGCCACGGCACCCGCCTGCACCTCGACCGCAAAGCCTTCCCCCCGAAAGGAATCCGCCACGCGCCACGCCGCTGCAACGATATCGGCGCGCGCATCCGCATCGATTGTCGCCATGTCGGCGCGCGCCAGGTCCAGCAAACGCTGCACCAGGCGCGCCAACCGATCGGCATCCGCCGTCGCATTGCCGATAAAACGCGCGCGCTCGGCCGTACTCATCCCCGCGCCATGCTCGTCGAGCAGTTCCAGCGCACCGCGAATCCCCGCGATCGGCGTCTTGAACTCATGCGCCACCGCCGCCGCGACATCGCGCAAATAGCGCTGCCGCCGCTCGATCCGCTCGGCCATCGCACGGAAATTGTCGTAGAGCTGCGCGATCTCGATCGCCGCGGTCACCGGCGTTTCCGGCACCACCGGCACGCCGCGCGCCACCTCGTCGCTGGCGCGCGCCAGCGCCATGATCGGCCGCGCAATGCCGCGCGACAACAACCCTGCCAACGCCAGCAGCGTCACGAAGATCAGCCCGGCGCCCAGCAAAATCGCGAAACGGTCCTGCCAGATGCCGATGAACAGCCCGCGCGGCGAGCGCGTCACCATTACCACGCCGATCACCTTGCCATCGGCAATCACCGGGCGCGCGTGATGCACGCGGATCGCATAAGCGCGGCTGAGCGCGGCGCGCCAATCGGCCATTTCGGCGGCGCTGCGTTCGCGCAGCACCGTCGCGCTGTGTCCGGCCAAAGCCGCACGCACTTCGGCCAGCCCGGCCAGACCGCGCCCGGCATCACCGCGCCCCAGCACCACAATCCCTTGCGCATCCAGCAGACGGGTTCCGGTCAGCGTCACCGCCACCGCATCGCCGACCATTGGCCGCAGCCGCGCCGCGACCTGCAGCGCGCGCGCATCCGCCACGCCTGCCCGCACCCCAGCCGGTGCGCGCGGCAGCACCGGCATGGTACGCAAATCGATCGCAGGCGCTTCGGGCGCGAGCGGGCGGGCCGATGGATCGGGCTGCGCGGCGTGCGCGGCGTCATACCACGCCGCTTTATACGCCGCCGCCAGCACCACGCTTTGTGCGATCAGTTCGGACTCGGTCTGCTGGACGAGCGTATTTTCATAAACGCGCAGCGACAGCGCGGCGACGCCCGGCAGCGACGCCACGAACAGCAAGGTGCCGAACAGAATCGCGCTCAGATGCAGGCGCGGCCAATGCGCCTTGGCCAGCGCCTTCAGCCAGCCGATCACCCACAGCGACCGATGCGATAGCCGATCCCCGCGCGCGTCTCGACCAGATCGACGCCCGGAAACTTGCCGCGCAAATTGCGCACATGGCTGTCGATCGTGCGATCGGTGATGGCAAAGCCCGGCCCGTGCAGCCGATCGATGATCGCATCGCGCGAGAACACCTTGGCCGGGCTGGTCGCGAACAACAAAAGCAACTGGAATTCGGTCGCGGTCAGCGCGACCGGCACCCCGTCCCAGCGCGCCTCCCAGCCATCGGTGTCGAGCGTCAGCCGGTTGTGCGTAACCGTCGTCGCCCCCACCGCCGCGCGCGTACCGCGTTTCAAAATCGCGCCGACCCGCGCCACCACTTCGCGCGGCGAGAACGGCTTCACCACATAATCGTCGCCACCAATCTCGATCCCGACGATGCGGTCGATTTCGTCATCGCGCGAGGACAGGAACAGGATCGGCAGCGCCGCCGCCGCCCCGCCCTCGGCGCGGAGCGCGCGGCACAGATCGAGGCCGTTCAGCCGCGGCATGTTGATATCGAGCACCATCAGATCGGGCATCCGCCTGGCGATCGCTGCCTGCGCCTCCTCGCCATCGCTCGCCTCGGCCACGCTCATCCCCGCCTTGCCCAGCGCGAAGGCGAGCAGGTCGCGGATATGCGGGTCATCATCGACGATCAGGATGTGGCTCATAGGCGGCATTGTGGCTCCGGGATGCGACCGGTCAACCGTGTAGCACACGACGCGTCCACGCATGATCCGGCGCTTGTGGAGAAAGCGTGCAGGCTCTACACCTCCATTCCATACCCAAAGCTCGAAAGACCCTGCCATGCGTGAAGCTGCGATCGTCTCCACCGCCCGTACCCCGATCGGCAAGGCCTATCGCGGCGCGTTCAACGCGACCGAAGCACCGGTGCTCGCCGCGCATGTGATGAACGCCGCAGTCGCGCGCGCGGGGATCGACCCGGTGCGCATCGACGAGATTTTCTGGGGAGTCGGCAATCAATGGGGCAGCCAGGGCGGCAATGCCGGGCGCATGGCGACCTTCGCGGCGGGCTTGCCCGAAACCGTCCCCGCCTTCACGCTCGATCGCAAATGCGGTTCAGGACTGACCGCGATCGCACTGGCCGCGCGCAGCATCCTCTGCAACGAAATCGACGTGGCGTTGGCGGGTGGCATGGAATCGGTCAGCCTCACCGTCACCAAGGATGCGCCACGCTTCATCAATCAATCGGTGATCGCGCGCGAACCGGCGGCCTATGTGCCGATGATCGAAACCGCCGAGATCGTCGCCGAGCGCTATGGCATCAGCCGCGCCGCGCAGGATGCTTATGCCGCGCAAAGCCAGCAGCGCGCGGCGCGCGGGCTCGAAACCGGGGCGTTCCGCGAAGAGATCGCGCCGATTACCGTTGAAAAAGCGCTGTTCGACAAGGAGGGCAATCGCACCGGCAGCGAGACCGTGACGCTCGCGCAGGACGAAGGCATTCGCGCGGGCACAACGGCGGAAGCGCTGGCGGGATTGAAGACGGTATGGCCCGGCGGCGACTTTTCCGGCCCCGGCCAGCATGTGACGGCGGGCAATGCCAGCCAATTGTCGGACGGTGCCTCGGCGCAGATCGTGATGGACCATGCGACGGCGCTTGCCGAGGGGCGCGAGGTGCTTGGCCTGTATCGCGGTTTCCAGGCGGCGGGCTGCGCGCCCGATGAAATGGGCATCGGCCCGGTCTTCGCCATCCCCAAACTGCTCGCTCGCGCCGGGCTGTCGGTCGCCGACATCGGTTTGTGGGAACTCAACGAAGCGTTCGCCTCGCAATGCCTGTATTGCCGCGACATGCTCGGCATCGATCCCGATCGCTACAACGTTAATGGCGGCGCGATCGCGATCGGCCATCCCTTCGGCATGACTGGATCGCGCCTCGTCGGCCACGCGCTGATCGAGGGGCGCAAGCGCGGCGTGCGCTGGGTGGTGGTGTCGATGTGCACCGCAGGCGGCATGGGCGCGGCAGGCTTGTTCGAGATCGTGTAAGCGCCCGGCTTACCCCACCGCCACCTCGCGCAACGTCCCCGGCGCCAAGCCGTCGAGCGTCCACGCGCCAATGCTCCAGCGCACCAGCCGCAACGTCGGGTAACCCACCGCCGCCGTCATCCGCCGTACCTGGCGATTGCGCCCCTCGCGGATCGTCAGCCGGAGCCAGCAATCGGGCACGCTCTTGCGGAACCGTACCGGCGGATCGCGCGGCCACAGTTCGGGCGCGGCGATCCGCTCAACCTCGGCCGGGCGCGTGATGCC
>Ga0172379_10009012_pt1 | contig 12415 bp, 7 predicted proteins | sample GrowelOW334metaG_FD_119756 | JGI IMG/M metagenome (GOLD analysis project Ga0172379, IMG submission 119756) | Groundwater microbial communities from an aquifer near a municipal landfill in Southern Ontario, Canada - Groundwater well OW334 metaG | ecosystem: Environmental > Aquatic > Deep... | reverse complement strand
TTTAAAAAATGGTTTTTTGATGTCTCGGATGGTGCCGATGATTATCTGATTCTATTTGTTTCCCAGATAAAACTGGGGAAGAGGTATTTTACTTCCTTCCAGATGCATGGAACAAAGCAGGAACCAAATAAGGATCAGCAAACGAGTTTCGCTTGTTTGAAAACCACACACAAGAAAAATACTGACCGACAAAAAATGGTTTTTGAAGAAGGTGTAGTCGGATTTAATGACGGGGATGGCCAGGTCAGTTTGGATTTTAAGGATTACCGGATCAACCTTGATTACCGGGGAGCAAGTTTAAAGTGGCCTGACCGGTCCCCTTTATACAGCGTTCAGAAGACCTCGCTCGACTGGATTCCCTTAATCCTTAGCGGGAAGGTAACCGGAACCATTCAGGCCAACGGTCCGGTAATGATATACCAGGGTTCGTCGGGGTATTGCGATGAAGTGGTTACCGATATCCTGCCATGGAAGGTTCCCGTTTCGCGCTTATACTGGGGCCGCCTGATCGACAACAGGGTAAGTCTGACCTATTCTATTTTGCAGGCCAGGGGTAGTGTGCAAAAGGTGTCCCGGCTTTTTATGGATGTCGATGGGAATCAGTTTATTATTGATAATCTGTCACTTGAAATTCTGAAACGTGAGCATAGCCAACGCATGAATCTGAATTATCCTGAGAGGTACATCATCCGGTGTCAGCAGGGGAAGGTGTCAGTAACTCTGGAAATATCCGGGCACCAGGAAATGGTTTTGAATGATTTCATGGATTACAGGAAGGTATATGGAAGATTGGCCACCGGCCTGCTGAGATGGATTTCGCGTAACCCGAAAGGAATCAAGTTTCGCGCGTCAGTAAAGGTCAATATCCGGACCGCCGAAAAGGAATACCTGATTGAAAATGCCCGGATGATTGATGAATATGTTGAATTCCGGTAATTAAAAATGGAACACCATATACAGATTTATCGCGTTTTCCCGTATGAAGATTTTAATTGGTTTCACCCGCTTTGAAAACTGTCCAGGGCTGGGCTGGCCGGTCCGTTATCAGCCCTGTCATCCACCCGAACTGCGGATGCGCTTCCAAATAATCTTTGGCAACAAATGGCATTCCGCATGCTGATCCCCATCGACCTTTAAAGGACATTTCCCTGGCCATTTTTGCATCAAGAACTTTTCCGTCGACAGTGGCCTCCGGATAAAAAGGGCTGGTACCTGGTTGGTTGTGCGGTTCCAAATAGAAATGGCCGCACAGCGATCGACCGCCGGGAATATCTTTGTTCAGGTAGGTGTCAAAATGATCCGCCTCAAACTTCATGGCGAGATCAGAATCTATCTTTCCCTTGTTTTCTTTCATTAGTTGCGTCCAACGGACCCGGCGTGCAACAGCTGACATTTCTATATTGGTTTCTTCCTTTTGTGTTTCGAAACGAAGGATTCGAAGGTCCTCCGCCACATTTGATCCGATAAAAAAACCGTCTTTCTTTTTCTCAAATCCGATATTTTTTAGCCCAAGCTCCAGCCTGGCAATTTCATTGGTATTGATATCGCCTATCAGCCAGGCATTTGCATATCCACCGTTATTGCCCTTCTTCATTATTTCGCACCATTCCTCAATAGTCGATGCATATTGAGCAGCCGTTCGCATACGGGCAAATTCGGGAATGCCCTTCTCATCGAAACCAAAGAATGCCCCGATGGTAGTTTCTGAACCAACCAGCCCTGCACTGGTGACAAAGAAATCCGTGCCACTGTGAATAAATCCGGGTTGGGTTTGCATGAGTATCCTTTTCCCTTTCTCCGGCAGGATGTCCAGAACGACATTACAATAGGCGTAGTAAAATCCCGTCATTGTATTATGTCCCAATACGATTTTGCCATCTGCCGTCATAGTCCCCGTAGCAATGAACGAACTGCAGGATTCTTTAGGCGGAGTTGGAGCATTGGGCGAATATTTATCCTTAACTAAAGGCCACCAATACCCGATAATCTCAATATTCCCATTATACGTAACCAATTCATCCCTGCTGGCATTCACACCGGCTGCCTTCATCCCCTCGACGATTCCTCCAATTTCAGTCATGATTTCCGGATCGATTTTCGGTTCCAGGATTTCCACCGACTTCCTGACCAGCCATGGCCAGTCCATTGCGCTTTCATAATGCCATACCTCTTCCAGAATCCTGATGGATTCTCTTATTTCCTTTGCCATCAGATAACCGTGCTGAAAACCGCGCTCTTTCGGTTCTCCTTCGATGTGGAGGTAAATCCACCCGGCTTTCTCATGCCGGTTGGCTTTTGACAACCAGGTTTTCTGCTGAATCGAAAGCTGGTTTTCAGTTTGACTGTGGACCCAACTGGTGCTCAGACAGACCGATAAAAGGAGAATTATTGCTTTTTTCATAAGGATTGTTTTGATTAAATAAAGTTATTTGTTCTTATCAGATAATCAATATGTTAATATAAAAACTATTCCTTTTTTCTCTTAAGGTTATTTGGCATTTCCAATTTTTATCTGGAACTTTCAATTATGATGAAACCTCAATCTTTGATAACCCGTTCATTCGCCGGTTTCTATCTCTTATCCAGATGGCGGTTCAGGTACTGGTCGCCGCGGGATATCCGCCGTCACCAGAAACTGCAAAGGGCAAAGATTGTAAAGTATGCCATCCATCATTCGCCTTTTTTCAGACAACATTATGAAGATTACAATCCAGATGCCTTCTTTACGCTGCCGACTGTGGATAAAAGGCTGATGATGGACAACCTGACCGGATACAATACCTTGAAACTGGATGGGGATGAACTGATCCGGTTTGCATTGGATATTGAGGTCAACCGTGACTTTTCGAGCCGGTTTCATGGGATCAACATCGGAATGTCATCGGGCACTTCCGGGAATAAGGGAATCATTATCACCACTCCCCAGGAGGAAAAATACCTCAAGGCGATGTATGCCTCGAGGCTGGTGCTGCCCAAAGGGGAAAAGCTTAACGGGGCCTTTATACTTCGTGTGAATACACCGGCTTTTAAATATGAACGGTTCGGTAACAAGTTGAATTACGTGAGCCAGCTTCAAACGATGGAACAGATCAGGCACCGGTTAGAGAAAATCAACCCGAATGTGATATCGGCCCCACCAAGCATGCTGAAACTCCTGGCCAGGGAACAGGAGGCGGGATCTTTGGGCTTGAAGCCCAAAAGTCTGTATTCATATGCCGAGGTCCTTGAACCTGACGTAAAAAAATATCTCATGCAGGTTTTCAACTGTCCGGTTCATGAGGTTTACCAGGGAAGCGAGGGTACCTATGCCATGACCTGCCGCGCAGGAAATCTGCATATCAATGAAGATATCGTTTTCCTTGAATTGCTAGATGCCCGGGGCCGGCCCACCATCGATGGACAGCCCTGCTGCCATCTGCTGGTAACCGACCTGTATAAGAAATCGCAGCCAATCATCCGGTATGCGATCAATGATATCCTTACCCTTGAACCCGGAAAGTGTGTGTGCGGATCCAATTTTCGCGTAATCCGGCGCATCCAGGGACGGGCAGATGACCTGATATGGGGTCTCCGTAACACCACGCGCGCGAAACACTTTATTTATCAGGATTATATCAGCAGGAAAATCATTTCGATTTCCGCTGAAGTGGATGATTATCAGGTAATTCAGGAATCGTTTAGTCTGATACGCATCCGGATTAAACTTAAACCCGCGGCCGATAAGAAAGTCATCATTCAAAAGATCAGGGAGGGAGTCGTGGATGTTTTCAGGGCTTACGATTGCCTGTTACCTGAGGTGGTGATAGAGGAAGGGGATCCCGTGGTCAATGAGAATTCAGGAAAGCTAACGCGTGTAATAAGCAATATCAAAAATGAAAACAGGTGAAAGAATCCACAGTCTGGATTTGTTGAGGGGTATCGCACTCATCTTCATAATCTTATTCCATACCTCAGTGTATAATTTTGCCAATATTCATAAGATTGATTTCAGCAATCCGCCTATCCTGATTGTGCTGATCAGCTTCCTTATTTTATGGGGCGGATTGATCATCCTATATTCGGGATTTGCGAATACCCTGATGCTGGCTGGCAGGCTGGGGGGACCAAGGGAATTTAGACCGTTTGGTTTCCTGATCATTTCCGGCCTCATTTATATCCTTGTCCATTATCTGCTGGTGCTGATCTTCGGTCGCTGGTCAGTCGATTTTATGAATAATCAGCCGAATCTCACGGCCATAGCTTCCACCATCCGTTTTGGGTCCCTCAGCCTTCCGGAAACGTCCAAACTTTTTGAGGGGACTTCCCTGTCAACGATTGCGCTTAATCTGATAGTTATCACGCTGATAAACTTTGCTTTATTAAAGAAGGGAGGCATTGATAAGGAAAATCGCAATTATTTGATTTTGTTATGCGGTGGATCGCTGATCATGGTTTTTTCTTACTTCAGGATTAACCTGTTCTCGATGTTCCAGGATGCGATAACCGATGGAAAAGCCGGATGGGCGATAGCTGGCAGCTTTTTCCTCGCAAATCCTTATCCGCTGATTCCATATCTGGCGTATGGGCTCTTTGGTTCTGCAGCTGCTTTAATGTTTTATAAGGGCCAAAGGAAACTGATCGGCAGGTTCATGATCCCGCTTGGTATTGCATTTCTGGTTTATGGAGTTGTTGGCGCCATGAGGTATGACAAAACCATTTCCACCCCGGATATGTTCTGGTATTTTAAAACCCATTTGGAACTGGGAATCTTTTTGCTCACGCTTTCCGCTTTTCTGATGGGAGCCAGGAAACATGGACATAAGAAATCCCGGTTTCCGCTGATCATGTGGTTCAGCCGCATCAGCCTGACCATCTATCTATTGGAGACAGTGGTTTCTGAATTGCTGGGCAAAGCCGGACAGATCATATTCCCCGGATGGAATGAAACGATTAACGGCTGCCTGATCTTTGGGGCCCTTAATGTTGCACTCTGGGCTATTATCCTGTATTTCTGGCGTAAGATCGATTTTCGCTACAGCTTTGAATATTTCTGGGTAAAAACGTTCTCGAAATTTGGAAAAGATTCAGGTAAACTAATGGACTTGCCTTAGGTCCCGCTGGGCCCAAGTGCCTTGATAATCTTTTGCTTAATGAGGTCATTCACTTCTTCGGGTTTCATTTCTTCCGGGTAAACCGGAGGTAAATATTCAATGCTGATTTTTGTCCCTGCCTTGATCCGCTTACGCCCCGACGACATAGCCTCATAGGCACCTTTGATAGCTATCGGTACAATCGGAATCTTAAATTCGGTACTCAAGATGGCATAGGTCTTTTTAAAATCACCTATTTTACCGGTCTTGGTACGGGTGCCTTCCGGAAAGATCAGGATTTTCTTATTCTGTTTGACCACTTCGGCCATTTTCATGATGGAACCTTTCAAATCCTTTGATAAGTCCATCACGATCACATTATTATGACGCGCCAGATACTTCCGGATGCCACCTTTTACGTGATCCTTTTTAGCGTAGGAGTAAGTCTCATTCAATGTCTTTCTGTTGAGATAGGCGAGTACCAGGAAAGCATCGAGTTTTGATTCATGGTTCGGTGTAAAGAAACATGGTCCCTCTGGGATGTTCTCCATGCCTTTGGCCTCAAATCTGAAGAAAAGGCTGAAAAATCCACGCACGGCTCCGACAATCGTACGAAGCATGAACGATGATTTTGGTAAAACGACCTCTGAATCCTCCTTCAGGTCGCCCGACCAGGTCGATTGATCCCCGGTTTTATGAAAAAGCTTATTCTGCTGAATGTAATCCGCGATTTTACGTATCGAAGGAAATTTCAGCAGTTGCTCATCTTCCATTTTTATTCCGAAAGATTTTTCGATGTAATCAATCAGGCCGATTTTGCCGAGTGAATCCAGTGAAACATCAAAAACAAGATTATGATCAGGCAGGATATCCATATCCACCTGACTTTCAATATAGGATTTAATAGCCTTGTATTCGGAGGTGGTTGGAACCTCGGCCGCGCTCTTTTTAGTATCCTTCGGTTCCAGGAATGCGGCAAATTTGAAACGCTGAAGCTTTGACAGGCGGGTCCTGGGCAACTCCGACTTGATCAGGGTGAATTGCATGATCCGCTTGTAGGAGCTCATCTCGGCATTAAAAGGAGAGATGATGCTATCACGGAAATACCCGTTGATATCTTCAACACCATTTTCAGCAAGGAAATTGAAATCAGGCAGTATCAGAGCGTGCAGCATATCATTATGCATGAAAACCCCGGCTTCCTTTATAGCCGGCGAGAACCCGTCGAGCTTCATTTCCACTTCCACAGGGTTGATATTCTTTCCGTTCGGCAAAACAATGATCTCCTTTTTGCGTCCCGTTATGTACAGCATTCCGTCTTTATCCAGATATCCCAGATCGCCGGTATACAGCCATCCGTCCTTGATGACCTCCGCTGTTTCTTCAGGACGGTTATAGTACCCTTTCATGATACTCGGTCCTTTTGCAACGATCTCGCCATCACGTATCTCAACGGCTAATCCAGGGAGGGCCTGGCCGGTTGATCCGATAATGACCTTATCCGGCCGCGGGAAAGTGATCATCGGCGCGGCCTCGGTCATGCCAAAACCTTCCAGGATATCGAAGCCGATACCGTAAAAGAACGTGCCTACCTCTTTGTTAAGGGCAGCTCCCCCGGCAATCATGAACTGAAGGTGCCCGCCAAAGCCCTGATGAACCTTTTTCAAAATCTTTTTGCCCAATGACCTGTTTTTTGAAAACAAAACAAACTTAAGCAAGGTACTCGCAATGAAACTCTTATCAATTTTAGCCTTGATTCCCCTGTACATGAGCTCGTATAGCCGGGGAACGCCGAGAAAAACGCCAACCTGATTATCAGTAAAGGTTTTCATCAGGTCGGATGATTGCATGGAAGGGGCTATGGGAATGGTACAACCAACATACAATGGTGTGAGCATGGACCCGACCAGTGGAAAAACATGATGGAGGGGCAGGAAGATCATTACCTGACGTTCTGGAATATAAATCTTGCAGTCGATGACTGCCTTCATGTTCTCGTGAATATTGGTATAGGACAACATGACGCCCTTTGGACTCCCGGTAGTACCTGAAGTATAGATGATTACAGCGGTTGTCTCAAGGTCATCAGGACCCATCCAAACGCTTTCATGAAAACTGTCATCAGGGGTGATGTCTTCAAAAACAATTACCCTTGGTTTATGGGTGGTTTTCTGATCAATTTTAGCCATGGTCTCCTTCATGGCTGAACTGGTAAACAGCAATCCTGGCTGGCAATCATCAATAATATAGGCTACATCCTCGGCTGATGCAAGAAAATCGATCGGAACGGGAATGCAATCGTTCTGCAATGCGGCGTAAAATGCATAAATCCACGAAGGTGAATTTTCGGCATAGATGGCCACCTTGGAACCGGTTTTAATAGCTATCAATTGGGCAAACTGCTGGACCCGTTGCAGCAACTGTTTGTATGTAATATTCCCCTGGCTGGTAACAAGAGCGATTTTATCGGGAAAGGAACGGTTTATCAGAGGGTTGGACATATCCAAAATGTTTTTGTTCATGTAAAGTAACGAAATCCTTACATTGCACCCAATAAAATTCCATCTGTTTGAATTATCTCCAGGCCGAAAAAATTACCAAATCCTACCGGGAAAATTCCCTGTTCGAGTCTCTTTCACTGACCGTTGAGAAAAATCAGAAGTTAGCGCTTATTGCCCGTAACGGAGCCGGGAAATCAACCTTGCTGCGTATTCTGGCAAATGTGGAAGAGGCGGATTCAGGAATGGTGAACACGGTTAACGGACTGACGATCGGGTTTCTTCAGCAGAATCCGGAACTTCAGGATCATCTTGAGGTGATAGAGCAGGTGCTCTACTCGCTACCGCATCTTTCCATGGCCATCACCAATTATGAGGAGGCTATTATCAGCGGTGATCACCAGGCACTTGATAAAGCGATCCTGGAGATGGACCGGCTGAACGCCTGGGATTGCGAGACCCGGATCAAAGAAGTCCTTACTCAGCTGAAGATCGGTGATCTGACTCAAAAAGTGGGAGAACTTTCAGGCGGTCAGCGCAAAAGAATTGCCCTGGCGGCTGTTCTGGTCCCGCAGCCCGACCTGCTGATACTTGATGAACCGACCAACCATCTCGACCTGGATATGATCGAGTGGCTCGAGGAGTATCTTAGCCAGTCGTTTATCACGGTCCTGATGGTTACGCATGACCGCTACTTCCTCGACCGTGTTTGCACCGAGATACTTGAGCTGAACGAGAAAACCCTTTATCGTTATAAAGGGAATTACCAGGTATATCTTGACAAGCGTCAGGAACGGATTGAATGGGACCAGAAACAGGCTGAGAAGTCCAGCGCAGTGATGAAAAAGGAGCTGGAATGGGTCAACCGGATGCCCAAGGCGAGGGGAACGAAACCAAAGTACCGCATCGAGGCATTTGAACAATTGAGGGAGGATTCAAGGAAGGAATATCAGGCTGAGATAGGGGATATCAGCTTTATTACCAGAAGGATGGGTAAAAAAGTCCTTGATCTTTACGATCTTTCCAAATCTTTCGATGACCTGTTGTTATTCAAGGATTTCAGCTACAAATTTCAGCGTTTTGAAAAGATCGGCATGATTGGCCCCAATGGCATTGGAAAATCCACCTTCCTATCCGTTTTAACCGGAGCACTCCAGCCCGATTCAGGTCGGATTGATGTTGGAACGACCATTAAATTCGGCGTATACCGCCAGGAAGGCATTGAATTCAATCCGGACGACAAAGTCATCGATGTGGTGCGTAAAATCGCGGACGAGGTGGAGCTCGGTCCGGGCCGCTCCGTGAGTGCCACCCAATTTCTTGAAATATTTCTTTTTCCGCGTCATGTGCAATATGGATTCGTCTCCAAGCTGAGCGGAGGGGAAAAACGGCGATTGTACCTGCTTACCGTTTTGATGACAAATCCGAATTTTCTGATTCTTGATGAACCGACCAATGACCTCGATATATTGACACTTAATGTATTGGAGGATTACCTTCTCCGGTTCGCCGGGTGCGTGATTATCGTATCCCACGACCGCTATTTTATGGATAAGGTGGTGGATCACCTCTTTGTTTTTGAAGGGGCCGGCGTTATTCGCGATTTTCCGGGTAATTATTCCATTTATCGCGATCATAAAGAGGTGGAGCGGCAGCAAAGCCTTCGTGAAGCTGCCCCAAAAGAAAAGAAAGCCAAGCCAAAACAAGACGTTGGCAAAGCAAAGCTTTCCTATAAAGAAAGGGTTGAACTGGAAACGCTTGGCAAGGAGATTGCGGCACTGGAAGAGGAAAAACGCAATCTGGAGAGGGACCTGGGCTCCGGATCGGTGCCGCCCGACGAATTGCACCGCATGAGCCTCAGGATCGGTGAAGTCCTTACCCTGCTGGATACGAAGGAGATGAGGTGGCTTGAGCTGAGTGAGATAGAGGAGGGCTGAGACCTCCCCCTGCCCGAAAGCCGTCAACCTAAGGGACAAAATCGACTTTCTTTTGGAAAAGTTTGAAGTCAGAGATTCCAATTCAGAATTCCGAATGCCGAATAATTAGATCCAAGTATTTGTGAAGTAGCAATTTACAACTTCATTTTAACCTGAATCTCCAACTCAGCATTCGGAATTCTGAATTGGAATCTCAACCTTTTAACTTCTCTTTAATAAGTCCAATTAGATCCTTAAATTGAAGGCTATAGGGCCAGGGGGTGGGTATGTCAGGAACCTGGTGCCTCACCCTGCAAAATAGCTCTCCAGCTCCTTCAGCGTACTTTCATTTTTGGCCATGTCATACCTGACCTGCCCTTTTTCGAGGATCACGATCCGGTCGCAGACCTCGGTGACGTGATTCAGGTCATGACTTGACACCAGGACGGTAGTTCCCTTGTTCTTCTTGAGGTCATTCAATATCCTGATCAGGCGCAGCTGCGTCGAGGGATCCAGCCCGTTGAACGGTTCGTCGAGAATGACGATTTCAGGCTTGGCCATCAGGGCTGCGGCAACCCCGATCTTCTGTTTGTTTCCGTGTGAGAAATCCCTGATATACTTGCTCTTGCCGAGTATCTCATCTGCAAAAAACTCTTCATATTCCTTGTAAAAAACGGTAAGGTCCCCTTTCGACATATGATGAATCTGGCTGATGAAATCGAAATATTCCTCCGGCGTCAGAAACTCGATCAGAAACCGGTCATCCAGATGGGACCCGGTGTAGAATTTCCAGCTGGTGGTTCCCTTTACGTCCGTTCCCTTGGATTTTATCCAGCCGGAATTGGCCCGTATCAAATCCAGCATCAGCCTGAAAAAGGTGGTCTTGCCGGCACCATTGTTGCCAACTAAACCAAAACTTTCACCTTGACGGATCACCAGTTGGGGTATCGACAGAACGGTGGTTCCGCCATATATTTTTGTGAGATTATTTACTTCGATCATGATGGTTTGTTTTTATATTATTATTCTCTAAACCCTTGAGACATGGTGTATCTGTTCTTCATGAACTGATTGGTAACCACGCCGATCATGGTTTTGTTCAGCACCAGGCCGGTCAGACCGAGCAATCCGATGAAAATGTATCCGCCTACCGGTAGTTTAAAATAGTTGAATACCCAAAAGATGGCCACCGGTAAAAGAAAACCAGGCAGCATGGATAGCCAGTGAGTGGCCCCCATTCCCTGATAATTGAAGCTGGCGCTGCGGCTGAGATCCATTCGTTTGGTACTGTAGGTGGATACGAACAGGAGAACAAATGACAGGAATCCAATATTATATAAGAAAGTGGCTGTATTGATCAGCAGGATATTCAAACCGTAAAAACCATAAGGGATAGTCAAAACATAACACAGCGTTGAAATGGCAATGGCGAGCAGGTATTTCGCACGGACATATTGTTTGAAATCAGCATAGTTGGCGAGTATGGTATCAAAATGGTTGCTCTCATAACTGAAGCAGTAATTAGTGTAATTGATCATGATGCCACCGGTCATGAATATCCCGATGAATACCGGGAAACTTCCGTTCATCTTGAAGGTGGGGTCATTATAAAAGATCAGGCCATACAGCAGAAATATCGGGGAGAGATAAAAGAGTGATTTTGTGCGTTTATGCCGCCATAAAAGCCTCAAATCAAGGGAAATCAGGTGACCGGTAAGGCCAATCGATTTCAGGTAACGGATTTCGCCCAATGAATCGGTACGGGTCTTTTTCTTCAGATTGACCTCATCGGGATATAACCGGCCGCGCAGAAAAAAATAATTTATCAGATATGCCCCCACCATCAATGCCAGAGGGATTACGATCATGACCGGATTTCTCAGTATGCCTCCCATCAAGTCCCTCGACAATTGTGTGATGGAAAAAATATGAAAATGGTCGAGTGCCATCAAACCGATCAATCCAAGGGCAAAAATGCCAACCACCCATGGTTTGTGCGCAAGTTGCCGCTTCACATAAGTGGCCAGGAAATTATTGGTAAAAACGAGCAGGATCATGGCCAGGATCCAAACCCATGCCATGACGGGGGAATACTCCGGTGAGATCACTTTTATGGCGAACGGGATGAAAACCAGCCAGGATAGGTAATTGCCGACACCAAAAATTGATTTTGATGCCACATAATGCACGATGGAAGATTTTTTTATCGGAAGGGTGAGGTAAGTCTCGAGATTTAGAACCGGCAGCGATTGCATAAAGAACCGTATCATGAATTCGAGGGCAAAATAGTACAAGACAATGCCATTGAACAGCACGACCGGATCCTCATCGGGAGCAATGCTTTTGAATAATTTGTCAATCATGATCCCCAGCATGACCAGATAGGCGAGCATGATCAGAAGCAGCAACCCCATGAGGATATTGAGTACTATCTGCTTCTGCCAGAAGCTGGAGCGCATGGACTCCTTGATCTGATGGGAAATAAACGATTTAATGATCATAGGCTAAAATAATAAGCAAACAGGTTTATCGATAGATATGGATTTTCCGGCAGGCGCCAGTTTGGCTGTTCCCGGATCCAAAGAAAACACATGAACCGAGTTTGAATTCTGATTGGCTGCAAGGAGAAACCTGCCGGATGGATGAATGACAAAGTTTCGTGGAGTTTTTCCTAAAGTGGATTGATTTTGAATCAGTTTCAAAGTGCCGGCTTCCCGGTTAATTGAAAAAACGGCGATGCTGTCGTTACCCCTGTTGGAGGCAAAAACGAACCTTCCGTTTGGATGCAGATGAACATCAGCGCAAGTATTTTCGCCCGTAAAGTTTTCGGGCAAGGTGGTGACGGTCTGCAGTTCAGTCAGTTTGCCTCGTGGCCCATCATAGGAGAAAAGGGTAAGGGTTGAATTCAACTCATTAACCGCAAATGCATGCT
>Ga0172379_10009010_pt1 | contig 12417 bp, 11 predicted proteins | sample GrowelOW334metaG_FD_119756 | JGI IMG/M metagenome (GOLD analysis project Ga0172379, IMG submission 119756) | Groundwater microbial communities from an aquifer near a municipal landfill in Southern Ontario, Canada - Groundwater well OW334 metaG | ecosystem: Environmental > Aquatic > Deep... | reverse complement strand
CGCGATAATCCGCCCCCTTGATGAGTTCGGTTGGCAACAGCAACTCGATGAGCGAAAGCGGGGTGTCGGTGTCGAACATCACCACCAGATCGACGACATCCATTGCAGACAGTACGGTCGCGCGCGATGCCTCGTTCTGGACAGGTCGTGCCGGCCCCTTGAGCCGGGAAACCGATGCGTCGCTGTTAAGCCCAACTACCAGACGGTCGCAGCAGGCCCGGGCTTGGCGGAGGGTATGGATATGCCCGGCATGGACAATATCGAAGCAACCGTTGGTAAAGCCCACGCGCAGGCCCTCACGCTTCCACGCACGGACTACCGTGAAAGCTTCCTCTGGTGTGCAGACCGCGCCAAAAATCGACGGCTGCGCGTCGCCCGCGGTATCATCTAGTTCCGCCACGGCATGGGCGAGTTCGGTGCTGGAAAGTACTGCTGTACCCAGCTTACGGACTACCGCGCCCGCGCCAGCATTGGCGATCAATGCAGCGTCTGCCATTTCGAGTCCGCTTGCGACTCCGGCGCAGAAGATCGCCAGCGCCGTATCCCCAGCGCCTGAGACATCATAAACCTCGGTTGCGGTCGCGTGGAGGTGGGCCACGTCGTGGCCGGGGCGGAACAGGGCCATTCCCTCTTCCGAAAGGGTCAACAATATCGCGGCGCCCGTCACTTCCATCGCAAGCGCGGCGGCTACCTCGCTACTAGCGAGATCATCACAGAGCAAGCCGCTAAAGGCCGCGAGTTCGCTACGGTTCGGTTTGATAACCGTAGCTCCCGCATAAGCGGAGAAATCACGTCGCTTGGGGTCCACGATCACGGGCTTACCCAATTCGCGGCTCCGGGAGATGACATGGCGCAGTATGCGATCCGTAAGCATCCCCTTGCCATAGTCTGAAAGTGCCACCACGTCGTAATAGTCGATGACGCGGTCAAAATGGGCGACGATTTGATCCTCGATCGCTTCTGGCAGCGGGGTGGAGTTTTCCTCGTCGCATCGCAGCAATTGCTGACTGCCGCTGATGAAGCGCGTTTTGAGTGTGGTTGGGCGATAGGGGCATTCCACCAAGAACGCGGGATCGCCGCCCTTTCCGACCATCAGCTCAGAACACAGGCGCCCGGCTTCGTCGGCACCGATTGCGGCGATCAGCCCAGCATGGCCTCCAAGCGAAACGATATTCGCGAGAACATTGCCGGCACCTCCCAGCATCTTCTCCTCTCGCATAATGTGGAGCACTGGGACCGGAGCCTCGGGGGAAATGCGCGAGACCGAGCCATAGCGGAAGCGATCGAGCATAAGATCGCCAACGACGAGAATATGAGCATTCTCGAACAAAGCGTGTGCGAATGGGGCAGGGGACACGATAGCTCCGCTTACCAAGGGGTGCCGCTGAACGGGCGGTGACCAGCCGCATAGCGCAGCACTTCAGAAAAACCGAACATAATGTGATACATGCTTGATGCGGGAACATGATCGCATTTGGGATTTAGCGAGGGGGCTTCAAGATAATCAATCCATAACCCTACCGGTAACACGGTAGCGGGGCCGCTCGGTCGCGGTGTGAGGAAGTGATCGAAAATTCGCGCCAAATTCGCCGTCAATGCTGCGTCATCGAAACCTGGACCTTCACCCAGCCGCTCACGCATGACGACCTGGGCCTTCAAATATTCGGTATTGGGCCAGATCCGAAGATCGGGTGCCAGCACTTTGCCTGAAGGGTCCACGGCATCCCGGATCAGTCCGGTCGCGGGATCGTGCCCGTGCGTTTGCGCGAAGGCGAACAGGCGGTCGGCGATAGCGAATGCCTCGGGTTCCTCGGCGAGTTCGCCATAGCGGCACAGCAGCCAAACCCATTCGTAATGATGCCCCGGTTCTATCCGAATCGAGCCAGAACGACGATCAGGCTGCCATTCGGCATCGAAGAATTCCGACAGCGTGCCGGTGGTGGCATCAAAGAGACTGCTCCTCGCTAGGTCGAACAGTTCGTCGGCCAGCATCCGGGCTTTCCGGCTACCGGTGAAGGCCGCAAGGAAGATAGCCGCCTCGAACAAATGCATGTGCGGGTTTTGCTGATGCGGTCCAACATCCCCCTCACGCGCAAGAAAACCGCGCCCGGACGGGGAGCGCATCGTGTTGGAGAGCTGCGCAATCGAGGCTTCGGCTATCTCCACGGCCTGCGTGTCGCCGGACAGCTGGTACCACCAGGCAAAGGCAAACAGGCCGAACGCAATGTCGTAAAGATCGGCGGTTGCATCGAGCATCGTACCAGACGTCGCCAGCCGCGACGCGAACTGGCGGTCGTCGCGCAGGCAATGGTTTTTGAGGAACGCCGTACCGTGGCTTGCCGCCTCATGCGCACCGGGCGCTCCCCCGATGGCGGCATGGGCAAAGACATAGGTCTGTCGTCCGGTAACCCGGATCCGCTTAAAGCCGGGATCGAGCGGCGCCCCCCTCCAGTCGAAACGTTCGACATAGCCACCGTGGCGATGGTCGCACGCGGCTTCGACCAGAGCGGAAATGGTGGTATTTATCCATCCTCGCGTTTTTATAACTGCATCGTTTAGGAGCACGTCCGAAGCAATTGCCTGCTGCATGGAAGTTTGACCAATCACAGATCGCGAATTTCGATCCGGTTTAGACGAACGGCGGAGCTAGGGGAGCCACTCCGAAGTACAATTTCGAAGAAGCGAGCGTCTTCCATCAACGGTACGTGCAGGGTCTTCTGGTTCTCCTTCAAGACAGCGGAGGAAACTTCGAAACCAAATTCGCGGGTGAATGCTATCCGAACCTCGCCTTTGATATCGCCGACAAATTCCACTTCATATGCGCCTGCCGGAAGGAACCAATAGGGACCGTGGCTGATCACCTCACCCGGTGCCGCGCTCAACCAACCATCGTTATCCGCTTTGGTTAGGATATTGAACGACGGTTTTTCGAGCAGCCAGACCGAGGTGTCGGGCTTAACACGCGCCGCCACAATGTAGGAATCGCCTCCTGAATTGAGATCGTCACGCGTTACGTCTTCTAAATGACCGTTGTAACCAATGCGCCAGAACTGCAAGCCATAACTCTCGAGGATGCTAAGTACATCGTCGCTGTTTCCATGTCCTGCGAGAAGCGACGGAAAGAATTCAAGTACAAGCTTTATATCGGGGGAGCGAGAAATTACATCGCGCATTCCACGCAGGGTTGCTGCTTCATTACCCTCGACATCAAGTTTTGCGCATTCGACGACGATATCCCCCGGTAGGACGCTATCGATAGAAACCAACGGAACGTCTATAAGTTGGTTGTCCGAACCTTCCTCCGTCCCCTTGGCCAACGAGCCGCCGCCGATGCCGGTGTATGAGAAGCCAAATTTGGCCACCCCCGCACGATCCGAGACCGCTTTATTGACGACGGTGGTACGCTGCTGAATACCATTAACATAGGTGCTCTTACGGATAAAATCGATAAGAAATGGATTGGCTTCAAACGAGTAAACATGACCATTGGGACCAATTTGGCTACCCGCGAGCATGGTATAGAATCCAAAATTGGTACCGATATCTAAAAATACAGAATTTGGCTTAAAAAAGCGCTGCAATACCTTCATTACTGACGGTTCAATCCATCCGTCTGTAATAATGTTCATTCCTGAACCCGTATCTCGTCCATCTATAAATATACGCTGACCATTGCGCAACGATGTAATCATAAGATGATTGCCAAGGTTAATGGTATTTTGATTGCTCATCTCGTTTATATGACGCGTAAGAAGCAGGAGCGTCGATTGAATTTGTTCGATCTTAGAGTTAATGGAATCGGACACTATCAATCTCCGTTATAAGTTGTAGAAATTATTAAAGATAGCAATAAAATATATATATCATCAATTAATTTATTTTAAATAATAATTATCGTAAATATAGTTCACTTGAACTAAGTCGACCTGTTGTTATCCCAAGTCTCGCAGATATAGGTTTCCTAGTGAATCTGCGAAACTTAATCGAGGCAAATTCATATCCTCGCGAACGTTGACCCACGCCGCTACCTCGGCGCGCTCCGGCACACCGTGGCCGGTCAAGACATGCGTCACATGTGCAACGCCAGCCCGCGCTCCCGCCATCACATCAGCGAGCGTATCGCCGACCATCGTCGAGTCCGCCAGTCGCAATCCCAGATCGTGCGCAGCAGCCAGCAGCATTCCGGGCTCGGGCTTGCGCCACGGGTGTACCGGATGGAAGGGGCAAACGTAGGTAGCGTCCACCAGCCCTGGGCCGAGTGCCGCGAGCACTGCCGCTTCAACCGCCCGATAGCGCTCCGGCGATACAAAGCCCCGCGCTACGCCGGATTGGTTGGTGACTATGATCACGGCATAACCAGCCGAGCGGAACGCGGCTATTGTTTCCCTGGCGCCGGTGAGAAGCGAAACCCTGGCGGGATCGTCAAGATACGGCACATTGTCGATCACGGTGCCGTCGCGGTCGAGGAACAGAGCCGGCCGCCCGGTGAGATCAACGTGACCATGCCGGGTCACCCAGCCGCGTTCAGGCAAGTCCGTCGTGTTCACGCTTCAAGCATTTCGGTGAGAGCGGACAGCACCGCGTCGGTGCTGATCGCGGCCACGCAAGGGCTAACAGAGCGCAAGCCCGATACGGCGCAGGCCTTGTCCTCGTTGCGCCAGCACGGCACGCAGGCGAAACTGTCCTTCCGGTAGAGCGTCTTGACCCGGCGATGATGCCGCGTCAGTGTATGGGCATCGGTTGGTCCGAACAGCGCGACCACCGGCACATCAAAAGCGGCGGCAGCGTGGAGAAAGGCGCTGTCCACACTTACCATCGCCTCGATCCGCGAAACCAGCGCCAGCGACCGCCCCAGCGGCAAGCCAGCGGTGGTGGTGATGCCGTCCCCCTCAGGCAGGCCATTGGCGACATGGTGGAACACGAGCACATCATGGTCCTGCGCGATTGCCCGAATCATGTCGGTGATCGCAGGATGATCCTTGTAGCTGTCGCGAGAATAAGGCTGGACGCCCACCAAGGGGCGCTTCCCGCCACCGGCCTTGCCGATGCGGTTGCGCTTGAGGAAATCGTCGCAAAAGGCTTCTTCGTCGCCGGACAAAAAGTGATTGATCTTCCAGCCCTGCTTAAGGAGCCGCTTGCGACCGACCCGCATTCCCAGCGCGAATGTTTCTACCCGGCCTTTCTTGATTTCCGGAACTCTCCTGCTTTCATAGCGGCTTGCCGGACATTGGCTGAGGTTGAAAAACAGGCGATAGGAGGAAATGTCAATCGGCGGACCATCGATGTCAATCAGATTGACATTGGGGTGGTGCTCAAAGATCGGAAAGAACTTTCGAGGAATGGCAAAATCCACCGGGAGGCCATAACGGATAGCGTTGGCTTCCAGTCCTGGTGCCATCATCAGCAGATCACCGATACCACCCATCCCGCGCGCAACCAGTACCCGCCCATCCCGGTTGCGCGTCAGCGAGAACGGATCACCGGTTTTGCCGCCGGTCATTAGTGAACGGTAGCACAGACCCAGTATCAGTCGACAAATGACGATGCGAATCATCATCAGCGCAAAGCTGACCGGTCGCCGACGACCGCGCAGGCAGTCAAGATAAGCTTGCGAGGCCCAACGAATCATCGCCGACCGCAGCGGTATCTCCGGTTCCTTGCGTCCAAACACGACGAAAGGGGCCATTTTGGTACCGGCCTGGACCGGGGATAGTTTGCGGACGTTAGCGGCGAGCCAGCGCCCCACAGCGATGAAGGACATATTCGTGTCCCCCAGGGTGCCTTGCAACAAATGGGCTTGCGCGAACAACTCGATAAGCTGGAGGAATTGTCCGGAATTGTCTTCCAGCGCGTAGGGTCGTTGCGCGTGGAACGAAACCAACCCCAGCACGCCCTTGGCGTCCCCCACAAACAGGCGGACCCGGGCGCGTAGCAGCCGGGCACCCATCGCTTCGCCGGGATAAATTCGCTGGCAGAAATCATGAAAGTCGCCGACCAACTCCTCGAACCGATGAGTTAGCTTCTTGTCGCGCGTGCGAAAATAGGATCGACTGGCTTCGAATACGCCGGAAAGGATGAGTACGATTTTTCCGCAATCGGCTGGGCGGATAATGGGGTAGCCCGCGACGGTTAACCCCTGGCTTTTCAGCGAGGCGACTAGGCGTTCGGCTTGCCGGAAATCCGCAAAGGATGCCTCGTCCAGAAATTCCGAGAAAAACTCACTTAAAAGGCTGCTATCTGATGAGACTGGTTTAAAATCGGTGGCTTGGGGAGCTAGCTGATCCATGTGTATTTGATACCGATAATAAACCACTGGGATAAGTCGAATTCCATTGGCAGTAGTTTTAGCCAGACGCAAGCTCGCCCGCGCCAATCGCGGTGTATTTTTATATTTTTATTTAGGAAGCGAAGAAAAATTAATGAATTGTCTATAATTTATTAGACAAAAGTACATAACCCTTGCCCCAGCAACGATTATTTACGACTCTATGCAAGGGGGCGTTAATATGAACTAACCATCCGATCAAGCGGAGAAGGGAGCTTTCCACCGATTATTGCGGACCAACCGGCATTTTTTGGCCACAGTTATTCCTAGCGCGTTGGCTTGATCGCTTGCCACAAGGCTTCCTTGTCGGAGAGCGATAGGCCGGGGAAATCGCTCCCTGCTATGGCTTCCATCGCCTTGAAACGGCGTTCGAACTTGGCATTGGCGCCACGCAGCGCCGTCTCGGGGTCGACGCCCAGCTTGCGCGCCCAATTGACGACGGAGAAGAGCAGGTCGCCGACCTCGTCCTCGGTTTCGGCAGGCGTGCGGGCGGCCTCGATTTCGGCGATTTCCTCGTCGATCTTGGCACGCGGCCCTGTGGCGTCGGGCCAGTCGAACCCCACGCGCGCCGCGCGGTTTTGCAACTTCTCGGCGCGAAGCAGGGCAGGTAGCCCCAATGCAACTCCGTCGAGCGCGCCAGCTTGCGTATCCGCATTACCCTTGGCGGCGCGCTCTTCGGCCTTGATCTGTTCCCACAGATGATGGCCACCGTCCGTGACATCGCCAAAGATATGCGGATGGCGACGCTCCATCTTGTCGCTGATTGCCGCCACCACATCGGGCAGTGCGAAGTGACCGGCTTCCTCGGCCATGCGCGCGTGAAACACGACCTGCAGCAGGAGATCGCCGAGTTCGTCCTTGAGCTCGACCATGTCACCGCGCGTGATCGCGTCGGCGACTTCATAGGCTTCCTCGATCGTATAGGGCGCGATGCTGGCGAAATCCTGCGCGACATCCCATTCGCAGCCGGTGTGCGGGTCGCGGAGCCGCGCCATGATCGAAACGAGCCGCTCGATCATGAAAAGGGCCCGTCCAGCGCACACGCACAAGTATCGGAGAATCCGATAATATACATTATGTTAAATTTAAGCCAGTTCACCCGAACAATCCCCCCAGCGCCGAACCAGTCCCGAAAGCGCCCTGCCACAGCACAACCAACACGAACAGGATGCCGAAAATCGCCACCCAGGCGAGCGCCATCTTGATCGTCTCGCCCAGCGGCAACCGGCGTGCGGCCAACGCGCTGACCGGCAGGATCAGCATCAGCGCATAATAGATCACGTCCATGCTGTTGTCGGTCATACGTGCAACTCCAGCCCGTCATATCCCGGCTCGACACCCGGCGGCAGCTCGCTCAGCAAAGTGGCATAGTCCATCGACTGATCCATGTGCGCCAGCACGGCATGACGCGGTCGCAGCATGTCGATCCAGCCAAGCGCGGTCTTCAGATCGGGGTGTGACGGATGTGGCTTGCGGCGCAGCGCATCGACGATCCACAGGTCGAGCCCCTCATATAATTTCGCCATATCGGGCGTCATCGCGCTGAGATCGGTCGCATATCCGATCGACCCGGCAATGTTCTCAAAGCGCAATCCGGCCGATTGGAATGGCCCATGCGGCTGATCGACCACGCCGACCGTGATATCGCCGACAACGATGCTGTCGGGCAGTTCCTCGATCGCAACCGTCGGTGGATAATCGTCCCAACCGTGGAAGACGTAGCTGAAGCGCCGTTTCAACGTCGCCATCAAATCGGGCCGCGCCAGCCCGCGCACCGGCCGCCCCATTGCGTGAAACACCTGGCGTAAATCGTCGATGCCGTGCGTGTGGTCGGCATGGTCGTGCGTCCAGATCACCGCATCGAGCGTCGATACATCCGCCGCCAGCAACTGTTCGCGCATGTCGGGGCCAGTATCGACCAGAATGCGCGTCGTCTGCGTCTCGACCAGGATCGATGCGCGCATCCGGCGATTACGCGGGTTGGTCGGGTCGCACGCGCCCCAGTCATTGCCGATCCGCGGCACGCCGGTCGATGTGCCCGATCCCAGGATCCGCACCTTCATGCGCGGGTCTTGGTAAACAGTGCGTGAAAGTTCTCCGCCGTCGCCGCCGCCAGCGTTTCCAGCGGCTCGCCGCGCAGCTTCGCCAGGAACGCGGCGGTATCGGCAACGAAGGCCGGTTCGCCCGTCTTCCCGCGATGCGGCACCGGTGCCAGGAACGGCGCATCGGTTTCGATCAGCAGGCGATCGAGCGGCAGCCGCGCGGCGGTTTCCTGCAGATCCCTGGCGTTCTTGAAGGTCACGATGCCCGAGATCGAAATGTAGAAGCCAAGCTCCAGCGCGATATCGGCAAACGCCCCGCTCGCGGTGAAACAGTGGATGACGCCGGGATAGGCCCCCTCCTCCATTTCCTCGCGCAGGATCGCGGCGGTATCGTCCTCGGCGTCGCGCGTGTGCACCACGATCGGCAAGTGCGCTTCGCGCGCAGCCGCAATGTGCGCGCGAAAGCTCGCGCGCTGGCGCTCACGGTCGCTATGTTCGTAGAAATAATCGAGCCCGCTTTCGCCAATGCCAACCACGCGTGGGTGCTGCGCGCGTTCGACCAGGCGGGCGGTGCCGATATCGGGATGCTGGTCGGCTTCGTTGGGATGGATGCCGACGGTGGCCCAGACATCGGGCTCGCGCTCGGCGGTGGCGAGCACTGCGTCCCATTCGCTCTCGCGCGTCGCGATGTTGAGCATGGCGTGGACGCCGCGCGCGCGCGCGCGGGCGAGGATCACATCCTGCTGCTCGCCCAGCCCCTTATAATTGAGGTGGCAATGGCTGTCGGCGAACATCAGGCTTCGACCGGCGCTTCGAGCCGTGGGAACACCCCGACCGGTGCTGGCAGCGTCAGGCCGGGCGCGAGCGGGTGGCCCAGCGCTTCAAAACGGCGTGCATCGCCCTGCTGCCCCAGCAGATCGAGCAGTTTGTCCGCCCCATTGGGAATCGCCCAGCGCGCCAGAATCGCGATGCGCCGCACCGCATCGGCGGCATGATACAGGATCGTGTCGGCGCGCGCCGGATCGGTCTTGCGCACGCTCCACGGTGCCTGATCGGCGAAATATTGGTTGGCATCGCGCGCTGCCGACCAGATCGCGTCGAGGGCAGTGTGCAAGGCCAGATCGCCCATCGCATCATGCATCCCCGCCTCGGCGGCAGCGACGCTGGCGAGCAGCGCATCCTCGGCCTCGGTGCGCTCGCCCGCCGGGGGCACCACGCCCCCGCACGCCTTGGCGATGATCGACAGGCAGCGTTGCGCGAGATTGCCAAGATTGTTGGCAAGGTCGGCATTACAACGGGTTACGATTGCTTCTTCCGAATAACTCCCATCCTGCCCGAAGCTGACTTCGCGCAGCAGGAAATAGCGTAGCGCATCGACGCCAAAGCGATCGGCCAATTCCATCGGGTCGGTGACGTTGCCGACCGACTTGGACATCTTCTCGCCCCGATTGAGCAAAAAGCCGTGACCGAACACCGCGCGTGGCAGCGAAATGTTCGCACTCATCAGGAAGGCTGGCCAATAAACCGCATGAAAACGCACGATATCCTTGCCGATCACATGCAGATGCGCGGGCCAGAAGGTTTCGCACAGTTCGACATCGTCGGGATAGCCGACGCCGGTCAGATAATTGGTCAGCGCATCGACCCACACATACATCACATGGCCGGGGCTGCCCGGCACCGGAACGCCCCAGTCGAAACTGGTGCGCGATACCGAGAGGTCAGACAGGCCACCCTCGACGAAGCGCAAAATCTCATTGCGGCGCGCCTCGGGCAGGATGAAATCGGGCTGTGCGGCGTACAGGTCGAGCAAGGGCTGCTGATATTTGGAGAGCCGGAAGAACCACGTCTCCTCCGCCGTCCATTCGACCGGCGTGCCCTGTGGCGACAGCTTTGCACCGCCCTCGCCTTCGACCAGCTCCTTTTCGTCGTAAAAGGCTTCGTCGCGAACCGAATACCAGCCTTCATAACGATCGAGATACAGGTCGCCCGCCGCTTCCATCGCTTGCCAGATCGCCTGGCTGGCGCGGTAATGGTCGGCGTCGCTGGTGCGAATGAAGCGATCGCACGAAATCTCCAGTTTCCCGGCCATTTCCTTGAAATAGCCGCTCATTTCATCGGCCAGCGCGCGTGGGGTCAGGTCCCGCTTGCGCGCTTCCTGGACCATTTTCAGGCCATGTTCGTCGGTCCCCGTCTGGAAGCGGACTTCGCGGCCCAATTGGCGCTGATAACGCGCGATCGCATCGGTCGCGATCGCTTCATAGGCATGTCCAATATGCGGGCGTCCATTGGGGTAGCTGATTGCGGTGGTGATATAATAAGGGTCGGCCATGTCGGCCTCCTAGAGCATCGCCCGCCGCAATTGAAGCCTTGCCACAGGTTTTCAGCGCGCCAGCCGCGCGATGATCCCCGCCATTTCATACACCGTCGCCTGCGCATCGAGCGTCAGCGCGCGCGCAGTCGCGGCAAGCGTGCGCGCGGCGTCATAGCCGTCGAGCGCGATGCGCAGCCGTTCGCCGTGCCGTTCCGGGGCCACGCCCGCGATGAAGGCGGGTGCGCGGTCGAGGAACGCCTCATAGCGCGCCTGCGCGGCCTTCAGTGCCAGCGACTTGGCGAGGCGGACGCGGCGACCGTTGCTCGGGTCGCCATCGCGCGCGATCGCCGCCAGCGCTTGATCGATTGCCGCCAGGTCCAGCCCGGCGAAACCGAGCGCCCGACCGGGCGATCCGTGCGCAACGCGGATCAATGCCGCCACTTCCGCCGGGTCCGCCGAGGGAAGCTGTTCGTGCAGTACGGACGTCATGGTGGCATCGTCGAGCGGATCGAAGCGCAATTGGCGACAACGCGAGCGGATCGTCGGCAGCAAACGCCCCGGCGCGTGGCTAATCAGCAGGAAGATCGTGCCTTCCGGCGGTTCTTCCAGATTTTTGAGCAAGGCGTTGGAGGCCCCCGGCCGCTCCAGATCGTCGACCGCGTCGATGATGACGACCCGCCTGCTCGACATCGACGGGCGCGTCGCGAACATCGGCCCTAGCGCGCGGACCTGCGCAATCGGGATACTGCGCGCGAGATCAAGCCCGGTCTTGTCGCCCTCTTTGGGCTGGCGCGCCAGTACGCGGTAATCAGGGTGCGATCCGGCCGCGATCAGTTTGCGCTGCGCGTTGCTCTCGGGCACGTCGAAGCCCGGCGGCAATTCCGCCCCGGCGCCTTCGGCCAGCATCCGCAGCGCGGCGGCACGCGCGAAGGTCGCCTTGCCAATCCCTTCTGGCCCCGCGAACAACCACGCATGGTGCAGCGCCCCGCTCGCCATTGCGGCGGCAAAGGCCTGATGCGCGGCATCATTGCCGAGCGGGAGCGTCATGGCAGCAAATCGGAAACGGCGGCAAAGACCGCGTCTGCGACATCGTCTATCCCTGCCGTTGCTCCGACTAAACGGAAGCGCTGCGGTTCCTGCTTGGCAAACCGGCGAAAGGCGGCGGCGACATCGGCGTGAAACGTATCGCCCCGCGCTGCGAACCGATCCGCTGCCGCGCCATCGCGAACCGCCGCGCGTCTCCGCCCTTGCTCGGGCGACAGCTCCAGGACCAGTGTCCGATCGGGCAGCAACCCACGCGAACCGAAGGCGTGGAGCGCCAACACCGCGGCATCGTCGATCCCGCCAGCCACGCCTTGATAGGCGCGGCTGCTGTCGAGGAAACGGTCGCAAATCACCCAGCGTCCAGCCTCCAGCGCCGGACGGATTGTTTTTTCGACATGGTCGGCACGCGCTGCGGCGAACAGTAACGCCTCGCTATGCGCGCTCCACCGCGCCACCTCGCCCTGCATCAGCAAAGCGCGGATCGCCTCGGCCCCTTCGCTGCCGCCGGGTTCACGTGTCACCAGCGTTTCGATCCCACGCATCGCCAGCGCATCGGCGAGCAAGCGCGCCTGAGTCGATTTCCCCGCCCCCTCGCCACCTTCCAGCGAGATGAAGCGCCCGATGCCCGTCATCGGCTCAAGCGCCGAACAGGCTCATCAACCCGGCCCAGGCACGCCCGAAAAAGCCCGCCT